>Ga0310695_10001652_pt1 | contig 51303 bp, 53 predicted proteins | sample RumenRJG_04DNA_FD_203882 | JGI IMG/M metagenome (GOLD analysis project Ga0310695, IMG submission 203882) | Bovine rumen microbial communities from Lethbridge, Alberta, Canada - RJG_04 (v2) (version 2) | ecosystem: Host-associated > Mammals > Digestive system > Stomach > Rumen | place: Canada... | reverse complement strand
CTCCCACAAAACTCCAGAAAAAATACATCGCCGCATGGGAAGAATGGCACATGCGTGATTTCCCGGTAAATTTTCCCCTTCACAATTATAACTGGAAATATCTTAACCGTGACGAAGAAGGAAAACTGCGTTACGAGGGAGATGAAAACTACATGATCCGCCGGGGCATCGATGTCTCGGAATTTCAGGGGAAAATCGACTGGGATAAGGTCAAAGAAGACGGCATCGACTTCGTCTTTGTCCGTGCAGGCCACCGCACGATGCACACCGGCGACCTGCAGCGGGACAGCCGGGCCATCAAAAACCTGACCCGTGCAAAAAAGGCCGGCCTTGATGTCGGCGCCTATGTTTTTTCTCAGGCGATCACCAGAGAGGAAGCCCGTGAGGAGGCTCAGCTCTGCCTCGATGTCATTAAAGAAAGCGGCGTCAAACTCACACTCCCCATTGTCTTTGATCCCGAGATCGTCATCGAAGACTACTACGCGCGCATCAATTATATCAGCGGCAAACAGTTCACGGACAACGCCGTCGCTTTTTGCGATAAGATCAAAAAAGCGGGCTATACTCCCGCCATTTACGCAAACTGCTCCACAGAGACAGATATCCTGGACATGTCCCGCTTAAAAGGGACCACCATCTGGTATGCCGACTACAGCAATGTCCCCGAAACCCCCTATGATTTCACCTTCTGGCAATACTCCAATCTGGGCTGGGTCGACGGTATTCCCGAGACAGAGACAGATCTGAATGTGTGGTTTATCAAAAAATAAAAGACTTATCAAAGAATAAAAGATAATAGAAGATAAAGAAAGCCTGAAAAATTCCGTGAATACAGAGAATACAGAAAATAAAGACGATATCAAATACATGAAAGCCGCCCTGAAGCAGGCGGAAAAGGCGATTGCGCTCGGAGAGGTCCCGATCGGCGCCGTCATCGTCTATGAAGGAAAAATCATCGCGCGGGGATACAATCGGCGGAACACGGACAAGACGACACTGGCGCACGCAGAGATTGCCTGCATCCGCAAGGCTTGCAAGAAAATTGGTGACTGGCGTCTGGAGGGATGCACGCTCTACTGCACTCTGGAGCCCTGTCAGATGTGCGCCGGAGCCATTATCCAGTCCAGAATCGACCGCGTCGTCATCGGGACGACCAGCCCCAAATCCGGCTGCGGCGGAACCCTGCTCAATATCCTGCAGAACCCGGATTTCAACCACCAGGCAGAGGTCCAATATGATGTCATGCGCGAGGAATGCACCGAAATCCTTCAGCGCTTCTTCAAAGATCTGCGCAGACGCAATAAAGAGCAGAAAAAATTGCTCCGCATGCAGGCTGCCATGACCGGTTCGCAGTCAGACACAATGACCAGTTCGCAGTCAGATACTGACACTGAGATACTGACACTATGACCAGTTCGCAGTCAGATACTTGACAATCTTTCTTCTTTTGACTATAGTTATCGAAGCGCTTTGATATTTACATGCACTGTTCTACTCGTCAAATCGCTCTTGTCTCCCCTGTCATGGGATGGAGTATTGAAAGCTGCCTGTCGGCACGTATGGGTTCGGGTCTCGCGCAATGGAAACCTGTGAACCGTGTCAGGATGGGAACATAGCAGCACTAAGCGGGAACTTTCATGTGCCGCGAGGGTGCCTGGCTCTGCGGCCGGCCGGCAGCTTTCAGCGCTTCATTACTGTGACGGGGACTTTTTTTTATCTCCTTCAATCCAGGAAGACCATCATGCCCCTTATTATATGGGCAGTATGGGCTTCCGCATGAGGTTTTCCATGGACCAGAACAGCACCTTATCCGCTTTAAACAGAGAAGACACCGGCAGAGCAAGCGATCCGACATGCACTCCGGCCGCCCCATGCGGTCCCGCCTCTGAGTCGTCATACAAAGCCCCTGACAGCTGTCAGGAAAGTCTCCGAAAAGGCCTTCCGGACCTGCAGGATGAGGCTGAAGCTGTAAAGGATCTCTCCGACTGCAGGCTCTGTCCCAGGGACTGCCGCGTCAACCGGCTCAAAGGGGAGAAGGGCTTCTGCGGCGAGGGCGGCACGATCCGCGCGGCACGCGCTGCGCTCTACTACACGGAAGAACCCGTCATATCAGGAAGCCGCGGAAGCGGCACCGTGTTTTTCGCAGGCTGCAACCTTGGCTGCATCTACTGCCAGAACCGGCAGATCTCCAGACCGGGCGCTTCCCCCTCGGGGGCTTTGGAAAAAGATACATCATCCATAAGAAATTCGCCCTCTTCCGTTTCCCGGCAAAACGTTTCAGGGCAGAACCTTTCCCGGCAGAGCCTTTCGCAGCAGAACCTTTCGCAGCAGAGCCTTTCGCAGCAGAACCTTTCGCAGCAGAACCTTTCAGACATAAGGAAATCCCTGCCCCGTCTCCTGGAAATCAGTCCGGATCGGATGGCGGAAATATTTCTGGAACTTCAGGAACAGGGGGCGCACAATATCAATCTGGTGACTCCCGAGCATTTTGTGCCCCTTCTGGTCCCGGCACTGCGCCGGGCAAAAAAACAGGGACTCTCGATCCCTGTCGTGTACAACACCGGCAGCTACGAGCGTGTCGAAGCCGTAAAAGCTCTGGAAGGATTGGTGGATGTCTGGCTCCCTGACCTGAAATATGTCTCCTCCGAGCTCTCAGCCCGGCACACAGGTGCGGGAGATTATTTCCAATATGCCTCCGCTGCCATCGCCGAGATGGTACGCCAGTGCCCGGAGCCGGTCTTTTCAGACGGAAGCCACACCATCGACTGCCCGGACGACGCCGATGATCCGATCATGGTTCACGGCGTCCTGGTCCGTCATCTGGCCCTGCCCAGCTGCGGAGAGGACTCCCGCGCGGTCCTGCGCTATCTGTATGAAACCTACGGCGACCGTATTTTCATCAGTATCATGAACCAGTACACCCCTATGCCGCAGGTCCTGCACAGTCATCCGGATCCGGATCTCTGCCGGCGCCTGTCGGAGGCGGAATACGAGGCCCTGGTTGATTTTGCCATCGATCTGGGGATCACCAACGGCTTTATACAGGAGAGCGGCACTGTCTCGCCTTCCTATATCCCTGTCTTTGACGGGACAGGCATCCTTCCCGCTGCCCGCCGGTAAATAAAGACCGTCTTTACAGGAATGCTCTTTACAGGAAAGCTCTTTGCAGGAAAGCTTATGCAGGGGAAAACTCTTACAGAGGATTGCTTCCATCGACAAGCCTCATCAATCCCATCAGGGAGACTGCTTTTGCGCATTCATCAGGGTGCAGCTGTCGTCCATGAGTGCTCTGACACGAGAGGAAAATCGAAAAAATCATGAAACGCGTTGATTTCGGGAACGGAAAAACCCTGACCAATATTCTGGCGACGGCTCTGCCCATGTTTGTGGCGCAGACGCTGAATCTCCTCTACAATATCGTGGACCGGATCTTCATCGCCCGCATCCCCGGGATCGGGACAGCGGCGCTGGGCGCGGTCGGCATGTGTTTTCCAATCGTGATCCTGATCACAGCCTTCACCAATATGTTCGGCAGCGGAGGCGCCCCCCTGTTTTCAATCTCCCGCGGTGCGGGCAATCGAAAAGAGGCGTCCCTGATCCAGAACACCGCCTTTTTCCTGCTGCTTATGACGGCCGCCATGCTGACAATCCTGGGAGAAGCTGTCGGGCGCCCGGTGCTGAGCGTATTCGGCACATCAGACCAGGCCATGGTCCATGCGCTTCCCTATCTGCGCATTTACCTGATCGGAACCGTTTTTTCCATGATCGCCACGGGAATGAATCCCTTTATCACTGCCCAGGGATATGCCATGACCGGTATGACCACAGTGATCATCGGAGCGGCTGCCAATATCATCCTGGATCCGCTCATGATCTTCGTCCTGGGACTGGGCGTAGAAGGCGCCGCGATCGCGACGATCCTCTCCCAGGCCCTCTCTGCTGTCTTTGTTCTGCGCTTTCTCTTCGGTCACAAGGTCGACTACCGACTGCGCCTTCTGAATCCGGAAGAGATCAAAAGATGCGGTCCCCGCGCCCGCAGGATCGCCGGTCTGGGCCTGGCAGCATTTATCATGCAGCTGACAAACAGCCTGGTCTCCATCAGCTGCAACAATGTTCTGTCCCATGTCGGGGGAGACATCTATGTCTCGATCATGACCATCATCAACTCCGCCCGCCAGATGCTGGAGACGCCCCTGCTGTCGATCACCGAAGGTACTTCGCCGATCATCAGCTACAATTACGGGGCACGCCGTTACAGGGAAGTCAAAGAAGCAGGTGTGATCATGTTCCTGCTGTCAATGGGCTATGCCGGCACTGTGTGGATCCTCATCCGCCTCTTCCCGGTCTTTGTGATCGGTATTTTCAGCTCCGACCCGGCACTGATGGAGACGGCACTCCCCTGCTTTAACCTTTATTTTTCAACCTTTATCTTCATGGTCTTTCAACATTGCGGACAGATCATCTTCAAGTCCCTTGGCAAAAAGAACCATGCGATTTTCTTCTCTCTGCTGCGCAAGGGCTTCATCGTCGTCCCCCTGACCTACCTTCTGCCCTATGCTTTCGGTATGGGCACATCCGGCGTCTTCGCGGCAGAACCGGTTTCCAACGTCCTGGGCGGCATGGCCTGTTTTATCACCATGCTTCTCGTCATCCTGCCGGAACTGACAACCAATGAAAGGAGCACTCAATGAAAAACAAACGCGTTTTTGCACTTCTGGCCGGCATGGTCCTGGTCCTGTCTGCAGCTGCCTGCGGCAATAACAGGACGGCAGGGCCCGCTGAAAACAGCACTGTAAAAAAAGAGAGCACTGCCGCAGAGGACAATGCTTCAAAAGAAACCAATACCGCCCAGGACAGCGGTGCACCCGCTGAAAGCAGCATTGCTTCCACCGGGGCCGAATCCGAAGGCAGCAGCGCATCCGCCGGAGAAGCGGCTGATGAAAGCAGCGAGTTCTCTCCCGAGGACAGCCAACTTTCAGACGACGGATCTGTCATCAATTTTCCTCAGGCAGGCATCTCTTTTACCCTTCCGGATTCCTTCAAAAATACAAAGGGATTTCTCCCTAATGGCGGCGGAGAAATCTCAGCCGGAGACGGCGTTTTCTGTATGTACTACAATTATATTGCCCTCAGCGAGGACGACTATAACAGCCTGCTCGCTGCCTACAAGGGAGATCCGGACAATCCGGACAAATATGAAAGCTTTTTCAATCCCCGTGTGCTGGGCATGTTTTCTGTCTATGCGGCGGACAAAAACCGCTCTGCAGAGGAAATCGGCAAATACCTGAAAAAGCTCAATGAGGACAGAGGCACACCGCTCACCGTTGAAAATCCCATGGAGGGAGCGGAGCTCATCGGAACCGCAGGGGAATACAATTTCTACTTCCTGGACGAGACCAGACCCGATGCTGAAATAGCAGAGGAAGACAGTTTCTTCAGCCAGATGTTTGATCTCTCCGGTTACAAAGAGGAATACGCCGCACTGGTGGAGGACGTGAAAAACAACTGCGCGGATCTCATGGAGTTCTCCGAGCCCCGGAGAACAGAGGAATAGGAGTTCAGACACACCTGAAACACGAGGTGTTTTTCGCGCGCTTTTCGCGAAAAACCCGAGTTGAACGGCGAAAATCGCGCGCGCAGCGCAGACAATGCTTAGCTTTGTTGGAATGCGATTTTCGCAACGTTACATGTACACGCCCTCGAAAGGGCGTGTACATGTAACGAGGAATAAAATGAAACCGGGCAGGAATCGATCATGGATTTGATCAATTCCTGCCCGGTTGTTTTCTTTTTTCAATCCGGCAGTACAAAAACCGCACACACTCAGCGTCTTCGATCCAGGAACTTCATGTATTCACTGACCATCAGTGCGATCCGGAAGGTCATTGCATCCTCAAAGGTCCGGATATCCAGTCCGGTTGCCTTTTCCAGCTTTTCCATACGGTAGACAAGAGTGTTTCTGTGGATGAAGAGCTGGCGGGCGGTCTCCGAGACATTGAGGTTGTTGTCAAAGAAGGTCTTGATTGTCGCGAGGGTCTCCTGATCAATCGAAGAAGGATCATAGTCGCCGAAAATTTCCCGCAGGAACATCTGGCACAGGTTTACAGGCAGCTGGTAGATCAGCCTGCCTATGCCGAGTTCATTGTAGGAAAGAATGCTGCGGCCCGGGTAGAAGATCCTGCCGACATCCATCGCCATGCGGGCTTCCTTAAAGGACTTGGACAGATCTTTCAGATCGGGAACGATCGTTCCATAGGCCGCCCTGGCGCTCACCATGGCCTCTGTTCCGAGCATATCCACTGCCGTAACGGCACAGCGCTCAAGCGTCTCATAGGCCTCTGCAGAATCCAGAGATTTGATCAGGATCACGCTGTTCTCCTCGATCTCTGTCAGATAATCTCCGCTCTGCGCAGAAAAAAGACCGGCAAGCATCTGGGCGGCAGCAGCCTGTGCCTCCATACCCGCACCGGCGGTCCTGCCCGCGTCGTTTTCTCCCATGTCCATACTGAAAATAATCACTGCGCGCGGCATGTTGCTTTTGATGTGGAGTTTGCGCGCCCGATTATAAATATCTACTGTCAGCAGATTATCGAGCAGAAGGTTCTGGAAAAAACTGCCTCTGTCCAACCGTTCCTTATAGGCGACGATCAGGCTCTGCAACTGGCTGACCGCCAGTTTAGCCACCATAAAAGTGTGCTCACCGGTACCTGTGGCCGTGAGTATATAAGCAGGATCTCCGTCATCCAGCACCTTGAGCAGAAAACTCGACCCGATGATCTGACTGTCCACAGGCAGATTGGCAAAGCCGGACACGATCACGGCATCCGGCACCTCTGCTTCAGGAGTCGCCGCAATGATATTTCCGTTCAGATCCTGTACACAAAACTGCGTGTGCGTGATCGCACAAAGATCCTCGAGACAGTTTTTAATAATCTGCGATGTAATCATATATTTTCCCGTTCCTGTTCTACAGTTACTGGTCACAACCTGACCGGATTGTGCCTAAGCAACGTTATACAATGTCCAAAACAGAGTAGAGGCAGCACCGCCGCTCTCTGCCCTCCATCGACCGGCAGCCCGTGTCCGTCGTAAGGCTGAAAATTTCATCACACGGGCCGTGTCATAAAAAGCAGTGCAGGCCCATCGCCTGCACTGCTTTTATTGTACACATTCATTTTCCGATTGCAAGAATACGCTGCACCTGCCCACCGGACAAATACATATTTTCGAAATTGTCCGAATCCGTAATATTAGTTGGCGATCGTCAGCTCAGTCTCTTTATCGAAGATGTGGATCTTCTTGGTGTCGAATGTGAAGGTCATGCTCTTTCCGGGACGGATCTTGGTATCGGGCTCGACACGGGCGGTAACAGGGTTGCCGTCAACATCGAAATACAGGAAAACTTCAGCGCCGAGCAGCTCGTAGACGTTGCAGGTCGCGTTGAACTTATAAGCAGCCTTCTCAAGAGCCTCAGGGGAAGCCAGAATATCTTCGGGACGGATTCCCAGGATAACCTGCTTGCCGTTGTAGTTGCCGTCGATCATGGGCTTCGCCTTGTCAGCAGGAAGCTCGATGCTCTCGCCGTCGAGTTCGAGATAAGCCTTGCCCTGAGAAATCCTTGCGGTTGCATCCAGGAAGTTCATCTGAGGGGATCCCATGAAGCCTGCGACGAAGAGGTTGCAGGGGTTGTCATAGAGGTTCTGAGGGGAATCGATCTGCTGAACGATACCGTCCTTCATAACAACGATTCTGGTTCCCAGAGTCATAGCCTCGGTCTGGTCATGTGTGACGTAGATGATGGTGGTTCCCAGTCTCTGGTGGAGCTTGGCGATCTCGGTTCTCATCTGAACACGGAGCTTGGCATCCAGGTTGGACAGAGGCTCGTCCATGAGGAATACCTTGGGGCTTCTGACGATTGCACGGCCCATGGCGACACGCTGTCTCTGGCCGCCGGAAAGAGCCTTCGGCTTACGGTCAAGGAGATGGGACAGGTCAAGGATCTTTGCTGCCTCTTTTACTGCCTTGTCGATCTCATCCTTGGGAACCTTGCGGAGCTTCAGACCGAATGCCATGTTGTCATAAACGGACATATGAGGATACAGAGCATAGTTCTGGAAGACCATTGCAATATCTCTGTCCTTGGGCTCAACGTCGTTCATCAGCTTGCCGTCGATGTAGAACTCACCGGAGCTGATATCTTCAAGACCTGCGATCATACGAAGTGTGGTGGATTTGCCGCAGCCCGAAGGACCGACGAAAATGATGAATTCCTTGTCAGCGATTTCCATGTTGAAATCCTTAACAGCCTGGAAACCATTGGGATATACCTTGTTGACATTCTTCAGAGATAAACTTGCCATTTCTTCCTCCTCGCTATTCTATATAAGATTCTCTTTACATTTACAGCCCCGGAGCTTGAACCGGGAATGCTAATATCCGTTTTAAAGTGTCCGGTTTGTCACAATATTACTTTAACGATAAACAGTATACGATAAATCCCTGTCTCCTGCCATGGCACGCCTCACCAAAAATACTTCCCGATTCCCGTCTTCCTATTTAACAAAAACAAAAATGACGGCCCCGTGAGCCGTCATTCTGTATATTTTCTATTTCCTTTTTCGTCAAATTGTCAAATGCACAAATAAACATCGGATAAAAGCCGACAGAAGACCATGCCTGCACGAGTATTTGCAGACCTGGAGAATCCCTTTACCGGCATTGTATTTGCAGGCCTGGAGAATCCCTTTACCGGTATTGTATTTGCAGAGATTGAAAATCTCTTTACAGGCATTGAGATTCTAATCCTCTTCCGCTTCGGCTTGATCCCCCTGCTTGTCCTGCCCTTTTGCATTTGCTTCGATCTTCTCAAAAACAGGACTGTAGAGCAGGGCGCAGATATATCCGGGTCCGGAAATACCCAGCAGCACAAGGAGCGGAAGGACCGGTTTAAAAAGCCAGACGATCAGCGGCATTGCTATTGTTGCCACAGTCATGGCAATCGTGCGGGGAAATGAAGCAACTGTCAGCACGGCAGCGTTCCTCAGTGTGCCCAAAACAGTATTGGTATAGCGGGAGAGAAGGGGAAATGCATACAGGTAAATCATAAAAATGTAGATGCCGCCGGCAATCAGCAGGTAGCGGAATACCACCGGCAGCTTAATTGCAGTTCCCGCCGCTCCTCCGCTCAGCCGCAGATCAAGCAAAAACAGGATTCCCACTGCCAGAAAAATCATCCACATACCCGTCGCCTGCAGGAAGTTCTGCTTAAAGGATTTAAAATAGCTGCGGACGATATAACCTTCCTCATTCCGCACCATTTTGAGCAGCACATAGTGCATGCCCGTCAAAGCCGCCCCTGCCGTAATGACAGGCAGGCAGCACACAAGTACCACCAGATTCAGGATCACCAGATCTGTGATCTTTGAGAGTCCTTCCATCAGCGGACTATCCGCATTGAATATTCGCATTTATTTCTCCTGTCCGACAGCCTTCCCGGCTTCCTCTATTGCCTCGTGTGCGGCCTTTTGAGCAGCCTTCCCAGCTTCCTCTGCAGCCTTCTGGACCGCTCGGTCCGCGATTTCCTTTGCAGCCTTCTCAGCCGCTTCTCCCGTTTCTTCCCTGACCTTGTCCGCCGTCTTTCCCGCCTCCTCCGAGACCTTCTTTACAGCTTCATTTTTGCCGGTCTCTTCGGCTGCATTCTGCACACGGTCGCGGACATCTTCGGAAGTTTTTTTGATCTTTTCCTGATTATCCTTACGGTTCAGGAATTTCCATGCCCGCTGCACGAGCTTCTCTGGAGAAATTCCTATTTCATCCATCTCTCTGACCGCTTCGCGGAGCTTTTCTTTTTCGGCCTTTCCATCAAATTCGGAGAAACTTATCTCGGGCAGGTCTATATCCGGAAGTTTCTCTTTGATCTTGTCCCAGATGCTTTTGCCAGAAGCAGCTTTTTTTTCTGCTTTCTGCAGGACCGGATCCGCCTTGTCTGCAAATGAAGCCCGGCCGTTCCGCCTGACCGCTGCCTCAGTGGAAACCGCCGGGACTGCCGCTAATGCCTGCACTGCAGAGGCAGCCGGACCATTGCTGCACGACGGACCGGTCATACCAGTCATACCCGTCAGATCAGTCAAACCCGTTCCGGTTAAAAAAATGGTCATGATCAAAGAAAAAACGATACTCCGACGAGCAAATTTACCGACAGACCGCTCACGGGAGTCAAAAGCTTTGTTTCGGCCGTTTTTTCCGCTCCCGGACAGGCTGCAGCGCACTTTCTTTTGATACTTCATCTTTTCTTCCTCAATGCAAGACTGCTTTCATATCTGCGGTCACGGGCGAGTGCCCGCAAACATATATGAACAAACTACGCGCTGTTACGCACGTTCCGCATCTTACGCGTGCTGCATTCCGAATTCTTCGCAAAGAGCCGTGAACCTGGCCTGCTCCTTCTCTTTCACAGCTTTAGAGAGGTCATTCATGCAGTGATGGATCACATCCGCATCTTTCAGTGCTTCGTCCATGGGGCTGTCCACGACCAGTTTATCGTCATGATGATAGATCGCGGAACAGATGAGTTCTGTCTCTTCTTCGTTTGTCAGACCAAGTTCTCCCAGGATCTGCCTTGCAAGATCCGCTCCCTTATGTGCATGGTCATCATAAGAACCCGACTTATAGGCATGCAGATCATGCAGCATAGCCGCCATCGAGAGAAGCTCCGCGTCCAGTCCGCGCTTTTGCGCGATCATGGCTGCGGCAAGAGAAACCCCGTACAGATGCGCGATCGCTCCGGTGCGTTTATCGACATTCTCCATGCGGTTAATCTCTGCGTCCACATAATTTCTGAGATCTTTTAATCTTCCCATGCCATCTCCTTTCAAGAATAAGCTATGGGACACGAGTTAAGCCCATGTCCCACAGTCTTTCAAGTAAAGTCAAATACAATATGTAATTTTACTTCTGATCAGCCGATCTCACTGCCGGCGGGGATATCCTTACCGGCTTCCGGTGTCATCAGGGCAAGGCTTCCGTCGGGAGCCTCCGCGCAGAGGATCATGCCCTCGGACATGAGTCCTGCCAGTTTCGCGGGCTTGAGGTTGGTGATGACCATGACCTTTTTGCCTACCATTTCTTCAGGTGTGTAGTACTTGCGGATTCCGGAGACAATCTGGCGCACTTCAGATCCGATCTTTACCTGGGAGCAGAGTAGCTTTTTGGACTTTTTGACTGCTTCACAGGCAATGATCTCGCCGACCTGGAACTGGCACCTGGCAAAATCATCGATGCTGACTTCCGGTTTCTTCTCAACTTCGGGAACAGCCTCCTCGGTCTTCTCTTCAACGGCGCCGTCCTTTGCAGCCGCCTCGGCTGCATCCGCTGCTGCTTCAGCCGCAGCTGCTGCGCGCTGTTTCTCCATGATGACTTCGACCTTCTTCATCACTTCCTTTGTATCAAGGCGAGCGAAGAGGATTTCGGGCTTGTCGGTGACGTGGAATTCTCCGCCGTCTGCACCGAAACTGCCGAGGGTCTCGAAATCACGGATACTGGTACCGAGCATATTCACAGTCTTCTCTGCGGTCTCAGGCATGAAAGGTGCCAGCAGGGAAACGCCCATGGTGATGCCTTCCACAAGGTTATAAAGAACTGTGGAGAGACGCTCTTTCTTTGCTTCGTCGCGGCCCAGGATCCAGGGCTCGGTCTCGTCAATATATTTGTTCAGGCGTTTGAAGACAGTGAAGATCTCCGTCAGGGCATCCGCCGCGCGGATCTCGTCCATCTTCTTCTCCACCTTGCCGTAAGCTGCTGTGACAAGGGCTTTGAGATCCTCGTCAAATGCCTTGGCTTTCGCGGCTTCCTCATCGGTCAGGCCTGCGAAAGAGCCGGTGTCCTTTACAGTGCCGCCAAGATATTTGTTGCTCATGGCGATGGTTCTGTTGACCAGGTTTCCGAGGGTATTGGCCAGATCAGAGTTGATGCGCTCTACGACCAGCTCCCAGGTGATCACGCCGTCGTTCTCATAAGGCATCTCGTGGACAACAAAGTAACGGACTGCATCCACGCCGAAGATATCTACAAGGTCATCTGCGTAGATGACATTGCCCTTAGTCTTGGACATTTTCTCGCCGCCCTGCAGAAGCCAGGGATGGCCGAAGACCTGTTTGGGAAGCTCCACACCAAGAGCCATCAGGAAGATAGGCCAGTAAATGGTGTGGAAACGTACGATATCCTTGCCGATCAGGTGCAGGTCAGCGGGCCAGTACTTGTCGAAAAGCGGATCGCTGTTGCCGTCCGCATCGTATCCCAGGCCGGTGATATAGTTGCTCAGCGCGTCGAGCCAGACATATACGACGTGGCCGGGCGCAAAGTCCACCGGGATTCCCCATGTGAAGGAAGAGCGGGAGACACACAGATCCTGCAGTCCGGGCAGCAGGAAATTGTTCATCATCTCGTTCTTGCGGGAGACGGGCTGGATAAACTCGGGATGCGTATTGATATGCTCGATCAGCCTGTCCGCATATTTTTTCATACGGAAGAAATAGGCATCCTCCTGGGCCTCGTGGACCAGGCTGCCGCAAACAGGACACTTGCCCTCTTCCTCAATCTGGGAAGGGGTATAGAAGGCCTCACACTCCTGGCAGTACATGCCGCTGTAGTGTCCGAGATAAATGTCGCCCTGGTCATAGAGCTTCTTGAAGATCTTCTGAATCTGGCGCTCGTGATCCGGATCCGTCGTGCGGATGAAACGGTCATAGGATGTGCCCACAAGATCCCAGAGACGCTTGATCTCGCCTGCAACCTCATCGACAAATGCCTTGGGGCTCTTGCCGGCGCGGGCGGCTCTGGACTCGATCTTCTGACCGTGCTCGTCAGAACCGGTCATAAATCGGACATCGAACCCGTCTGCTCTCTTATAACGCGCGATACAGTCCGCGAGAATAATCTCATAAGTATTGCCGATATGCGGCTTACCGGACGTGTACGCAATCGCAGTTGTAATATAATATTTTCCTTTATCTTGCATAACTATATACCTCCCTCTTCAGAAGAGTAGTTTGGCGGAGGGTGAAGCCTCCGCTGCTAAAGATACTCACCAGCACAACACCTCGGCACCCTTATCGGTTACCAGCACCTGGATCTCCCACTGGGCGGAGGGTTTGCCGTCCTGCGTATAGATGGTCCATCCATTATTGGCATCCTGGAAAATCCTGTCTGTTCCCATGTTCACCATGGGCTCAATGGTAAATACCATGCCTGGCACCATGAGCATTTCCGTGCCGGGTTCGGAGACATAGCTTACGAACGGATCTTCGTGAAACTCCAGACCGATGCCGTGGCCGCCGATCTCCCGGACGACAGAATAGCCGTTTTCTACAGCGTGGGCATGGACTTTGCTGCCCATATCCCCGAGATATGTCCACGGAATAACGTTCTCAAGTCCGATCTGTACGCATTCCTTTGTCACCTCGACCAGGCGCCTTTTTTCAGGAGAGACTTCGCCGATGCAGAACATTCGGGAAGAATCGGAAAAATAACCGTTCAAAATGGTCGAGCAGTCGACATTGACAATGTCGCCGTCTTTAAGAATGTGCTTTGTATCCGGAATTCCGTGGCAGACTTCCTCGTTGATGGATGTGCAGACACTCTTGGGAAAACCTTCATAATGGAGAGGCGCAGGAATACCGCCCATATTGACGGTGGTCTCATATACGATGCGGTCAATATCTTCTGTGGGCATACCGGCGGCAATTTCCTTCGTCACCGCATCAAGGCAGGCCATATTGATCTCGGCACTTTTCTTGATCCCGTCAACATGCTCCTGTGTCTTGAGCAGGCTGTGATCCGGAACGATCGCGCCCGCGAGCTGGTACTGCCTCAGCTTCTCATCAAAACGCATATGGCAGGACTTATATTTGCGGCCGCTGCCGCACCAGCACGGATCATTGCGTTCCATTTTATGTTTTCCAAAAAGAACCATCCTGAAAATTCCTCTCTGCTGAATCTCTTTATATTGTTTCTGATTATAACAGACAACTTATAGGATACCATTTTCATCCCAAACCGTCTACCTTGGATTTCAGATAAAAAAAAAGAACTGCTGCAAAACATGTAAAAATATCAAAAAAAGAGCCGGGGATGATCCCAGGCTCCTAAGTCTTATAACCGCAGTAAAAAGTCACTCCCAGCTTGGAAGTTCACTCCCGTCTTCCGGTTTTTGTTTGTCAATATCAATCGCGCTGTTGATCAGACGGATCATTTCCCAGGCAGACCGGAAACGAATCGTCTTGTTTTTTTCCACCCAGGTAATGCGGCCCTGCATACTGCTGTTCTGTCTGTTTTGAACCCGGACGATAAAAGATCCCATATCACCATGCATGTTCAGGAGTTCCTGGTCTTCCATTACTTTTTCCCTCTTTTTTAAACGACTGTTCATCCGCAGCTTCCTGCTTGACCAACTGCTGTCATCCTGATTAACCTGTTTTTTTCCTTTCCTTTTTGTTTCTGCAAAGGATCGGACCGTGTTCGCCGGATATGGATAATTGATTGAATCAAAAAATTCCTCCATCCCGAACATGAGCTGGTCTTCATTTTCAAAGCCAACCGCACTCTTGCTGTAAGCATGATAAAACCGGCCTTTGACCGCATGTCCCTGGCAATTGTCTACGCAGAGGACTATTCCGTTCGGCGTGCCGATATATTTTTCAGAATCAGCCATATGTAATCTGCACACCTCCCTTCAGTCCCTAAAACCAGTGCACATTAGTCTTTACTGTCCACGCCCCCTCGAAGGGCGTGGACATGTAACGCTTGCGCGCGGTGATTCCAATACGCTTCGCGTGCACCGCGCGCCGTTGAACTCGGGTTTTTCGCGAAAAACCCGCGAAAAACGCCTCGAGTTTCAGATGGGTCTGTACTGTAACCATTAATCCTTTTTCGTTTTCATGGCCTCTGCCAGAAGCCTTTCCCGCTCAAGTTCCTCTTCCCGTTCATACATCAATGCATCGCGGAAACGCGATCCAAGAATATTGAGAAGAGCACCGCATGCTGCAAAGCAGATCATACAGATACGCCCGAATGTGCTTCCAAACAGGATCAACAGCTGCCCCATGATCGGAATGTGCTTCACAACAATTCCGATCAGATCTTCGTAGGGGACATCGTTCATATCCTCTCCGTTATTTGCATCTCCTTTTGTCGTAAAGGTACCTTCAACAAGTTTGTTGTCGACTACCCGATGCATAATGACACTGTCACCTGCCTGAAAAGCAATGATATCTCCTGGTTGAACTTCTACAGGATCAATCTCTTTGACATAAATGATACTTCCAACCGGTACTGTCGGTTCCATCGACCCGCTTACAACATTGTATATCTCATATCCCATAAAATTCGGGACAGTCAGCGGGAGTGCGGCAGCTATAACCACGAGCAGCATGAGCGTACCGATTACACTGCACAGTGCAGGAACATAAATCAGCAGTCCTGCCTTTTTCCTGATATTAACGCTGCCATCCCCTGACGGCACATTATTGCTCTTTGAACGTTTTTTTGCCATTACGATATTTTTCCTGTTTCCGACAGCTTTTTTCTGCAATCCGGCAAACATATAATTTTGATTATTGTCAGATAACCTGGTTTAGAAAAAAATCCCGCAGCCGCTGGCTGCGGGATCAAATGCCTGTTAATTATTCGCCGTCTTCAGCATTGAGTTTTCTGAAGAAAAACCATCCTGCAGCTGCAATGGCCATAATGACCACCGCACCAATAACGACCTTGGCAGGACCGGACATACCCGGCGCACGAACCACACCTTCTGTCTCACGGTTGATAAGTTCTTCAGCGTTTTCCTTGACAGCACTCTGATCAGCCTTGTCATACTCCACAAGAGGGGTCTCCACTTCATCGACATCTACAATTTCAACTGGTCCGTTATGAAGCGTATTGACTGCGCCATTGCTGGCAAGCATAGTGCCCTGGCCAACGCTGATGGGAGATCCGCTGTTGGCAGCTGTACCAGTGCTGCCTGCAGCCGAAGTACTTTCAGTGGAAGTGCCGCCTGCTGTGGATGTGCTGGTACCGGCAGAGGTTCCATTGGAAGCAGGTGCATTACTGCCTGCCGATGTTCCGCTCGATGTAGATGTACCGGTACCGGTTGACGTTCCGCTTGCAGTAGAAGTCCTGCTGTTGGCTGCAGTTCCCGCACCGGTCGAACTGCTTGCAGTGGAAGTACCGGAACCATTGGAACTGCTGGCAGAAGCCGTATTGACGCTTGACTTGTTGTCTTTACTCTTGGATGCAGCCGAACTGGTCTTTACAGACTTGCTATTTACTGCAACAGATGCGTTATCCGCATCGATATAGTAGAATGTCCACTCATTCTTGGTGGGATCCGCATCAAGTGTTCCGGTGACGTTCTTGTACTGGGGAACATATCCGTCAATATACAGATAGGCTACAACCGGTTTGTCGCCAATATTTCCATGATATGTCCGGGGATCAATGAGTTTCTTGTTGGTGCCATACTCGACATAGTTGATCTTGTAGGTCACATCGCTGCCTTTAACTCCGTAAGCGACAACGAGATCAATGTCACGGTTTACTGTAAAACTGGGATTGATAAGATTATTGGTTGTATTATTGTCCCTGCCGGCTTCCCTGATACCCCTCACATAATACTTATCGGTATCAGAAGCAGCTCTCTCTCCGTAATCGAAATCAGAGCCGGACCATTCATAACCAGGTTCGACAACTTCGACGATCGGATCTTTTTTGCCGTCAATCGTTCCCTTGTCTCCAGGGAAAATGCGAACCGTATAGGAATATGTGGCTTCCGAAGATGTATCCGCAGGTGCATCCGCAGATGTATCCGCTGCCAGGGCAGGCAGTGCGAGCGCTGCAATCATGCAGATCACGATCAGAATAGCTCCGACGCGCATGAAGAGATTTCTGCGTTCTTTGTTCTTCATCATGCCTTGCCTCCTCTCTGTCTGCGTCTCTCACGCAGGCTGTAGATCGCGAGGAGAAGGAAAGCCAGACCGCTTACAGCTGCTGCGACCAGATAAGGAATATAGTTAGTGTAATCTCCAGTCTTGACCTTGCCCCTTCTGGAACCACCGCCAACCAGACGGGTCTTTTTCTTTTTGTCCGGCTTGTCGGGTTCGGGCGGAGGATTATCAGTGGTTTTACGAAGCTCGACTGCAAACTGCATCTGCAGCTCTGCAAGAGTATCCTGATAATCATTGCCCTGTGTCTCACCATCCAACGCAACACGAAGTGTCAGAACACCGCCGTCATCCTTGGCCAATGTATCGAGATAGAACCACTCGTCGAGAGCGTCCGTTGCTTCATGGAGGCCCTCACCTGCCGGACTCACATCGTCGCCGCTGACCATATCACTGGAAAACAGTGTCTTCTCATCGCCGGAATTATTCTTGTAAGTCAGAATGTAGGTATAGGCTCCACCCGAGAGAGCATCAGCTTCACGAGTATCTTCCAGCGTCTTGAGGACTTTGTTGGTCATATACCAGTCAACTGTATTCTCATTGTCGTTTTTGATATCAATCGCAATATCCGTATAATCGCCGGGCTGCATTCCCGCAAACTGATTATACATGTCATTTGTCTTAAAATTACTTTCCAGCTTTTTGCCGGCAGTAAATGTACAGTAGTAATCCTTAAGCGGAGGGACAAGCTCAGCCATTACTGAAACGGACATTGCAAAGATAAGAACCATAGCTGTCACTAAGGGCAGGAGAATTTTTTTGATGTTTTGACGTTTTTTCATTTATAAAAACTCCTCCTTTCCCTTTAATCATTTTTAAGTGTCAGTGTACCGTTGGAAATCGTGACGTCGCGTCCCCAGGCACTCCTGATCGCGTCCTCTGCGTTGTGATCCTGAACTGCGTCTACAGCTGCCTCTACACAGAATTTCCAACCGTCATATTTGTAACTGACAGTGATAGTTTTTCCATCATCCGAAACTTCTTTGTTCACCTTCAGACCGACCAGCTGGTCAATTGTCAGTGTTCCGGTCAAAGGGGTTGCAGATGTGTCTTCACCTGCCTTCAGCAGCTTATTGTAATAATAGATCTGACGTTCTTCTGTCTCTGCACTGTTCTTTTCATCCAGGATCCAGTCACTTCCCAGATAGGGGAAAGTGAAATTGATCAAGGCCGGAGAAAGTCCCTGTGTCGTGATCGGATCGTCAGCACTTGCTGTAAAGACCTTCTCTCCATCAGCATTTACCCAATATTTATACAGAGTAATACGCACGTACTCATCGATCGTACCGGAATTTCTGCAGCTGATCTCTTCGAAGTAGTGCTTTCCGGGGACTAACTCTTCTTTCTCACCTTCTTCCCCGCCTTCCTTTGCCGGAAGCATATTGGCTAATAATACGCCTATATGATCCTCTCCGGGGGTTTCATCCCACTCATCCTGAGTATTCTGCTTATATGTTCTCCAGGCAACCCTTTCTGCTTCTCCTTCGGGATCACTCTTCTCCAGTAATTCTACACCGATGTCGTACATTTCCACATGGCCTTTGTAGATCTCGGAAAAATATTTAAGTGCCGCCCATGCACTACCTATTGTTGAGAAGAGCAGCAGACCTGCCGCCAGAACAAACAGAGCAATCGTACCTGTGGGTGAGGTGATCCATTTTTTAAGATTCTTCATCAGTCATCACCTCCCTGTGTCGATGTTATGCGGCTTGTATCAACCTTTCTGCTCCAGTCAGCGTTCAAAGCAGTCTTCTCGTTTCCATCCTCATCATACTGAACATCTGTGGATTCATAGACAATGACCACACTGAAGGTTTCGTCATCCTCAAGACCAGGGGTTCCGGTGTCAGGAACATCTGCGATGTGGACTGTCAGCTCGTCACCGCTGTCCGCCAGACTTTTTCCGGGATCAAGTGTTTTATTATAGTACCACCAGTCTCCGTCCTGCGTCCAATTGTCAGTGTTTTTATACTGAAGCTCGTACTCTGCACAAAATGCGCGTACACGTATATATGCAGGACGGGAATCGGGTTTGCTGGTCAGGTTGATTGTCTTATCCCAGCTGTTGAAATTCTCTTCGATTTTCTCCTGATGCCCCAGATTGAGCACAACACTGCCCTTAGCTCTTGCATAAGTTGTAAAATAAGCCCATGCAGTGCCCATGGCGGCGCTCATGACCAGCATCACGGCAATTGCGACCATGAGGCCGGTGCGGATGCGTGCCCACCTGATGTTGTTTTTGGTTTCATCCTTGAAAAGCCCTGCACAAAGGGCATTCATCTTTCTCGCTTCATCCATATGCTTATCCATATGTCGCTGCCCTCCTGCTTACTCTTCACCACCGTTGTTATCGGACTGGCTGTCAGACTGAATCACACTTCCTTCTGTGCTGCTGTCTGTGAGCTGCTCCCAAGTCCACTTGCCTTTTTCTTCACTGTTCGTGAACTTGTTGGTGACGGATCCGCCGCCCCCTTCTCTGTCGTCATAATAGTTTTCGAACGACACCTGCACGGTCTCATCGGCAACGATCGTCGCGGAGCCCTCTTCGACTTTCGCACTGTAATTTCTTCCGGAATATTCTTCCTTCACCACCACAAAACTGTTTACAGGAAGATTCTCTACCAGAAGCGTCTTGGTTCCGAACTCATCAAATACTGCTGAAAGGTAATCCTCCTTGATCACCTTCGCCTTGCTCTCATCTTCATAAACGGTCATTTTGAAAACAAAAGTGGCAGGGTCTTTCATCATCCTGGGATTGTCTCCCACCTTCTTTTCGCGATCCGCATAATCATCCAGAGTCTTGACGATCTCCAGATTGCCAAGGCGTTCTTCCTGAGAAGGTTTAAGTGTGATAGTGGGGTTATAAATCCAGGGTCCGGGATTTGCCGTGTTGATCACATCATCAACTGCCTCCTTGGTAGGCAGAGAAACCAGCTCCGGTGCAAACTTGTAGGTGTTTGTCTCGGAGTTCGCAATTGTAACGGTACCGGAGGTTTCTGCAGTCGCGGCATATTTGTTATCTTTTATATCGACAGTGCCGCGGGCAATAACAAGGTACAAACCAGCCTTAAGGCCTTTGATTTCAGTACCTGCAGGATTTCCTGTTGACTTCAGGGAAGCATCTATCTTTTCAGCAGCTGCAGTGGGATCCCACTTTGTCTCACCTTCAGGCGCTTTGCCAAGAACGACATCTGCAGCCTGCTGTGCAAGCTTTTTCCAGCCGTCACCATCAATTTTCTTATCGATCGTTCCGATTTCTTCCGTAAAGGGTGCATTCACAGACCAATCGTAGGTGTCATAGCCTGAGACTTCAACAGCATCCGCAATGCGGTAAAGATCGATCACCACTCCGGCTTTCTCTAAATCTTCCGTGACCATGGCGTTGCCCGGATTAACCGTCAGACTGCACTCTCCCAGATCGACAGCATAGGCAGGTGTGAGACCAAGCGGCACGGAAAGCACCATGAGTACTGCCGCCAGTAATATTGCTACAGGCTGCCATCTGCGGCCTGCCGCCCGGCGCTGCCGGACGTTTCTTTCATCTTTCATGGATACATTCCCTCCTCTGTCTTTGCTGTTGCTTATTTGAAACACTCAATGAAATTCTCAATTGTCCTGCTGTAAGACCGGCCCATCCGGCTGTCATCAGCCTGCAGCCGACGTCTGTCCGGCACATGGCGCTACTCCTTATCCGGGTCATCCGGAGTGTCAGATGTGTCTGCCGCAGCCATTTCTTCGATCACACTTTTCAGCTCATTCTTGGAGCGATGTCTCTTGCGCTGTCTGTTCCACTTGCTGGTGGAAACCAGCAGGATGATCAGCAATACAAAAAGAATCGGAGCCGCAACGAGCGGTGCCACAATCACGGGCTCGAAACGCATGGCGTCTGCCGTGATACGTGTGGCGTCTGTATTATCATTGTCCACGCGATGTCCTCGCACGAGCAGCCTGTGTGTATTGACACCATAAGGTGTACATGTAATCAATGTGACATAATCCTGGTAGGGATCGATCTCAAGATCCTGCAGTTCCTGCGGGAGGACGATACGGATCTGGTCTACCTCGTAAGTCAGAGTTCTGTCCAGAATCTGGAGCAGGAATTTGTCACCCGCCTGAAGCTTGTCGATATCCGTAAAAAGCCTTGCGGAAGGAAGACCTCTATGTCCGGATACTGCGGCATGTGTCCCTTCACCGCCAATCGGGAAGGAAGTTCCTGCTATATGTCCGATTGCAATCTGCAGAATCGACTCGTCTGTTCCATGATAAATAGGCAGAGAAATCTTTATGCTGGGGATATCTATGTATCCCATGATTCCGGTTCCGGTGACATCCAAAATGCTGTTGTAAGTTGCCAGCTCCTCCGGCGTCAGGTTAAATCTGTTCGTTTTTTTAGAGAGATATTCGTTAAAAGCTTCCGCTTCCGCCCACATGCGGTCGAAATCCTCTCTGTCCATATTTGCAACCGCCGACGTATACCCTGCAATCGCCCGTGTCTGATGGAACGTGTTCCACCAGTCACTGAAGGACGGATAAGCTAAAAGGGCAATTCCTACGACGAAGGCCAGTGTCAATAAAATATTGCCGAGTCTTCTTCTCATCTTGTTCCCGTGATACACACTATGTTTTTGTTGCTGTCAGGCAGCCGGATCAAATTCATCGGATAAAATATATCAAAAATAAGAAACATCTATTCTTCAGCGATTCCGGCGGTCATCACATGATTCGCACATGATAACTATGACATGATACTATATCAATAGTATTTAATCATACACGGCGTCAAAGATACCGTCAATAGATGTACAGAAATCGCTATTTCTTTGACTGCCTGCGCAAAAAGCTACAACCGCCACTCCGGACGGTGACGGTTGTACAAGGCTGCATGTCATATGTATATGTGCAGATACTATTCTTTCACAGTCACCCCTCCGCGATTCTTCAACTGTCTCAGGGGTGCGCGGTCTCTGATTGAAGAGCAGTTTCTGACGTCCAGATAGGAAAGCCCGGGAAGCCTGGTGACGACCCGTATATCTGTCACAGCTGTGCCTGAAAGGCATAGTGTAGAGAGAATGTCCCTTCCCTCGACCGGAGAGAGATCCTCTACCGGGTTATTGTTCATGCTCAGGTACCACAGGTCCGGCATTTCACTGACTGCGGAAATATCCTGGATCCGGTTATCGCTGAGGTAGAGTTCCTTCATGGATGTGAGGGACGAGAGTGCGGAAATATCGTCCACCCTGTTTCCGCGGATGTCGAGCATTTCCAGATTTGTCAGGCCGGAGAGCGGAGAAACATCCGAAACCGTGTTTTTTTCAACGTCAAGCTCTTTCAGACTTGACAATCCGGCCAGCGGAGACAGATCCTGTATGGTGTTTTTCTCCAGATGCAGAATCTCCAGGCCGGACATGCCGGAGAGTTCCGACAGATCTGTGATCAGATTTTCCGGGGCTTCCAGTTCCTCCAGATTTTCGAAGGCCGAGAGACCGGTCAGATCCGTGATTTTCTCTGAATTGCTCTTGTTCTTGCCTGACAATACCAGAGACTTCTGTTCGAGGGCTTCCTCCTTTTTGATCGGACGATCATATATGTGCAGACAGCTGCGCACAGCTTCCTCAAGGGCAGGATCCTCAAATTGAACAATATACTCCGCTTCTTCCACGGCCTCCTGAAGGGTCAGTGTCTTTCCGCCCTGCTCACTGAAGCCTCCTGCTGATGCAGATCCGCTGCCATGGCTGCCTCCCTGTGTCTGCCCTCCTGCGGACCCGGCATTTGAGCTTCCGCTGTCACCGTCCTGTGTGTAATCCTGATCCCCTGCTCCCTGTGCCTGCAGCTGACCCGGATTTACGTCAGAATTCAGTCCATCATTTTCCAGATTTTCAGGATCGTTTTCCCCGAAACCTGTCTGCTCCGCGTTTTCAACGCTGCTGACAGTTTCTCCTCCATTGGCAGGAGATGGATGATTCCCGCGGACCAGGGACCATACGCCAAACAAAAGCAGCAGAGCTGCAGCGGCAGCCAGTGCGATTACAGAGGCATTGCGCCTGCGCTCATTAGAAACCCTGCGGTCGCTTGACCTGCCGCTCATTCTGTTTCTATTATCATCGGCACCCGAGCCCCTGCCTGCCGGGCCTGCCTGCCTGAGGGGCTGCGCATACTGCGGCGAAGCCTGTCCGTTGGCATACTGCCCCGGGATCTGAGCGTTTGCGTACTGGTTTGGAGCCTGTGCGTTCGCATACTGTCCCGGTGCCTGTGCGTTCAACCCGGTGTAGGTGGTTGCCGCAGTCCCCTCGTATGACCGCCCCGGCCGGGCCGGCCTGCCCTGCTGCATACGATCTCTCAAAAAGACGGTACCGGCGCTGCCTTGCTGGTCCTGCTCAGCGACTGCCTTCAAAGCGCGATGGAACTGCTCTGCCGTCTGATACCTGACTTCAGGATTTGCCGCGAGGGCAATTGACAGAACTCTGCAGAGCATAGGACTTCCCTGTTCCGGATCCGGAAGCGGTTCGCCCGTTAATCGGCGCCTCTGAGCAGCTTCCTGCTGAGCGGGTGTAAAGCCGGTAGAATCGAGGAATGGCACTCTCCCCCCATTCAGAATACGATAGAGGACAAGTGCGAGAGAGTAAAGATCGGATCTTGCGTCCGTAGACTGCATGGCAAAGGTCTCCGGCGCCATATAGGAAGGAGTCCCCTTGAAAGAGAGGACACTCCCATTGCCCGGCATTGCGCGGGATACCCCGAAATCTCCCAGTTTGAAATCTCCCCTCTCATTGAGAAAAATATTCTGCGGCTTGATATCTCTGTGGATGATGCCCGCTTCGTGACAGACAACGAGAGCCCGTGAAATATCAAGCCCCAGCCGGATCACCTCCTGCTCAGACATAGTGTGCGATGACAGCCAGGCGGGAAGCGCTGTCAGCAATTCCATCCTGATCAGGATGTCCCACCCGACATAGGGAGTGCGTTTCATGATCAGATAATCTTCATAGGACACGATATTTGTGTGCCCGATCAGGCGCTGCATGAGTCCGATCTCATTGCGGATCTCCTCAACATGCCTCTCCAGATAGGCCTCCGTAGCCTCGGGCTGGATCCCGTCCATACGCAGCTGCTCCAGATCCGCCTGATTCTGAGGGATCCGGATCACTTTCAGCGCCGCGCGCTCCAGATAAATTCCATTCTGCCTGTGGATCTCATATACTTTTCCGTAGCTGCCGCTTCCAATCTCACGTACAATTTTCCAGTCCGGCCACAATTGAATATCCGGCATTCTTCGTCACCTCACATTGCTATGTTATGTCAGATCCCCTGCAGGCCTGAAAGTACTTTCAGACCAATCATCCTTTCTTTTCCGGCCCCCTTCAGGCGCATGAAGATCCGTTTTTTTCGCCGCCGGTCCCTTTCTTATTCCCGGAAGAATGGGAGCTTCAGACAGAGGCCCTGAACTCTTACGGAGAGAAGTCTCGAGGATCGTTCCGCCTCGCCGCTGCACCGGATCTTCCGGTCCGCTGCCGGTGCTCAGGCGATAGGGATTCTCAACCGCAGTATCATCGGAAAAATGCAGTTTTTTCTCTATTCTCTCTGTTCTCTCCGTCTTATCCCTGCACTCAAGCAGTGCTTCCCGCATCTGCGAGGCGCTGGAGAAACGGTCCTCCGGACGAAAGGCGCAGGCCTTCAGTACGACATCACAGAGTTCTCTGCTCCCATACATAGGCCGCGTGATACTTTCACCGGCCAGCCTTCTGGACAGAGCCGTCTGATTGTCTTCGTACTGGATCGGAGCCGGCGGGTCAGGAAGAAAAGGAAGCCTGTTTTCATTTAAAAGACGGTACATAACCAGGCCGAGCGAATACAGGTCAATCGTTTTGTCGTAACTGAGCCCGCGCGCCACTTCCGGTGCCATGTATGCATACGTTCCCTTCGTTGACCTGACGCTGGTCATCCAGGTCTTCCTGGAAACACTGAAATCGCCGAGTTTAAAATCCCCGAATTCCGTGACAAAGATATTGGCCGGCTTGATATCTCTGTGGATGACATTTACCCTGTCGCAGTATTCCAGTGCAGTACAGAGATCGATCCCCAGCCGCAGCACATCGTCCTCGGACATTCCCCGGCGTTCACGGTAATTATTCAGGCTTTCAAGCAGTTCCATGCGGATATGCGCGATCCAGGAGGGTTTGATCTTGTGCTTTCGAACAGAAAAATCCTCAATACACACGATATTGGGAGCAGATTTCAGCGATTCCATCAGATCTATTTCCGCCGACAGCTGCTCGACCAGTCCCTGGAAGTAGTTGTGTATTGACTGCTCATCCATGCCGTCATTGCGCATTTCACGGATCTCGGCTTCTCCCTTGGGGATCCTGATCACCTTGACTGCTGAGTAATAGGTGCGGCCCATTCCCTCTCTGCGCACACGATAGACCTCTCCCGATGATCCCTGACCGATCATTTCCTCTACTTTCAGGAAGGGCCATACATGTTCAATACTTTTGGCATTCTGTGTATCCATCTCTGCTGTCCTGCTATGGTTTCAGATGTCTCCGCGCAGAAGCGCTTCGACACGGATGTGATCATTTACAAAAAAAACAGTGTGATAAATTGCAGCATTTCCTCATGAAATACTTCAATTTATCACACTATATTTTCGCCAGATTATATGCTCTTGTCAAGGAGACAGCCTGCAGCACCGGCTTCTTCCAGTTTGCACCTTCTAGTTTGCAAAGCGATCCGCCACGACGCGCTCGGCATTTTCAAACTGATCGGCAGCAGTGCGTCCGGCGGAAGCACATTTTCCTGCTTTCCCGGCATCGCTTCCAACGGAGCCGGCAATCGCGTAGAGTTTCACCCTGTAATAATTTCCGGAGACAGAGTCATAGGGGAGGTTGGCGGCGATTTGGCGGATCTCCTCCTGCACCTGCCTCATTTGACCGGATAATCTGTCCAGTTCATCTGCCGTACTGCGCAATACAGCCGTATCGGTCCTGTATGCCCCGGTGACTTTTGACTCCATATACTTTTTGCGGAGTGTCGACGCAAAACGTTTCACCTCTTCGGAAAAACGTCCCATAAATTCTTCCACCACCTTCTGGATGGTTGTAGCTGTCAGCCTCACGATAGAGATATAGTGATTCAGCCTTTCTACAACAAAGATGGTGGGGCCGATCACCGGAATGGCAAGTGGAAGATATTTTACAGCCGGCTGATTCTCGATCACCCTGGACAAAGGGCCGAATATCTGAAAATACAAGTCCGAATCTTCATAGGGAATGACCTCGACATCTCCGCCGTTAAACTGGACATTCATCGGGCTGTGGCGCCACAATCTCCACTTATCGAGGCCGAACATCTTTTCATTTCTTTCCGCCTCATTCTCAGGCTCACCTTTTGAATCAATGCACACGGTATTGGATCCCGGTATGGGATTGAGCAGCGATGAGACGAAGCTCCATCTATAATGATCGAGTCTGTCATTTACATCGGCTATGTCTCCGTTACGTGTGTGAAGACGGATATATTCATCCGAAAAACCGGGTCCGTCCCAGTTCGTGGCCCTGTCCAGTTTGTTCTTGAAGCTCTGCGGTGCGGTGATCGCTGCATGCTCCGCAAGGTTTCCGCCAAGTGAGTGTCCGGTCGTACTTACTCTGTCGTAATTCTTGCCCACAGTGCGCTCAAACTCCCGGATATATGCTTCGGCATCAGCCTGCTGCTGGGTCTGATAGCTGTTGAGGAGACCGACGTCCGCTCTGCCCCAGTCCTGGATCAGCTGCCCTGTATCATCCCATGTCTCGCTGCCGCGGAAACCGATGATCGCATCCCCGCCGCCGGTATCCAGCGTAACTGCATAAAACCCCGATTCCGTGTTCTTATCACAGTGCTGGACGATCCTCCAGTTTCCGCAGTATTCCAGGTTGTTTTCTTTCATGAGGGTACGGATATTCTGTACGGTCTCAAGCTGGGAGCGCTCAAGCGGGGCGAGGTTGTCCATGTTGGAATATCTTCGCTCGATTCTGTCCAGAATCTCCTCTACAGTACTATAACCGCCTCCCTGATAATCACCGACATTCAGATATGCGATCTGCGATGCCAGAAGCATCTCGGCATCTGTATGTGCTCTTCCCATCTGTATCTCCTCATCTGCTACATTCTGTTACGGACTATGTCCAGAAAACTGTCTTCGGAGATCTGCAATACTCCTTCTTTAAAACGGATTCCTGTTATATGGCAATCCTTTCCAATCTCATAGTATTCATTCTCAAGCCCGGCATGTGACTCCACATATTCCCTGGCCTGGTCCATCTTTTTCTCATCTGCAAAAAAGATTTCCACAGATCCTTCCATCTTTTCCATTCCCTTGAGAATGGCAGATACAGCTGAATACAGGCTCTCCGGAGTCTCCTGACCCGGATCGACATACAGATAAATGGTAAAGAAATTCGTACTTTCCGATTCCAGATAATCATCAAGCGATATTTCCGGGTCGGAGGAAACCGAATCAGGAAACATTGACTGGACGTGTACATAATAGGCTCCCTGCAGGGATCCCAGATTCTGAGCAGCCTGCCCCGCAATCAGGTTGGTACCGCGCTTCATCACGTATCCGTCCATAAAATTGCCATCATTCACATCCATATTCAGTGAAAAAGGCAGATCCGGATATTCTGTATTATATGCCTCTGCCACAAAATAGTCCTCCATCACGCCCTGTCCCATGACCCGCATGACTTCGAACTCACCGCCATATTTCTCCTCGAGAGCCGCCTTTACCTTTTCCGCGCGCTCTTCTTTATTTCCACAGCCTTCCAACAGCATTCCTGCCACTGTCATAATCAGCACTCCTATTATTAATCGGCGAAGCACAAACAGTGCAACGTTTCGTTTATCTTTCCTTTTCATGCAGCTCCTTATCCAGCAGCCTGATTCATCGCCTGCTAAAGAGAGATAGCGCAAACATCTCTGTGTCATACATTCTTTTTGCAGCACGCCGGACTCCCTGGGCACTCTGTGACAGCTGCTGTGCCCTGCGCCGGACAAGATCCCTCTCTCTGGAAATCTTTTTGCGATATTCCCCTGACGCGTTTCCGGTCCATCCGGATGCAATACGGTCATTTTCGCGGTCTATAGAATCCGCAATACGGTACAGTCGTTCTGCAAGGTCTTCCAGAGAGCCGGCCTTCTGGAGCATTGCATTGTAGTCCATTTTAATCGATCGGGCACTTTTCATACGCTTTTCCTGCCCCCTTCCTATACGATCACATTATCTGAGAGTCGGCTGTTTTCTTCTGTAACACTTGTTTCAGTTTCCACATAGATTCCTGCCATCGTTCTCAGGTCCTGTGTCTGCTCGCGGAACCTTGCCAAAGAAGTCCTGATTTTGTCTGTTCTCCTTCTATACTGAGCGTAGAAGGAATCTCTTCCCCGGCCTTCCCAATAGCCGGCGGTCTGTTCCACCTTCTTCTCGATTGCTTCAAATGCATCCTGTACACGGTCGATCTGGCCGTCTACTTCCTCAGAAACCTGCATCAGGTCCTCTGTGGATACCACGATCACGGCATTTTCTTTTTCCATTCCAACATACTCCTCTCTTAAAGCGATGAGCCGGCACTGTTATATCCACAGTCTGTTGGCCGCCTGATAGGCCTTGTATTCTGCCTCAAAATAGGTATCACCGCTTTTTGACATTTTCTCAATATACTCAGTGAGGAATCTGTACACTTCATTCATATAAGCGACGTCCTGCATGACCTGTCCCTGAAAAGTATTCCTGGCACTCCCCTTCCAGCAGGCATGGAGCCTCTGCATGGAATCCTCCAATGCCCGGATCTGTTTGGGGATCTCCATGGCAAGCGCATGCATTTCCTCTGCGTCCTTCTGCATCTGCGGGGATGATACCTGATATCTCTCTGCCATCTTTCAACCTCCTGCCCCTGCCTTGTCTGCCAAACAGCCCACCAGGGTCTGTCAGGAGACAGATTCCAGTGGGCTGCTGCTTACTTGCTATCTGATAGCTGTCATTCACACTTAAACGATCACATCTGAAGAGAGAGACTGTGCAACCTCCGCGTTGGCCTGCTCTGCACTGATGTATGCCGCTGCCATTTCCTGCAGGTCCGTGCTGTGCTCCTGGATCATCTTGAACATCTTGTCCATGTCATCCTGCAGGCCCTGGAATTTTCCGATATAGGCTGTAGAGGCTTCGCCCTGCCATGCACTTGAGAGGCCGGTTACCAGATTCATCATCTGACTGGTCAGGTTCTGCAGGCTGGTTGCCTGTCCGCCGAACTCGGATGCTGTACTGTTGAGAACATCGGGATTTACTTTAATGATTCCTTCTGCTGCCATTCTATTTTCCTCCTGTATGATAGGTAATCGTCATTTATGGTTCTGTGCATTGATCAGGACTTTTCGTCTTTGCTGCCTTTGCTGTCCTGCGGCTTACTGATATTTTCTCGTGCTTGCGATCTCAACGTTCTTATTCTCTGCCTCGATATATTTGGCGATCGCCTGGCGCAGCGCGTTGATATAGGCGATGATCGCATTATAGAAGTTGCGCAGCTGTACCATATCGTTCGTGAAAGCTGTGTGGAAGCCTTTCTTCGCCTCGCCTTCCCACATGGCACCCAGTGCAGCCTCTGTCTCCTGGAGGGTCTTGATCATGCTGTCGAAGGTTGCATTGAGCTGCTCAAGTTCATCGGCCTTGGAGGTAAGCTGGTTAATTGTCACATTGAATTCTGCCATGGTGTGCTCCTTTCTGTACTGTATGTTGTCATTATTATTATATTGAAATGTGTTTGATATTTTTTTCTGCTTCCTTTTTTTTGTTTTTCTCTTGAACTGTTTATATCTTATCACGTATAGGTTGGGCCGGATTCCTTTTACGATAAATGACCCTTCTTGGCGGATGAACAGCCTCTTTCGGCTCTTAACCGGCATGTACAGGTTTATAGCCGCATATTATGACGGGCACCGGGTCATTTGATTGCAGCTCCTCTTCGCCGTTCTCTCTATCGTACCATATTACTTCGATATATCTCATTATATTTTGCACCCTGCTTTTCTGTATTGTCAACTGTATTGTCAACCAATAAACAGCCCGGGGAACTGTCCATTGACAGATTCCCCGGGCTGTTATTCACTCTCTATCGTATTGCCGGCATTCACATTCACAGGATCACATCCGCAGAAAGCGGTTCCGAATAACTGGTGCTCTTCGTTTCAGCGTCTTCATAGATCCCTGACATCTCAAGCAGATCTTCGGGATATTCCCGAAGCCTCTGGAGCATCCGCTCGACTGTCTTCTGCTTCTGTGCATATTCGCTGCGCCGTTTGTTGCCGCCTTCTCCTTCCCAATAGGAAGAAGTGCGGTTGATTCCTGTATACAGTTCCTCAAATTCACCGCGAAGTTCTTCCAGCAGCCCTGCCACCACATCTGATTTTTCCCGCAGGACTTCCGTAGAAACCTTGATTCTAAAATCGCTTCCAAGACTTGCCATAGCCACTCACCTCGTACACATATTCATTTCAAATGCCTGGAATTCTAATCAGATCTCTATAGAGCGGATGATCTCACTGATATCCGACTCGCATTTCGTATAGCGCCTGTGGTCAGTATCCAGCGCATCTATGAACTTTTTCAAAAAGATAAACATATTGTCCATGTTCTCTTCGTCTGCCATGAATTGACTGCGGAAAGATTCGTTTGCCTTTCCCTCCCACATACCTGTCAATGAATCCAATTCTTCAAAGGTCTTTTTACAGGTACTGCGGCTTCTCTCCAATAATTCCGAGAAGGAAGATATATCTCTCCGGAAAGTCTCCAGTTCATTCGCAATTACATCTGCCATTTCGACTCCTCCTGTTCAACACCAGCTCTTTTTTACCGTACCGCAGCTTTACGGCGGATCATCTTCCGCCGCCTCCGCCGCCATAGGTTCTTCTATTGGCGAGTTCAAGCGCACGCATTTCGGCGTTATAGGTATTGGTTGCAATTCTGCGGATCGCGGCAGCGGCCCTTTTCAGGTCATTGGCTGTGTCTATGATCTTATTCTTTAATCGATCCCCTTTCGCCAGATAAGCCCTGGAATTTTCTCCGGTCCAGCATATCTGCAATTCCGACATAGTTTCTCCGACGCCGGTTCTCGCAGTTCTCAAAAGATTTTCTGCAAGTTCTTCAAGCCTGGATGCCTGCTGCAATGCGGTCCTGTATTGAAGTTGAATCTGAAATTTTGAAGCCATCTGTTATTCCTCCTCCGGATGCACAAGCGTGTTCTCTTCCTGGAAATTCAGGTCCTCAGGTCCCTGCATCCTTGCATGTCTGTATCGTACCATACCGTTTCCAGAAGATCGTCTGTATCCGATAAATGACTCGTTCGGCAGGATAAATTGCACAACCTTGTTTCATATAGCAAAATAGTGTGTCCCCTGTCTCCGGAGATTGGCCCGGTCACCTACATGCGGAACAGCCAGGTATGGTAAGCCTTTTCCCTGGATGCCAGCTGTTCGAACTGCTGTTTCACGTTCGCAAAGATCCGGTCTTTCTTCTGTTCAAATGCTATGTCCTCGTCCTCCATCCTGTCCGCGCTGATTCGATCCCTGAAAAAGAATATGATGGAATTGCCGGGCAGGATCCCTCTGTTGTAAAGATCCGGGAAAAACTCTGCATTGACGTCATCTGACTGTCCTTTCAGCATAGTATTCTGATAAGTTGCAGCTGCCATCTGCGCAAACCGGAATACCGCATCTTCTCCTGCTCCTGCATCAAGTTCGTCGAAAAGGGCAGCATCTTCTTCCGACAGGCGTCCCAGGTCAGGTTCATTGAAAAGGTAGATAAATTTGGGCTGGCCATTCTTACCCTTGTCGGCGCTCATGGGCGTAAATCCGGCTTCCGCAAAGCGTTCCTCCAGCCGGTCGATTGAGAACTTCTGCCGCAGGTATTCTTCTACAGTCGCTTTATAAACTGTTCTTTTTTCCAGATCTGTCATAATTTCTCCTTTACCGGATTTACTTAATCATTTGTGTCATAGCAAAAATGACCTCACTTCGTGCCATATGTATCCAACAATTCCGCATAGAATGTTTCGATCTCTTTGCCGTTTATTTTGAAACCGTTTACATACACAGATTCCTGCGAATCCCTTTCAAAATCATACAGCAGCCTTCCGTCATCATACAAAGACAGTTTCCAGCGCACATCCGGCCTGGATTGAATATCATCAATCACCTCTCCGGATGCAAGCATCCCATCCAGCTTTTTGATCAGTTCAGAAGTTTCCTCTTCTGTAAAACTGTATTGCAGGAGATCTGTCCTGTCCTTATCCGGCATTTCTTCAAGAATTATCGTATCTGCGGACTGCAGTTCATAGAAATAGTCAGGACCCGGAGCCCTGTCCAGTACGGACGAATACGACAATCCATGCGCTGCCTCTATATCCTTCAGCCACTGTTTCACGGCCGGGTCTGTCTGCAGAATATTTCCTTCCTCATCTGTGACCACACGGGAAAGATCAACGATCCAGACAGCCTCTTCCTGTCCATTGGAGCCGATCAGGTGCAGGCTGTAATAATCTCCCATCCTAGGCTGCCCGGCGGATGATGCCCCAGCAGAAGACGTCCCGGTCAAAGATGTTTCCATAGAAAGAGCATCCTCATTTTCTATAATTGAATAGATTTTCTCTATCTCCTCTTCCGTCAGAAAGATGTCTATCGGATCCTGATAACGTCCCTCTTTTGTATCCGTTATCCGGATCGAAGATATATTCTGAAATGGAAGCATGCCGGAAGGAACTGACGAAGAGGCGTCGGAACTTTCCGCAGGCTTCTCCTCATGCCCGCAGGCAGAAAGGGGGAGCAGGATCATCCCCGCACTTAGCAGCACCGCAGCCTGCAATGCCGCCTTTTTGAATCTGTTGGACATACTAACCTCCCATGTTTGCGGTCATGGCCTGTCGCACTCATATTATATTATGAAAAATCACTCAAAGGTAGTGACTGAATAGGTGAACCTTGTCGTTTCTCCGTTGCTGTCTGTTCTCACTTCGTTTGGATCCAGTATATATCTGTTTCCCCAGGATGAAACTATATATTTCCCGTCCTCTGTCACACCGGTAATCGTCATTGCATGGGCATTGATCGGATGATCTTCGGAGGGGTTATCATAGGGGTGGATGACTCCATCAAAGTAATGAATTGTCACATCTTCTCCCCTGCGAAGCCGCTCGTCTACATTCTGCGGAGTTACCCCGTCGGTGACTTCCCTGTGGATCGGAATATTATGTGCCTGGGCATACTCCTGAGCAAGATCTCTTGCTGTGATGGCACTCACGCTGGTTCCTCCTGCTCTTCCTCCATGAGAATACAGGTCAACAATGACAGCTTCATAGTTGGGATGTCCGTCCACCATCAGCGGATATCCGAATTCTCTCTCAAATTCACTTTCCCTGCCGCTGTAGTTTTCTACCATATAGCTCATCATTGTATTGGCAAGGGCGGCATATCCGCATCCATGTTCATTCATTACGGAGAGATAATCCCGGAACTCGGTCGTGTTCATTGGGGTTCCTCCGTTTCTGATGTAAATATCATATAATTCCTGCTGATGCGCTATTCTTTCTTTGCGAACCGGAGATCCCTGATCGCTTCCATACAAGTCATGCGAATCAGCATCATCACTGAACATGATGTTATCAATTTCAACGGGATCGATCGTTGTTGCATCAGAGATTATTTTCTTGATTTCCTCGAATTTTTCCCTGATGATTTCGTAGATCTGTTCGGCCAGTTTTTGAATAAATCTGGTCAAATTACTAATATCTATCGCCACAAGAGGACCCTGCGAGTTTCCATTTACACCATTTCGCGGCTGTTCTTCCGCGCCGTCGCCGACTTTCTCCGTATTTCTGTCCGCCTGGAAATACAGATCCACTATTTCTGACAGGGAAGTACTCATCATGCCCGCACTGGCTGCACGGGCATCGATCTGCTCCGCGATACGGTTCAGCCTGGCCTGCAGCACCGGCCGGCTGGCATCTTCAATGCTCAGGCTCCTGCAGATTCCCCGGACACTGTCGGCGACATAATGCATTTCTTTTTCGCCGGACTGAAGTTTTGATGTACAAGATCTTGCTTTTCCGACCTGTATTCTATATTCTGACATCTTGTGTACCCGTTTCCCGGCTGTGATTCAAAAAGAATCGCTGTGGCCGCGCCTTTCCTTATCTGCCTATGCCAATTTGCTGCGTATTAACTCAAATGTGTTGTTTATCTATATATTTCAAATCTTATCATCTTTTCCTGTTTTTTGATGAAAGACAGACAAACGACACATTTAAAAAGACGAATGCCCTGATTCTCCAATTGCATTCAATTGGATTCAACATACTGTTTGAAATCATAGCATATGTGCAGCGTCAATTCCAACTGGTAAGGGATCTGCAGTCTGGTCTTTTATTTCTAAAAAATATGACCTGTCTGCCATGATCAATTCATGGCAGCAGGTCATCTCATTCATTCTGATCAGATTTATGCTAAACTGGTTCAGAATCCTTACTCCGCTTTTCTTATCTACACGATCACATCATCAGAGAGCCGTAAATTATTCTCCGTAACCTGTGCCTCCGTATCTTCATAAACACCTGCCATGATCCGGAGGGAATTCGTCTCTTCCGTGAATCTGACAAGCGCAGCTCTGATCCTGTCTGTCTTGCGTTTATAAGCTGCATAAGAGGACTGTTGTCCGTCTCCCTCCCAGTAGCTTCGCATATTATCAACTATCCTTTCAATTGAGTCAAAGGCCTTTCTCATCTGTTCTGTCCGGGTGTCCACATTTTCCGCCGCTTCCAGCAGCCGCTGTGTAGAGACCACGATCCTTGTATTATCAGCCATACTCCTGTCCCCCTGTCCCGCCGGTCGGGATCTTAAATTATAACCCGTCGAACCTGTCTACTGTGAGTCGTTCTGTATTAAAATAGAGCTCATGCACCTTATACAGCGCATCTTCAAGCTTCTCTGCATGTTTGCCGTCTTTATCGATACATCCGGAGATTCTCCATAAAGCAGCTTTTGTCAATCCTCCTGAAAGCGAATCGTACTGGAGACTTTTCTCAATGCGGGATACTTCTTCTGCGATCCTGTGCAGTTCTTTTCCAGCCTGCCCGTAATTTCCTGCATTACTGCGGAGTGCTCCTGTATTCACCTCAAACTCTCCACGGACGGAATGGCCGAATGTATCCCTGAGACTTCTCCTAAAATCATCAAATTTCTGCTGGAAGAAGTCCACCACTTCTTTTGCAACGACATATGTCAGTGTAGCACTCACCATAACGAATACAGTCATTATCGGAACGGACACCCAAGTATCGAAAGGGATAAACGGAGTCCAATTCCAGTTTTCAATAATCTTGGAACCAACAGAAGTAAAAAGGCTGACCGGCTCGATATCCGCCGGGATTATGTTCCCGTTCTCATCAAGAACAACATTATTTGTGTGATGTCGTAAGAAGGGGTCTCCCATGCCTTCAGGATCCGATGCCTTGATAGTCTGAAATTTACTTCCAGGTGTTGGATTGAGCAAACCTCCGACTAAGCTCCACTGGTAATGGATAATCTTGCCCCCGTTCTCTTTAATCTGTTCTGCATGATTCCGCTGGTATTCGTCCGAGAAACCGGGTCCGTCGAAATTTGTGCATTCGATCTTATCCTGAATGGAGGCAGGTGCATTGATTGTCACATGTTCCGCCAGATGCCCGCCAAGCGAATGGCCTGTGGTTCCGATTCTGTCATAGTCGGCGCCATATTTTTCTGCGACATACTCCATGTACGCCTGTGCGTCATTTTCCTGCTTCGTCGTCCCGTTTTTATGGAGCAGTGTGAAATCCGCGATTACCCAGTCTTTCGTAAACTGCTCTGAATTGTAGCTCTCGCTTCCTCTGAAACCTACAATTGCATTTCCGTCATTTGTGTCAATCAGACAGGCGTACATTCCAGACTCCCCGTTCCGATCGCCCACATCCCGGATCGTCCAGTCCAGCGCGCTTTCCAGCCCGTTTTCCGCGATCATGTCCCGAATAGTCTTCAGGACATCCAGTTCCTTGTTCCCGAATTTGTCCAGTTCCCCATGCCCTGAATATTTATTTTCCAGGATGTTTAGTATTTCACGAATCGTGTATCCCTCATATTCCCCACAGTTCAGATAAGCGATCTGCGTGGCCAGGAGCATCTGGGCATCCGTATATGCTCTGCTCATAAATCCTCCATTTGTGCCATGTAAGACATTTTTGTGTTGATGAATGATCGACGGAACTGTTGCAGCAATGCTTTTGTCCCGTTCTATTCTCCCTGCAGCTGTCCTTCAAGGGCACCCAAAAATTCTTCCCTGCTCTGCGAGAGCCTGCCGTCCGAATACCGGATCGAATATGACCTGCAACGGTTTTCCAATGCCTTGTAGTCCCCGTCCAGACTGCCTTTTTCATCACAGAACATCTGAATCTCCCGAAGCGTCTCTTCATCCGCTATATTCAGCACAATCATTCCCTGCAGGAAGTCCAGTCCCTTCAGAGCACCCGCCAGAGAGTCATAGAGAGATTCTGCCGTATCTCCAATCGGACAATAAGTCAGATTGATCGTGATCAGATTTGCAGGATTTTTAGCAATGTAGTCTTCGGCAGAAATATCAGCATCTGTAATATCCAGTACGGCGGCAGGCACCTGGGTAAAAATATAAGTATAGCCGGGCAGACTCGCCAGATTCAGAAGAACCTGACTGGATATTTTCTGTGCCACGCGCCGCTCTACATAATTATCAGAGAAATGCTTTCCATCATCATCAACACGTACAGTAAACGGAAGTTCAGGGTACTCACGCGCATATGCCTTCACTGTATAATACCCTGCTCCTACAATCTGATTTCCATACTCCGTCACAATAAAGCTTTCGCCGTATTTTTCCTCAAGCAAGGCCTCTGCCTGTTCGCTTCTTTCCTCAGGACCTTTCGCGCATCCTGCCATTCCTGCAAGAACCATAATCAATACTCCTATGCAAATTCGAACTCTCATTTGTGTTTCCTCTGGAAGACAGCCAACGCAGCCATCTCAACATTATACAGCCTCCTGGCAGCAGCTCGCAGCTGTACTGCCGCCTCTTGAAGCTTTTTGGCGTGCTTTCTTGCCCGGTCAGCCATCTGGATATGCTTCTTTCGATACTGTCCGCTGCCGGCTCCTTTCCAGGTGCCTATCACCTCATTCTCGATTTCGGAAAGAGTTCTGTTTGCAATACGTGACAGTTCTCCGGCAAGTTCCTCCAGTTGATCCGCCTTGCGGAGCGTATCCTGATAGTGCATCCGAATTTCGTGTTCAGATTGCATTTGCGCTCTCCTTTCTTAGTCTTTTCAGACTGTTCAGAATATTATATGGAGAAGCCTCCATTATTATGCTCAATCACATACATTTTTACTCTACCAAAAATGAATCCTGCCCATAGTATCATAGACCTTGTTTTCGCAGGTATCATACTGATTGATGGAAACGTCAAAATCCTCTATAAATTTCTGCAATATACCGCATACTTCTTCCATACACTCAATGTCCTTGGAAACCTGGTCCAGATAAGTGCTTTTTGCAGGGCCTTCCCAACAGGAAGCGAGTGCATTCAGTGCATCCGCCAGCTGTTCGACTGCCTGCGGAATGTGAGATGCTTCCTCCCGGATCCGGTCTGCGTCCCCCTGCATATTTCCCGTGGAAACTCTGATAAAACTGCCCATTGTTACCCCCAAGTTCATATTACTAAAAGATGTTCGCCGGTCATGATAAGATCATGACGGCAGACCGTTATTTTTGTCTGCTGTCTTTTCGGTTTTTCTATTGATCTGTTTATATCCTATCATGCACAGGTACCGACAGATGCCTTTTACGACAAACGACCTTTCTTTGCAGATGAACGTCCAGTTTCCGTGAAATCGGATGTCGAGAATGAAAAAGACCTCATCCATATCGTTTTTTCAAAATCGCGTGAATTGTCATCTGTCTTTGTCAAAACCTGTCTCCTGAAAATCATCCCTTTAGGCGACGAAAATGTCTTTGTTCTATACCAATCATAGCTGCATTTTTTGTAAATCAGACAAAACCGTGGTATTTCCAGGTGTGTTCGAGATTACTTCATTCTTCATCTCTCCGCACTCTCCCATTGACAGAAAAGTCCTTCCTTCATCATCGGCTAAAGACCATGCTGCATGCATGGCCAGCTGCAGCATACCGTGTGATGTTGGATGAGACCCATCCACTGTTTCAAAAGAATATCCCGAGTCTGCAAAATCTATAATCCCGGCCCCATACCGTCCTGCAAGTGTCCGGATTGCTTCTTCATATTGCTCGATCGGAATACCTGCATAAGATCGGGGGAAGCTCCACTCTGGATCTTCCCGCATATACGTACTCCCCGGCGTGCAGCACCAGAGTTCTGCATTCGGATAGTACTTGCAGACCTGTGCAAGAATTGCTTCATAAGCCTCTATAAAAGTCGGAGGAAGCATCTCCCTTTTTTTCCTCTCCTTTTTCCCATAGAAAGCTCTGTGAAGAGAAGTCAAAAGGCCGGATTTTTCCTTTTCAGGATTTACAGGAACACCATTTACCCAGTCATTAAACCCCAGAAAGATCAGGATGACATCCGGCTTTTTTGAACCTAAATGGAGACCGCCGGCCCGTAAGCTGCTGCACCCCGAAGGGAATCTCTTTGATGCCCCCGGCAGCGGTGTCGCCCTGCTTCCGGACCAGGCATTATCCACAAGTACGCGGCCTCCCAGAAAACGGACAGCCTGGCTCCACCAGGTATCGTAAGCTTTTCGGACACCGCTCTGGTTCCGCATCTCTTTTTCGTAAAACACAGCATAGCCGTCCGGGACTGTCCCTTCAAAAGTGCTGATCGAATCTCCGAGGATGGAAAACCATTTCCCCTCAAACGGGTTCTTTTCCCTCCACAGTCTGTATGAATCCAAATCTCTGCCCTGCAGTTTCTTCCCCGAAGGCATCATGATGGTCGATTGCAGATTTTGGGAAACAGCATCCCATTTTTCCGAAGTAATCAGGCCGGAGGAAGAAAATCTCTGTAAAAAAACATTCTCAAAAGCCCGCAGATTCTGTGAAGATACCCCGCCATCCTCAGGTATTGCAAAAGCGATAACCGAGAAAGCGTGCAGATAATCCTCTTCCCGGATCGTATCACAGAAGGCCTGTGCCATCAGATATGAAGGATTCTTGAATGCGCCGCATCCAAAAGCACCGAGGATGAGGATATCAGCCTGATTGTCGATGGCACATTCAAATATATTTTGTATCCTTGATTTATAGAGATCCAGCAGATACGCATCTGTTCTGTCCGGGAGACCTGGATAAAAGGGTGCTGCACAGGTCAGGACATCTGCCTGTATCCAGTCTTCGACACTGAGATTCTGAGGAAGAATTTCGTCAGATTTAAATATGGTCACATCCGGCACATAGACTACCCTGTCAGAGGCAATCGCCCGCAATGCCCCCTCATGCTGCTGATAATAATCCTGTCTGACCTTTTTTTGCGCAAGGCAGGGATATAGATTACTGCTGCGGCAAAGACATTCTTCCTGAGCCATAGCTCCCCAGCTGACTCCCCCTCCCGGCTCCACAGGATTTGCAAAATTCAGAACGGCAATCCTGTCGGCAGATTCAGGGTTTGAAAGGTTTCTAAGTGTATGAAAGTATTCACACCCGTATGTACGAATTGCACGAGCAGCCTCAAAAGTCGTCATTGGAAGGAAGCAGATCATCCCCTCCCGATCAGACACCCTCGTGCCGGAGTACATCCCTTCTTCATACACACTTGTGAGCATCATAGACTGCCTTGTCCTCTGCGACAGCACAAACCCGTTCGCACACGCCAGTGTGTCCTGAAATGAGGCAATCAGGCTTTCTCTGCTTATACTCAATGCCATTTGTCCGTCCTCTATAGAAACCCTTTTATCCTCTCCTGCATCCGAACATAATCCAGTATGCTCATAGAGCATAATAGCACAAACGCATTGCTTTATCCAACCATCCTGCTGTTATATATCGTTATGTATCGTTGCCCTTGTATCGCTGCAAAAAAAGACCTGCCTGCCATGATCAATCCATGGCGACAGGTCTTTTCATTCACTATTATGAGCTTTCTTTTATGCTGCTTTAGATTCCTTGCTTTATTTTAGAATTCTTACCTTTATTTACACGATCACATCTGAGGAGAGAGACTGGGCGACCTCTGCGTTCGCCTGCTCTGCGCTGATGTATGCTGCAGCCATTTCCTGCAGATCTGTGCTGTGCTCCTGGATCATCTTGAACATCTTGTCCATATCATCCTGCAGGCCCTGGAACTTGCCGATATATGCAGTGGACGCCTCGCCCTGCCATGCACTTGAGAGGCCGGTTACCAGATTCATCATCTGGCCTGTCAGATTCTGCAGGCTGGTAGCCTGTCCGCCGAACTCCGATGCGGTGCTGTTGAGAATATCCGGATTTACTTTGATGATTCCTTCTGCTGCCATTGTATTTTCCTCCTGTAAATAGGTATGCTTTTCTGGAATAGATATACTTTTTTATGACGAAAGTACTGTAGCTTTATTTCCTGAGTTTTATTTTATGAGCTTTTTCCTGTCTTGTCTGCCAGCCGGTTTACTGGTACTTTCTGGTGCTGGCAGTCTCAACGTTCTTGTTTTCCGCCTCGATATATTTCGCGATGGCCTGCCGCAGTGCATTGATGTATGCGATGATCGCATTGTAGAAGTTGCGGAGCTGTACCATGTCGTTGGAAAAAGCTGTGTGGAAGCCCTTCTTGGCCTCGCCTTCCCACATGGCACCCAGGGCTGCCTCCGTCTCCTGGAGTGTCTTGATCATGCTGTCGAAGGTCTGATTGAGCTGCTCGAGCTCATCTGCTTTGGATGTCAGCTGGTTAATTGTCACATTGAATTCTGCCATGATTTTCTCCTCTCTATATGTCCTTTCATGCTAAAGATTTACAATGTTGTGTTCATCATGCCGCCAGGGCTGCCGTCCTTCGTATTCATCATCCTGTGAACCTTCAGGAGTTTTGAATTATCCTGACGCTGTGATTTTTATTTCCCGTTCAGTTTTTTGTTTCCCTTGAATGTTGTTTCCCTTGAACTGATTGCATCATACCACATGCATCGATTTTCCCGCTGAAAGACGGACAAACAGCATCTTTTCTGCGATGAACGGCATTTCCCGACAATCAGCATAAAGCATAATGCAGTAGTGTGACTCTATCCTCAATCCATCTAGAAATCATATTCAGAAATATCTATATAATTCACAATATTTCCTTTAAGTCCAAAGAATATCGTATACTTCCCATCGTTCAATAAATAAGAAATATATTCTTCGTCTGTTGTCTCAGGAGCCCCAAAAGCTGCGATCACATCCTCTTTTTTGCTTCCTGCTGTTATTCCTCCGACAGACATAGTGCGTGCCATATCCTTTTCTGTGTCTGAATAATCACTGAAGGATATTCCGTATATAGGGCACTCACTTGCCTTCTTTTCCTCTTTGGAAGAAAAGTTTTCTACAAATACATCAAAATAGACATCTGAATTTCCTGTGTCTATTTCTATACTATCCAGTTCATCAGGAGGGATAACTTTATCTGATTCAATGATCGTATATCCGGTTTTGTCCAGAACATCCTGCAAAGTAGTCTTTCCCAATTCAATCTTCAGCCCGCCAACAATTACAGGAATGTCTTTTCCATCAGTAAAAGTCCCGGTTGCCGGTTCTGTCATCGAATCGTCTGATCCTTCTTCAGATCCATTACTTTCGTTATCTTTTTCATCTGCAGCTGCTGACTCCCCGCTTCCTTCAACTTCTGATCCCGAGGCTTCCTCATTGCCCATAGCACCCAGTTCATCGCCATAAATATCATAAAGAGCGTTGATTTCTTCGTAATCCATCTCGTAGGATCGATTGTTGTTATATGTCAGGTGAAGCTGACGTTCAAGGGGCTCCCCATATGGAGCATCCTCGATCAAATCCCTGGCCATCTCCACGGATATCTCCCAGATTCTGTCGAGAAGCTTCCCCGGATCCGTAATTGTTTCTGCCTCTTTTTCCAGCCTTTTAATATATCCATCGTCAAAAGAAGTCGTATCATATGGCGTGATCCGCACTGTAACTGTGTAAATGTCCTGATCGCCATCGACAGAAACGACTTCGTATTTTGTGCCTGCCAGAAGGGCTTTTTCTGTATCAGAGACAGTTTGTGCCAGTTCGTCTGATACTTCATACGTGATGTCTGCTCCCCATTCGTCAATGATTTCCTTTGAATTATTCTCGATCATTTCTTTCTCCGCCTCTTTGGAGAAAACAGCGCCGAGGACCTCCTCAATTTCCTCCTGCGTGGCGACGGTCCATTCGGACATCTCCGCATACTTTTCGCAGTACACGCCTCCGAGAACTGCCTCTACTGCCTTTTCCGCACGTTCCTTTGTCCAATGCCTGTCGCGCTGGAGGTAGAGATCCAGAATCTTCTGCTCATCATCCTCTGAAAAAACATAACCGTCCTCACCCTTTGTAATGTGGATGATGATCTCCTGCGGGTCTCCATATGCCGGGTTTTGCATCAGCTGTGTCATCAGTTCCAGTTCCCTGGTATAGACCCGCTCATTCAGATCAGCATTGGACAATTCTTCATTCAACTGCATATCCAGGAGGACGAAATCACCATGCGCCAGGGAAGTGATGGGCTCAATAGTGACCGGTACTTCGAAGCCATCGTCTGTTTTGACCGCCTCTCCGACTGTGTATTGAGCTTTCTTCATTGTCTCGATCAGAAAATCACGATATCTGGTTTTCAGTCCCTGCGTGACAGGGACATCACTCTCGAAATAGACTTCGATCATATCATCACGTCTATTCTCCCTCTGTTCGGACAACTCCTCTGCTGTCGCATCCAGCATATATTTTGCCAGCTCTTCGTCATCTCCCTTGAAAAAGCCGTAATCAAGATAAGCCTGCGTCGCATTATGCGCGTCTTCTGTCGACCATCCGGAATGCATGAAGAAAAAGACCCCAGCGATGACAGCAGCAGCACACAGTGCAATTATTACTCCGATCGTTTTTTTGCCTTTCTTTTTGGGATTTTCTTCACGAGATACTTTTTCAGGTGTCACCTTCGGAACCCCTGCCTGTGGCTGCGGGGCTCCGCAAAATCCGCAAAACTTTGCTCCATCAGGCAATTCCTTACCGCAGTTAGCACAAAAAGCCATTTTTTCTCCCCCTAAAATCAATCAGTTATTAAGATCTGTTCCATATTTCATACAGGGTCTTCTCTCTCGTTTTTCCTCGATAAGAGGAAAATGGTTAAGCGCCTGGCAGATGACCTTTTATATAGCAATGTCAGGGAGTGTCCCTCCCTGACATTGAACAAGTCATGTAATATTATCAGATATTCTATGGTTCATAGATTTCCACAGAGTCTCCAAGCTCTTCAATCGGACTTTCATCTTCGATCGGGTTGCCGAAGTAGGCAAGATCTGTCAGATTCTTCAGCTTCCTGAGCACACTGACATCTTCAATTTCATTATTATACATAAAAAGGGCTTCCAGTTTCTCGCATCCCGAGAGCACACTGATATCCCGGACATGGTTTTCGCCGAAAGTAAGATAGATCAATCCGCTTAACCCCTTCAATGGTCCGATATCAGAGATATCGTTTCCGTCCATGAACAGGGCCATCAGCTCTGTTATCCCACTGATGCCGGAAATGTCGGATATTTGATTTCCGCTGATATCCAGCATGTAGATATGGGATAAAGATGTTATCGGCGATATGCTGGAAACTTCATTATCCATCAGATCCAGCCATTCCAGAGAATCGAGGCTTTCCAGCGGCGTGATATCCGCAACGTGGTTTTTCGAAAGATCAAGCCTTTCAAGTTCAGTCAGTGTACCGAGTTCAGTGACATCGGTAACATTGTTTTCCTTCAGATCCAGCACTTCCAGGTTTTCGAAGGCGGAAAGGCCGGTGAGATCTGTTATTTTTTCCGAGGCCTCTTTCGACTCTCCGGAGAGCTCCAGTGTGCTGACACCCAGGGCATCTCCCCTCGTCACCTCGCGGTCACCGATACCCAGATAATCACACACAGCGCTTTTCAGTGCAGGGTCTGCAAAAGAGACGGCTTCCTCCATCCCTTCCCCTGTCACCGGGCCGCTGTTAGGCGGGTTTTCCATGCCTGTATCTGTGCCTTCAGCTATGACTGATTTCACGGAGGAGATCTCCTGCGTTTCCACGTTCTGGCTTCCGGAATCCGTAATGGCGACGGTATTGCTGTCGCTGCTGCCGGAAGGATGAAGTATCATCCAGACGCCTGTAACAGCAAGAAGAAGGGCTGCCGCCATGCAGACAGCCAGAAGGGCGCTTTTTCCGCGTCCTCCCCCTGAGGAAGCTTTCCCGCTATATGCGGGCGCACTGGCTGCAATCGGTCTCCCCCCTCTTGTCTGTTCGGCATTCCGACTTACAGTTTGAGGGCTCGGCCTGCCCGGAGTCGTCGCCATACTGCCGGTATTGAGACCTCCCCTGGTAGTCTGTCTGTTCTGCGTACCCATATTCTGTTGGTAATTCGGCGGGAAAGGGGATCTGGTACCCGTATTTCCCCACTGGTTGGTATTACGGGAAACAGGGGGAACGCTCCTGCCGCCAGTCCCCGCGGCATTCCCTGCCTGATTCTGATAGGCCATTCCGCCGGCATCCGGACCTGCTGCGGGAGCGATTCTCCTGAGCTTTCTCTCCCCGGCTGTCCCTCCGACGATTTTGAGAAGCGCGTCATGAAACTGCCCCGCGGACTGGTGTCTGGCTGCAGGGTTCGGCGCAAGAGCGACTGACAGGACCTTCCACAGTGCGTTGCTGCCCCGCTCCGGTCTGGGAATCGCCTCTCCGGAAAGGCGGCGCCGCTGGGCCATTTCCTGGTCTCCGGGTCCGAATGCGCCTGAATTCAGAAAAGGCTCCCTGCCTCCATTCAGGCATCGATACAGGACCAGCGCCAGGGAATAAATATCCGATCTGGCATCGGCCTTGCGCATGGTAAAGGTTTCCGGCGCCATATAGGCGATCGACCCCTTGAAAGACATCACAACATTGGTTCCCTGAGGAAGGGCTCTCGATATTCCAAAGTCTCCCAGCTTGAAAAACCCCATATTGTTGATAAAGATATTCTGGGGTTTGATATCCCGGTGCACGATTCCGGCTTTATGGCAGATCATCAGGGCCTGGGAGATATCCAGTCCAAGCTGCACGACCTGTTCCTCCGGCATCGTATGGGATACAAGATAATTCGAAAGGGCTGTCAGCAGTTCCATCCTGATCAGGATGTCCCAGCCGATCTCTCCCTCATGTTTCCGGATCATATAATCCTCGTAGGAAACAATGTTGGAATAGCCCACGAATCTGGACATGATCCCGATCTCGTTCCGGATATCCTCCACCTGCTTGGAATAATACTGCTCTGTATTTTCCATGCGCAGGCCGTCAGCGCGCAGCTGCATCAGCTCCGCCTGACTGGATGGTATCCGGATCACCTTCATTGCAGCCTTTTCCAGATAGCTGCCGTTCTGGCGGTGGATCTCATATACTTCCCCGAAACTTCCACGTCCCAGTTCCCGGACAATTTTCCAGTCCGGCCACATCTGTATGTTCTGTACAGGCATTGTTTGCCTCCTGCCGTGTATCAACCATGTATCAGTTTGAAGATCATCCTGACTGCAAAACAGCCGGAACCTCTGTCGGATGAATGTCACAGACGGACACTCCCGTCCCTCTTAAAGATGAAACCTCGTCACAGAATTCCCTCCAGACTCTTCATCTGCGGGTTCTCGCGGTCAGCCTCATCAGGGTTTCCGCCGCCCGGGGCGGAATACTGTCCACCGTCCCGAACGGACGGCAGGCCTGCCTGCACGGGAATCAGGCGCTCATAATCGCGCAGATTCTCGAAGTGGCTGGTCCCGAATCTGGTCCTGGGCGCCACAAAGATCTCTCCATCATAGATGGCGAGTACACGGGCTTCCGCCTGTCTGTAGATCTGCGCCGCACTGCGGAGCGAAAGAGCCGCCTTTTCCAGGGCATGTACTTCTGTGCCCAGCATGGCAAGAAGTTTCTCTGTCTCCCGGACAGAGCGCCCATCGGCCAACCGCTCTTCCGTTTTTTTGCCGCTTCCCGCATCCCTGCCGGAATCTTTTTCCCGCCCTGAAGGTCCCGACTCACCGGGAGCTTCAGGTTCTGTTTTTGAGTAGAGTTCTTCCAGAGCAAGCTGAACAGAGCGGAGGCGCTTTGCTTCCTCCTGCAGCTCCTCTGCGGCGGCATCCATTTTCCGAAAATCAACTTTTCCCATGTCTGCCTCCTCTTTTTACCTGTAAGCATAGCGAACGCGCATGCTTGTCCTGCCCACACGGATAACAGAACCGTTGGGAACCTGAACCATGCCATTGACACGCTGCTCATTCAGATAAGTGTGATTGGTTGAATTCAAATCCCTGATCACGAGAACCCCCTGCCGGCCGATCAGCATGCAGTGCACAGAAGAGATCATCTTGTCATCCTCAATCTTCAAAAAGGAATAGCCTTCTCTGGAAGTAGGCACTCTGCCGATCGCCATCTTTTCCCGAAAGGCAATCGTCTCTTTACGTCCGGTTCCCAGGAAATCAAACTCGGCCTTCCACATGTGGTGCATACCGCCTCCGCGGTAAACCGTTCCATAGAGTTCCTGTCCCGCCTCAAAAATAGCTCCCTTGTCCTGTTCATAGGTGAGCTTTTTCGTATCGACGCCTTTGTCAACTGCGATCCGGCGTTTCGTTCCCTGTTTGCCGTTTCCATATGGCTTGTTCCTGTCCCCGCCAAAAGCGGATGTCAGCGTGATGATGATTCCGGTCAGGAATATCGTTCCGGCAATGACAATCACAACTATCCAAATCATTTCCCGTGCTCCAGTCTTTCGTTAATTAATATCCCCGGCGATCTGCTCCTTGAGCAGTATCATCTGTTCGCGATGCCTTTCCAGCCGGTCTGCAAAAGCCTTCCCCGCCGGATCCTCCCATGACTGTCTCAGTTGCAGGATCGTGTCCTCCAGAGGAGAGAGTATGAGCGCATCCATTTTTCCGGCCAGTTCCATCTCTTCTTCCGTATGGTACATTTTTAACCTCACTATAAACTGCGGCTTTTACTGCTGCAGCAGATCCCGTACCGTCCCGATCGCTTCCTGCGCATCCCGGAACAATTCCTCCTCCTGCCGGCGGTGGGCATCACATGCTTCTCCCTCCCAGCAGGCGGACAGGCCTTTGGACAGCACCAGATGCAGACGGGAAAAGCCTCTCTCTACAGATAACAGAAGCTCATCCGGCTGCCGGCAGTTGTCTTTTGCCTGGCGGCTGCCCTCTTCCATTGAAAAGATATCATCTTTCATCTTTCGTCCATTCCCCTGATGAATCAGAAATCGATCTGCTCCGCCGCGGTCTCCTGAGCCATGGCGTAGACATTTGCGGCGGCGTTCATATACCTCTGCAGCCTTTCGTAACCGCTGCACACAGAGCGGAGACACTGCAGACCATCCATAAAGCGCTTCTCTTCTGAAAGGGACCTGCTGGTCCGGTCTGCCCCGGCTTCCCTTCCTGCCCCTGTCACTTCTGCCTCCAGCAGATCCAGGTTCCTTGTGATTTCGTAAAGCAGAGTTTCCGCTTCCCTGCCTGCTGCTTTCATAGCATGCACATCATAGTGCATCTCTTTCCTCCTCTGCATTTAAGCCGCATTAAAGCTGTCTCTTCTTCTGTCATTTAAGAAGATATTTAAGTAGATACACTAGGCCAGCAGCAACTCGCTTCCGGTCTCCAGGCCGTTGTCCCTGGCAGAGCCCTCCCGGCGGAGCATCAGATTCCGCTTTCTGTCCCACAGAATCAGACGATGTTCCATCCCGTCCAGCCGGCACTGCTGGCGGCGGCAGATCATTTCCGTGATCTCTTCCTGTACCTCATAGATCGGCACTGTCTCATCAATTTGAAAATCATATTCCTGCCCCATAATCGGGACTTCCACTTTGATAATGATCATGATTCAGCTCCCCTTTTATACAGAACCAAAGCGCTCTTCCTCCGCCTCGCGCTCCCGCGCATCTTTCCATTCCGAAAAGCCCGTCGGAGACATGGCGCGCAGGCGCAGGATATCCCGCCTGGTCCAGTCTCTTTCCGTGACCAGGACATAGTCCGGCACAATATAGCAGAAAAACTCACGCCCGTTATTCAGTTCCGGCGAAAAGCCGGGCAGAGTCTCGCCCTGGCGGTAGATCAGTGTTCCTCCCGGATTTCCCATGGCGTTCAGCATCTGCTGCAGATCGCCGCGAATAGCAAAATGTGATCCTTCCTCTGTATCTACCGGACTCAACAGCCCGCGTCTGTACATGGCGTGCATGGCCTGCAGGATCTCCTCCGGAGAAAACTGCTTCTCGGGCATATGAATCCCTTCACAGCTGGTAAACCCCAGACTGTAGAGCAGGATTCTGACTTCATCATAAGACAGAAGGATGGTCTTTCCTTCCTCGGGCTCCTGTTTCTGTAAATAGTCTGTCTCTTGCAGCATGATAGGCTCCTGTCCTGATCTGTGCGTATCTTCATCTCGTTACAGTTCACGCTCTCTCGAGGGCGTGAACATGTAACGATGCGCGCGGCGCTAACAAAGCTTCGCATTGTCAATGCGCTTCACGCGCGCCGCGCGCCGTTCAACTCGGTTTTTTCGCGAAAAAACCGCGAAAAACTCCTCGAGTTTCAGGTGGGTCTGTATTGTAACTTTATCTCTTATTTCCCGGGATTCTTTTTGATGAATTCCTTGACAGCCGGTTTACAGCTTCGGGAAAGGGGAAGTTCAATGTCTCCTTCCAGTTCCAGACAGTTCTGTGAGAGAAAGACACGCTCTATCTTATCTTTATTGACCAGAAAACTCCTGTGGCAGCGGATAAAGGCTTCACCGAGCTGTTCTTCCAGCTGGTCGAGCGTTCCGTAAAAGGGGTATTCCTCCCCGCCTGTATTGCAGAACAGCTTTTTTTCCCTGGATTCAAAATAGCAGATGCGGTCATACTCGATCAGCTCCCGGGCACCGCGGTTCTCCAGAACGAAAACTCTGCGGTCACCGGTATCAAGGAAACGCTTCACAAAGGTTCCGATCGCCTCGCTGAGCACATCCCGGATCTGGCTGCCGTCCAGAGGCCGCAAAAGAAGTGATTCCGCACCGATCGTAGGCCGCATATAGACCGCCGGAGAGACCGTCATATCCGCGACCAGGATCATGTAGACCTCTGCGGAACGCGCCCGGATCTCCTTCGCCATTTCCACGGCATCCTTCATGGTGATGTCCACACAGGCGAGGTGCAGACGGGGATCCTCCGCGACAAGCTTTTTCAATTCACTGTCATCGGAGCACTCCATCCACTCCCAGTATTCTTCTGTCTGCCGCGCAGCCTGTTCATGCGCCTCAAAAGAGATCGCTCTGCGTTCTTTCGTCCGGCTGTCTGCGATAAGCATCGCAATCATGTTTCTATTCCTTTTCTTTGTTCAGTCTGAACGTTACGGCATATCACCCTGCTGTGCTGCCACAGGCAGCCGCTTTCAGCATCAAAAATCAATTGTTACTGTAACAATTGATTCTGTCTATGCCCCAAACAGGATTACATCTTGGCAAGAGGGATCACAACATCGATGCCGATGCCTTCCTCTTCATCGGAGGACATATGCCCGAATCCCTTCTTCAGCGTCTTAGACGACTGATTGAAAGGAATGTTCTGGAAGTTGAAGATCTTCTGGCCCTGGAGATTGCCTCCCAGATGCACTCCCTTCTTGTAGGAGCAGTAATGGTTATAGGCACGATATCCCCGAAGGCCCATATCATCCTCGATACGCAGGCATGCGAAGAAGAAGATGTTGTGCATGGAACCTTTTTCCGTGATGTTCTCCAGGAAACCGGAGACATCTCCGGCTCCGGCCTCTCTTTTGTAGACCATGGTCATGAAGTCATTCATATCCGCGATGAAAATGAAGATAGGCTTCTCTTCCATCATCTTTACCGCGACATCCGTCTCATCCATGCCGGATTCGATCAGCGAGCGCTTGATCTTGTTGCGGCGTGCGAATTCCGGCAGCAACTCGCTGAAGTAGGTGTAAATCTCCTTGCCGTCAGAGACATAGCGCGCATCGTAGACAGCTGCCTGTTTTTCGAAATCGGTAAATTCGGAGGTCTTTTTCTCGATAATGACGCGGTCCGCCTCTGTCTTCGCGGCGGCATGCAGGAGCAGGCGGAGCAGGTTCGTCTTGCCGCTTCTGGCCCTGCCCGTGATCATGAAGCAATAGTTATGCAGCAGGTCCACGGACGCGATCGAGGCATCCTGGGCAAAATAGCCGAAGGGAAGCAGGGTCCGCTCCCCAAGGGCATGCCGATAGCGGTAATCCGTCTCCAGAATGCCCAGAGTAGGATTCTCGGGAATCTCCGGAATGCGTCTGGCGGGCTCGCCCTTCCAGGCATCCCTCATCTGCTGACACTCCGCGGCGATCTTCTGGCCGCGGGAGAAGTCGTCCTCCGCCTCCATGCACAGAACTGTCTGGAATTCCAGAGGCCTGTCATCCACCAGGGCAAGACCCCTGCCCTTGACGTTTGTCTCCGGGATGATCTGCAGATGCGTGCGGCGGATGATCTCCATGTACTTGAATTTATCCGGCTGTTCCAGAGAAATGATCGTGCGCAGGTTGTCGCCGATCCTCGAAGGGATGTCGTTGATTCCGAAACCTGCCGCTGAGACCACCAGGAAGATACCATATCCCACACCCTCTCTTGACAGGCGCAGGAGGACATCATCATATTTATCGTTTGTCTTTGTGCGGAAGCCCGCATAGTTATCGATCACGACCAGTACAGCCGGCAGCTTCATGCCGTAGGCCTGTACATACTGGGCAAAGTTACCGCCCTGCAGCGCTGAACGCCGCTCGTCCATCAAGGTGGACAGCATATGGAAGAACTTCTCCTGCCGGTCCTCCTGGACATCGGTCACAATGCCTCCGACATGGGGCGCATCTGCAAAGCAGCCCAGCATGTTGCTGGAAAAGTCGAGCAGGTAGACCTGCAGCGCCTGCGGAGTATATCGATTGATGAGGCCGTAGATCAGCGACTGCAGGAAGGTACTCTTACCGCTGACGACCTGTCCGCAGACAGCCAGATGGCCTCCATCAGTGAAATCAATGTGAAGGGGCCGCTGCGCCTGCTGCTCCGGATCGTCGTAGAGAC
>Ga0310695_10001650_pt1 | contig 51324 bp, 37 predicted proteins | sample RumenRJG_04DNA_FD_203882 | JGI IMG/M metagenome (GOLD analysis project Ga0310695, IMG submission 203882) | Bovine rumen microbial communities from Lethbridge, Alberta, Canada - RJG_04 (v2) (version 2) | ecosystem: Host-associated > Mammals > Digestive system > Stomach > Rumen | place: Canada... | reverse complement strand
TTCGATACCAAGTAGTGGCGATAATGAGGAAAAGAGCGAAGGCAACAGACTCATTAAGATTGCCAACAGGTTTATCAATATAGACAAACTGAGCATTAACCTGATTGATACGATAAATCCTTTCCAGCGTGCATACGAGGTGATATCAAAGTCGGTGGATGCCAAGACGCTGAAACTGATTCAGGATACGATTGCTGAACAAAAATATGATATGACCTTAGAGCAGGCCATCATCCTGTTTAAAGGTCCTTTAAAAGAATATGTAGCCACACATGACGGCAAGATTCCTTCAATGGATGATCCTGATCCAAGAGTAAGGGAGTTGGCTGTGGCTTATGCAAAGATATGGAACCAGAAACGCCGTCAATTGAGCGGACTAGAAATAGGGGAATAAGGTATGGATATTAAGAAAGAATTGCTTGAACTATTTGATGATCCTCTGCTGGATGGGGCACGTCCCTTTGCTAAGGCTATTACTGCAGATGACAGAATTATGCAAAAGATAGCAGAGATTAAGGAATGGATAGCCCAGAATGGTCGTGAGCCACAAAAGGATGGTAGCCTGAAAGAGAAACTGATGAATGCATCATTAACGACATTGAAAGAAAAGGGATTATGGACATAGATAAAGAACTGGAGGCTCTGTTTGACGACCCGTTGTTGAATGTTAGTGAGGAAGAGAAGAAACTCTTCGATATTCCTCAGGATATGCGAAGGGTGATTGCCAAGAAGAAAGCGGACTATGTGGCCCAGCATAAACTCTGCGAGAACTTTGACGATTACAAGCCATTATTCGCAAAAGTGCATCGTGAACTGAAACAAGGGCTTCGTTCTTTGGTTAAGATTACCAAGACGGCTACGCTCTCAGAAGGACGCTTTTATTTTGTAAGTGGCCAGATGCTGCTATTGGAAAAGATTGGCGAATTGAAGAAAAGCAGCAACTTCCTGCCAGATGCGAGAACGCGTTGTATCTATGAGAATGGTACTGAGTCTGACATCCTGTTACAAACACTTCGAAAGAATGTTGTGGGTGACGGGTATGCAGTAACAGAATTGCAGGAAGATGCAAATGGAAAGTTCTTTGGGAGTTCGGACGTAACAGCAGATGATAAAGTGACTGGCTTTATATATGTACTTAGTTCGTTGTCGCAAGACCCTGCCATCAAAGAAGTAAAGCATCTCTATAAGATAGGATTCTCGACAAATAGCGTTGAGCAAAGAATAGCAAATGCAGAGAATGAACCCACTTACTTGATGGCTCCAGTAAAAATACAGGCCAGTTATAAGGTGGTTAATGTTAATTCTCAAAAGTTTGAAGACTTGATACATCAGGTGTTAAAACCTGTCCAATTCCAAGTGATTGTATTCGACGATAGAGGTGTTGAGCATCAGCCCCAGGAATGGTTCGTCGTTCCTCTACCTGTCGTGGATGTCATTATCCAGAAAATCATGGACGGTAGTATTGTGGGGTACACGTACAATCCAAAGTTAGAATGCTTGGAAAAACGAATAGTCAAGGAGAAATCAACCTTTGATACCACAGGAATGAAGGTCCTGACGCTCAACATCAAGAAGATATACTTCGATGAGATTATGAAAGGGACAAAGAAGATTGAGTATCGTGAACTGAAACAGACGACACTCAATAAATATACCTATCTGGATGAATCAGATGGGAAACGCTATCTACGTCGCTATGATGCAATCCGATTCTTTGTTGGGTATCATAAAGACAGAGAGAGTGCCTTGGTTCAGGTGAAGGATATCACGTATAGTAATGGTATAGTGGAATATCACTTAGGCTTGATATACACCACTTGTGAGCCCTAAACAAAAACAATCCCGCCATCGTCCTTTCCTGACGATAGCGGGATTTTTGCTTTTATCTGGTTATGATGACTTAAAAGTCTTCGTCCTCGTCGTCCCACATGTCACCCTTAGTACCGCGTGACAAGATTTCTTCAGATTCCAGTTCGCCATCTAACACGCCCATTTGGCTGGCCATTACCAACTGACAGACCTTAATCTCAACGACCTCCGTTGCAGGGATAATATATGTTTTTTTCATTGTTTCGTCTATTTATTATGTTTAAAAGAATTATTTGGAAACGGGGGAATTTATTTCACCAGCACCTTTTTGCCATTCACGATGTACAGACCCTTAGTAGGCTGAGCCACGCGACGACCCTGCAGGTCATAAACCGCGTTCTCAGTTCTCAGTTCTGAGTTCTCAGTTAGGCTGATTCCTGTTGCCTCTTCTTCGCCAAAACCGATGAAGTCGCGAGCGCCACCACCACCGATTACCAAATAAGCCTTACCAGCAGGAACAGTAGCACCATACTTAACTTTCGCGAAACCTACATCACCACCCTTTTTACCAAGTGCATAGATGGTAGAGCCGTCACCAGTTACAGACCCATCAGAAACCAGCAGGTCATTCTCAGAGAGAGCAGAAGCATCATCAATCGTTGGCAACTCATATTCGCCTTTCGTTCCTTCAATAATGACACCATTATCAGCAGGCACCTCTGTGACAGGTGTCAACTTCACATATCCACCCTCATATTTCGCTTTGTAACCTGTCACACCACGTAGGTTCACAGCTTTATCTGCACTAAAGGTAGCAAAGCCTGCATCGCCGATTTCTATGTGTTTAGCCTCTACCATCTCATATACCGCTGCATCCTTCACATAAATATCTGACGTAATGTTACCTGACAAGAATGTTGTTCTGGATGATGCTGCACTAACATTGGCAAACATCACTTCCGTGGTCACAAATGAAGTGGTAACAGGACATATCGCATCAACAAGGTCAGGATATGTGCCCATATTGCAATTCACATTTACATCCGATGCTCCCTTAATAGTAATAAACAAGACATAGTCCTTTCCTATTGTAGTCGGCAAGCCACTAGGGGTAACATCAAAATGAGCTTCCCAATAACCTCTTGCTGTTCCGTTTTCTATCGTCAGTCCATTTTCTGCAGACAATGATGCAGTTAAGTTACCATTCTGATAGGTATAGGTACCTAATGTAGTAAAATCTGTTTCTGCTATAGGATCTACAGCATATGTCATCCATTTTTCCTTTATACTACAAAAAGTAAAATAAGTGGCATCAGCATACTTCGCAGGTGCTGCATCTTTAAGATATTTTCCTGTTCCTATATTCTTTATAGAAAACCCTCCACCACCAGCAGAATATTGGACATCCCAAACTGCTCCATAATCAATATCTTGACCATGATGTCTCACTGGATCTGGACTATAATTATATTGAACGAAACAACAATATCCTCCATCGGGTTGAGAATTCAAGTATCCAGTACTTCCATATACTATATATTCTTCGCCAGAAGGAGTTACAGCCACTATATAATAATATGGGCGCACGCTCACGTCTTCATCTTCAGCCAAACTAACAAGTTTAAAGTATATTGCTCCATTGGATGGATTGAAGGCGTCAGTGTAACTACCAAAACTAAAATTATTGCCACTTTTAGTATAAAAAGCTTTTGCTGCCGTTTCATCAACAATCGCAAAATACTTTCCGCTTAATGCGCCTACACTTGTATAGCGAGTGTCAACGTCATAATACTTAATAGCTTTTACCCCCCCCACTCCGACAACTAGCAATGCCAGGGTGAGCATCAATTGTGTAAATTTTCTCATTTTTGTTCTTTTAGTTTTAGTTAATAAAATTATTCTTTGGTCAACACCTATTCATTAGGCGACGTGCAAAGGTACGGAGGCAGACAATAAACAAAGAAGAATTAGAGTTAAAAAATACTAAATCTGCGTATTTATGGAAAGTTATTGACAAAAATGGGGCATAAAACACGGCAATTTAATCAAAAATATAAGTTAAAGAACAACGAAATCGCCATTCCGAAAGCAAAAACCCGCTTGCGCCAAAAAGCATTTCCGCCATTTCTTGCGTCCCGTTATTGGCAAGCGACCAAAGGTCAAGTGTTTATGTTTTTTCTTCAAAAAAGTGTCACATCTGTCACCTTTCCTTTGTTTATCGGGGGTTAAGGGGTGACAGATGTGGTGATAGATGTGACAGATGTCTTTTGTTCCCATAGGGTGTAACGAGTTGTTCCAAAGGATGGAACGGTATGTTCCATAGGGTGGAACAAAGTGTTTCAGGGGGTGGAACAAGTTGTTCCAGGGCTTGGAACATGCTCAGAAGTGTAGTTTGACGATTTTAGTGACTCTTCCTCTGCAGGTCGTCCGTGCAACTATACTTGGCGAGATACAATAAATTCATCGGTTTTGCAAGTATTTCACCTATAAATAGTGTGAAATAATGTAAAATGTGTCACATCTATCACCATATCTATCATCGCTTAAACCACGATAAATAAAGTAGTAGTGACAGATGTGATACTTTTTGTGGTTCTTTTTTAAATCGTTCAGATACTGCCTGAACTTCAATAACGACAATTAGTGACATAATTATTTGGTAAATAGCAGGGGATTTGTTACCTTTGCATTCAGAAAGAATCTGGTGATGTCACCCACTAATATGAGTGACACCGGGAGAAACTATTAACATTTGAATGATATGAGCACGAAGTTAAACAGTAAATTAAAAGACAATTGGCTGGTAGTTCTAATTTCTGTCTTTATAGGTGTTGTAGGCTTATATTGGCAATATCAAAGCAGGAGGCACGAAATGGGCGGCACCTTGAATGCGACATTTCACTCCCGTCTGTTGAATAATAAAGATGCCAGGACTATTATCGTATGTGTGGAAGATAGCACTATAGATTTACAGGATCTTTATGTTACGCCCACCTTTGACAACCCTTCTGAATTCTCGTTAAAAGATTTTTTGTTATCATACGATGTAGAATGTACAAATATTGAGATAGAACCAACATCGTTCGTTGAAACCCACAAATATGGTAAAAAAGAGTGGATATATAAATATAAAGATGATATTCTTGCAGCGCATGATGATACAAAGAAACCATTCTCCTCGTATCATTTAAAGGATAATGTAGGCAGATGTTATATAAAAACCAAGGCAAGTTATGACGGAGCAGTATCTGCCTTTGAATATAATACTGATGTTTGGTTTATTATTGAAAAGAATTCTAAGAACCTCTCATTCGATAATTGGAAGATAGATTGCAAGAAGAGAATCTTTGAAATAATTGACGAGCAATTCTATGATGTTTACTACTATGCAAAAAACCATCAGCCTGAGTATCAGTTTGATGTGGCCCTTACTGCTTCATCTGAGACAAGCAAGACAGGCGAAGTAGTAAATTTGTCCCAACAAGACACTCGAGATGATAAGACGAACGTGCAGCAGCCCTCAAAGAAGGATGAGATTGTAGAGGAGGTTGAGAAGATAGAGCCACCAAAGCATGTCACCCCAATTATCACAGAAGAAGCCCCAGTTCAATCAGACACAAATTCATCGTCAGAAAAGTTAATGATAGAGAGTTATGTGGCACAAGACAAGGGTGATTATATAAGGTATGAAATTCAGTTAAATGAAGAATTGGAGGCTGGAAAGGAGTATGTCTTGATATATGACGCAACCGATGCTCAAGAAAACACAGGAAATGAAGGTTATCTCTATTTAGATACATACGCGAGAAGTGAAAGCAAAAAGATTATTTATAACCTGAGTGGCACCAACATAACAGAATTCAAAGAATTGATATCGAATGTCAATACAGAAGACTACTTGGAAATAAGCAACAAAGACGGAAAGGCTGAACTCAGAAACAAAACCAATTCTGATTTGTTGTGCGTATTCAGATATTCAGGACACTCGTCATCTTATAGGGAAATCAAAGGAAACAGTAGTATGACCCTTGATGATATCGGAAATGAGCCAATTCTTGTGTTTGATTTAGGAACAACATCAGGGAATGACATCTTAGCATCATATAGTGAGGACGGCGTAAAGGGTTACTTCCTACTATTTTTATTTGTCATTTTGATACTATTATTATGTTTTGGAACAATATACCTGGCAATATCTATAATATCTTTTTTTGTTATAGGATTCACTGACGGATGGGAAAAAGCAAAAAAAGATGTGATAGACGATTTGTCAATTAAGAGTTTAAAAGAAACGGTGAATAGCAATAAAGAAAGTACAGGTGATAAAATATGGGCTATTTTTATAACGGTATCAATGTATCTTTCTCCCATTATATGGGTCATCATTTATTTTTTCTTTATTAAATAGTTTGACTACAAAAACATAGACAACGTATTAAATAATTAAAAAACTGCTGCAGAGGGCACAGGACGAGGACGTCATCATCAGGACTGAACGTGACAGGCGCACCTACTATCGTCCTGCCCCCTTCTGAGCCTCCAAATTACTTTCGACAGCAGATATCACAAATTACACGGATTATGAAGTTTCACCTTCGACGACCTGGAGCAGTGCTATCCGGTCACCATTCTTTCCAAGCGTGGCGGGATTAAAAAAAATGGCGGCCATATCTGCCAGAAAACTGAAAAAGTCGGGATGATGGTTGGTCAGTCCGACTTTTTCGTGTACTTTTGCAGAGCGAAAGAAACATTGAGGAATGCAATAATAATTGAAAAAAAGGAATGATACTGAAGAGACTGGCAGTTTGCGATCTATGCTGCATGCTGACCACCATGCTATGGGCACAGAACCCGATTATCTACGACCGCTATACGCCCGACCCGGGCCAGCACGACCTGTACTTCACATTTACTGGCGCTGCCAACTGCATGCTGGAGTTTGACAACTGGCAGTTCAGTAGCCCCTCAACGGGAATCGAGTCAATAGCCCAGTCGCCATCCACCCTACCCCATGCGGCCTACGACCTGCAGGGCCGCAAGGTAGTTTCACCCACCAAGGGCCTATATATAGTGGATGGCAAAAAGGTAGTCCGCTAAGGCACCTCGCCATCAGAAGCCTTTAGTCCAATCCATCAAGCAGAATGAATGCTGCCCAATATTTGGGGTCATCCCACCCTTTCTCCTTATGAGAGCGCACGGTCTTCATTGCCAGTTGGAGAGCCTCATGCTTGGTCTTTTTCTCACCGATCCAGTGTTTGTAGAACTCGGTCATCAGCAGGCAGGTAGCCTCGTCGTCCACCTTCCACAGCGACATCAGAATGCTCTGCGCGCCTGCCTTCTTGAAACCTCGCTGTAGACCGAAGACACCTTCACCTGTCACGTCGCCAAGAGCAGTCTCACAGGCTGAGAGAGCCACAAGCGAGACTGAGGTTAGGTCGAGGCGAGAGACTTCGCGAGCCGTGAGAATGCCATCGTCCACATTGTCGGGTACAGGTTCTCCTTTAATATATGATTCAGATCCAGCCATCAGCAGGCCGCAACGGCTCATTGCCACATCCTCCATATTATCTTTATCAACACGGCCTCGCTGGCTTATCAGCGTATCTGTAGTCAACCAGAAACCATGAGTGGCAATATGAATAATGGTATAATCGGAACCACTTACCTGCTTGAAGCGATCCTCGGATGCATCAGTTCCCTTGATGCATAGGTGTCGGATATGGCTCTTGTCCATCTCACGGGTGATGTCATCAACCTCAACTTCCGTACCAGGCAAGTCGTCAAGAGCCCCACGCAGACGGAGTTCTTCAAGAGAGCCGACATCGCGCATGGCATAGACATTATCAAAGGGACGTGCGGCAGTCTGAGCAATGTGATGCCAGTCATCCTGCCCAAGTTGATAACTGACTCCCCCAACGAGGAAGGCATTATTCTGAAGTGGGTCTGTCTTTTGCCGTATCAGTTCCCTTGTATTGGAAAGACGTCTCAGGTTGTACTTTTGGGATATCAATTGCCTGTTATCATCTAAGACACTTTCTATCGCCATTTGATGGAGTACGCCTGTTGGCGAGAAATAGACGTTACGCACATCGGCTAGCAACTGTTCCAATGGCTTCCACACAAGATTGTAAATTTCGTTATCGGTATAGATATTTTTCACAGCCGCCAACTGTTGACTGGTACAAAGAGGTACGAGATGTGGCGTATGACCATCTGGTTTGAGAAGCAATGCACAATAGTACATAGTATCCTGACGTTCATACTGGCAGAATTCGATGGCGGCATCATGATTGCCAAGTTGTTGCTGCACATCGCGCCAACTAGCCATCATGGCGCGCGTATAATCGCCAAACATTGCCGACATACCCATCAACTGATTTTCCAATTGAGTCTTTCGGACTGCCAATGAGTCGGTGAGCGCAGGGTTGGCATCAGTAGCATCGTCTAGTTGTAAGGTAATGGTACGCAACTCCTGTAGCATCAAGCGGGAGGTCTCGTTTCCATTGGTCAGGATATGGCGTTCCATCTGCTTCTCAGAGCGCAGCAGGGCACCCTTGCAGTAGATAGAAGCATTGTAGGCTGTAGCAGCCAAGGTGTCGCTGCCAGTAAGGAAGGCCAGATAGGTGGCCTCGTGAATCAGTTTGTCAATATCGTCCTGCACAGAACTGCGATAGTATTGTGATGCCAGATGGCTACGCACCATATCCAGACGTTTCTGCAGAGCGGGCAGAGCCAGACGTACCTGCTGACGCGCATCACCCAGCATGGCTGCCTCCATGACAAGGTCTTCTAAATCCTGGTCATTTGCAATTCTTCGATTGAGCAACGACTGCTGATTGGTAATACGGCCCATCTCTCCCCCGTCACAGAAATATCCGTGTTTTTCTTTCAGAGCAGGAAGCAAAATTTCGCTAAGACGGGTGATTTCATCTGATTGATGAAGGAGGATAGCAGACTTCAATTGCGAGGCTATGGCATCGTAATAGTCATAACAGTCCATCCGTTCTGGATAGGCCTTAAGCAATTGTTCCATCTGCTGACCCATCGATTTGAGATAAAAGGCATCATATTTTACAGAACCAAGAGAAGAGATCTGTGAGTCAAAACTTGTCTTCAATTTACAGAGTAGTAACTCATCGTAGAGTGTCTTGTTGACATCTTTAGTCAGACTAAGTGCTTTGTCAAAAAGAGCCTCGACCGAAGGAATCTCTGCTTCCCTGATATAGCCATGAATATAGGCCTGGGTAAGCAAACATGCCTGGGTCTCAGAATCTGCCAGTTGGGGAATAGATGTCACGAGGGCTTCTACACATTGTTGATAAGTGTCAGTATCAGGCGCATAGAATTTCAAGGCAGCCAACGAGAACACCAAATAGCGCAAGTCATCCGGACAACGCTCAGAAACATGCTTCATCATAGTGACCAGTTCTTGTGGCAGCAACTGTGTCTGACCTTGTTCCTTTAAGCATTCGAGTACGCCATGTGAAGCATAATAGAGGTTATATCTTTCGCCTTTGTTTTTGACTTGCCAAAGGAAGGATTCTCGATAGTAGCGAAGAGCAGACTCATAATTGTCGTTGGCCTTATAGATATTTGCCATCTTCAGAGAATTCTCCTTCCTCATGCTTTTCTTTTTCTTCGATTTAAGAGCAAGGTATGCCTCGTTATCGCCTTTGGCCAAATAATACTTCTCCATCTTATCCAACACCCATTCGCTTTTCTTTCCATAGAGTTTCTGTTCCAAGGCAATCTGCCTCTCATAGATTCTTAGTTTCTCTGGATCCTCATCCTCATAACAATGCAACAAAGCATCCAAACAGCGATCGTACTCCCAACTTTGTTCGCCATACCGGCTCTTAATGATGTCGGCATATCGCCCTACCACCTGACGAGTATGCAGATAGTCGCGAGTCCTATAGGACGTGTGTCCGTATTTCTCCATCGTCACAAAGAATTCTCCAGTCTCAAATGAATCGAGTTTTGCCTGCTGTTCCATTTCCAGCAACAGCAATTCCCTATGTAGCAAACCATACGTGTACATCACGCTGTCGGGCATCGTAAAGATAGATTCCGTATGGGCATTGTCAAAAATGGTTATCATCTGTTTGAGCATAGGCAACACACCTCTTGAGGTGGCCCCCATAAAGGGGGAGTCAAGTGACGAACGGATTTGGGCTATTGTCTCCATTCCCAGTTGACGGCCTTCGACATAACGCCCACTCATACAGCGCACATAGGCTAACATGAGTTGATTATTGAAGAGGCTTATGCTGTCGTTGACAGGTAATACACCAATAGTGGATGAAAGCAAGTCATCGGCCTCCTGATACTGACCCGTTAATGCTTTTACAATACCTTGGACATATTGCCCCATAGCATAATAAGGAGTGCCTGTCATACCCAACTCGTCCAAGCCTGTCAAACCATTATTGGCCAGGACAGAGGCACTGTCAGCATCTTCCAGAATAAACGTCATTGCCAACATAATCTGAGAAAGTGGCAGGTTCTCAGGATGATCAGGCTCGTGTATCGGCATCAGACGGATGGCTTCTTTTAAATATTGCCGCATGAGATCCGTACGTAGGCCCTTAACAGCGAAACCATACATGAGGCTACTGGCCCTAAAATACTCCTTGCTGTCAGGGCCGTATTTTGCTTCTGTCAGCATACAGAAGTCCTCACCCAACGACACACATGTGGTATCACCCAATTGGCTTAGCATGCTGGCAATATCACCTACCTTATTGACATATTCTTCAGAAGACAAGCCATAACGCTCCCTTAGCATATCAAGAACAATAGGATAGGCATCCTTCACAACTTCAACATCACCCATATCGCATGCCAACTGAAGCCCCTCCTGCATCAAATTCAAATATCTGTCCGAGTCTTGCTGGCCAATGGATCGGAGATGTTCGGCATAATCAGCCATCGCACCTTCTCCTTCTTCCAGCCGACCGGCATTGATGAGAATATCACAAGTGTATTTCATCACGTCAAGACGGAGATCATTATCGGGACTAAGTATCTGATCACATAAAGACCCTGCCTTGAGAATAAAGGCCATGGCATCATCAGTTTTTTCCATACCCTGCAGGATGAAAGCCGTAAAGATAAAGGGGACAATGCGATGAGGGCAGATGAAGGGAATATCTTCACTCTGCTGCTTGATACATTGCAGGAAGAGACGGAGAGCCTCCTCGTTATCATAGGCTTCGAACGCATTTACACCCAACTGATAGATGGAGTCGCTCACAACGGTCAACCGACGGTCTATAGGCTGAGTTTCGTAATCGCTTTTGTCAATTTGCCTTGCCTTCTCAGTATCTCCCAACTTATACCAGCAACTACTTAGCCAGCCTGATATGTAGCCAAAACGTACTTTGGTCGTATCCATCTCCTGACGGTCCAATGCATCCACTTGTTCAAACACGGGAATGGCCTCACGATACTTCCCTGCCTGATATAATTCCATGCCCTTGACAAAGAGTTCATTGCTACGCTCACTTTGGGCAGAGACTAACAGGTTGCTCGCAAACAAGACTACGAGCAATACAATTCGAATGCGCATCATAAAAATGTCGTTTAATTACTGATTACTACAAAACTACAATCCTTCTTCCCACAGTTAACGATTTCCAACTCCACGTTGTTACGGCGGTCTGTTGGTAGTTCGAAGGAGGTCTTGCGTTGGGGAAGACCAGTCTTCACGGACTTGGTGTCATCATAACGCTGGTCAAAGCCTGCACTATTGGTGACATGAATCTTCATGGTGACAAGGCCACCAGCCTCGGCCACCACAGCAAGTTCCTGGTGTCCCTTGGAAGCAAAAGAGTATTTCGTACTTTTCCCCGCCTTGACGAAACAGGTTTTGGTAAGGATGCTGCCGTCGGCTGTCTGACCACGATGAGCAGTGGCATGGAACACGTCATCTGCCTTATCATAGACAGAGGTATTGCCACAGGCAAGACTGTCGGCAAAAGCCTCATCAAACACGAGATGTCCTCTAAGCGAAGCGATGCTGTCGTCCTTGCAACGAAGAGAATTAAAGTTTGTTGCTCCAGCAACCTTCAAATCATTGGCAGACTGGCGGATGGCGGCAGTATCGCCCTCAGCAACAGCATCACGCATGGCGATGCAGGCATCGACAACAGCCTGAATCTCCATCTGGTCTGACTTTTCTCCCTGTGCCGATATATTCACTGCACAGCATACGAAGAGGATGGCAAAGAGTAATTTCTTCATACCTTATTATAATAATGGTTATTCTTTTCTGATGACGATACGGAAACCAACGTGTTTGTCCTTTGCATCTGTTGCAAAGCCTTTACGAGAATCTATTGTCACTTCTGATGCTGGCGAATCAAAATCACCACCACAAATAGTATATAATCCACTCTCATCAAAAGGAGTATTACATAGTTCGCTGACATTGCCACTCATATCATAGAGGTCGAGCTTATTCGGTTCCTTGCCTTGTTGACCATCACTTGGATGGGCATGACCATTGGAATTGTCCTTGTACCATGCGACCTTGTTGACCTCGCCATCACCAACAAATAAAGTTGTTTCTTGGTTATTACCTCCATGAGCCGCATATTCCCATTCTTCCACAGAGGGAAGTGTTACGTTGAGATTGGTCATGTCACTCAGTTCGCCCAAGAACATATAGATGTCTCCAAACGACACATTCGTCATGGGCAACTGCTTCTGAGCCGCATCGAAGGGTTCGCCTTTGATACCGTACCACTGACTGACAGAGAACTCAAACTGGCTCATCCAAAGGGAATCAGGTCGCACCACAGACATATTCTGCAACAACGTATCAACTGTACACATTTGCATAGCAGTCAGACCAAGCGAGAATTGCAGGCCAAACTCGCTATGCCTTTCCTCTATCTCCGTGCGCAGTTTTTCAAGGGCAGCGGTTTCTGCCTCTGCCTGCTCTTTCGTGTTCTGATGTTGCCAGAAATAGAAACAGGTTCCGAGTACAATGACAATAACGGCAACGGCACTCACAATGCCCAATCGCTTCATAAACCGATGGTGCGCATCCATCTTACGCAACGACTCCTGAGCCGCCGCATAGTCCTCATCCTTATGTCCGTCCGTGCTTCTCTCGCCAAGCGTTGGTACCAAACGGTTCTTTATCATCAGGTCGATGGTGGCGCCAAGGGCCTGTCCAAAACTAATTTCAGAATGTTGATGGGATCCTATAGACTCCTTCAACCCTGCAGGCATGCTCTCTGGGAATCCATCGAAATTGTTGTCTGGATTAACAGGGACAATATGTTTCTTCTGTTGTATGGCAAGTGTTATCTCCTCCCTTACCCAGTCACCCTCGTTAGCACAGCGCTGCATGGCTCCCTTTGACAGCACGAGCATAAACACAGGTGCTTCCTGGATGGCGGCACGGATCTTATCACTGAAAATGCCATCAGTGAGTTCATCATAGTCGAGGAACACAACATAACCTCGCTGAATAAGCATTAGTTGCAGGATACGGGCATACTGTGCCCCACCATCCCTACGATAACTGATGAATATGTCGTACTTTTGTCTTTCCATAGCAATCGTCGTTTAATGGATCTGCTTCACAGGGAAGGTGAAGTAGGTGTCAGGGAAGGGCTCGTCGCGGAGGGTGAAATGCCACCACTCGGTGTCGAAAGGCTTGAAGCCGTGACGGAGCATGGCCTGACGCAGAATCATGCGGTTGGCAAACTGCTGGGCGGTGATGGTGCGGCCAGCAGGCGACTTGGAGCAGTCGCCCGTATATTCGCACGTCTCAGGATTGCCGCCGAAGTCGGGATGGCTCTCAGGACCGAACCAGTCGAAGGTGCCACCCATGTCGAGTTCCTTCTCCGTCTGCATGTCGAAAAGGGTCAGGTCGAGGGTTGAGCCACGGGTGTGGCCACTCTTCAGGCAGATGTATTCCTGGGGGAAGAGCACGCTCTTGTCAAGGTCGGGATAGAAATAGGACTTCATCAGCGTGTCAGCGAAGTCCTCGGCCCAGCGCACGAAGTGGTCCACGCCCTTCTGCGGACGGTAGGCATCGTAGATCTTCAGACGATAGCCCAGGGCCTTCACGTCGTCGCTCACGGCACGCAGGCTGTCGGCAGCCACGCGGGTGAGCAGGGCCGTAGGCTCCTCGTAGCCGTCGATGCGACAGCCCACGAAATTGTAGGTGCCGAAATAGCGTATCTCGAGGATGGCATCGGGCACCACATCGGTGAGGGTCACAAACTGGCTGTTGTCGTCGGTCGCGCTGACCTCGGCCCGTGGCTTGCTCGTGGAGAAGCAAGACACGAGGGTCGTGCCGCAGAGGATGAGGATGGCGGCTGACATCCATGATATCATTCGTTTCATAACAGAGGGTATAATTATTGTTTCTTGTTGATACGCTTGCTCATGCCAATGGCACCTGCCGGGCAGACGAGGCGGCAGAGGTGACAGCCCACGCACTTGGTTCCCACCAGACGGGGACGGCGCGTCAGACGGTCGAAGATGATGGCCTGGTGGCCTCCGTCGCTACAAGACACCTCACAGCGTCCGCAACCCACACAGAGATCCTTGTCGAACTTGGGATAGATGATGGTATCGCGGTCGAGACTGTCGGGCTTGAGGAACTTAGGTATGTCCTCCCCTACCAGTTGCTGTAACTCGCTCACACCACGCTTGGCCATGTAGCGCTGCAGACCCAGGATGAGGTCGTCGATGATGCGATAGCCGTACTGCATGACAGCGGTGCATACCTGCACATTGGCGCAACCCAGTTGGATGAACTCCAGGGCGTCGCGCCAGGTCTCGATGCCACCGATACCGCTGAGGGCAAAGGTTGGAGGTTTGAGGTTTGAGATTTGAGGTTTGAGATTGGGAGTTGGAGATTTGAGGTTGGAGGTTTCATTCAACTGTGCTAACTCTAACACGTGGCGCAGGGCGATGGGACGCACGGCACGACCGGAGTAGCCAGAGACGGCACGACGGCCTGACACCTCGGCACCAGAGTCCATCGTCACCGACTTGATGGTGTTGATGGCAGAGATGGCATCGGCACCAGCCTCCAGACAGGCAGCGGCAGGCTCCGTGATATGGGTGATGTTGGGGGTCATCTTGGAGATGACGGGGATGCTGACACTACGCTTGACACAGGCGGTATAGGCCTTGACCAACTCAGGACTCTGGCCCACGTCGCTGCCCATGCCCTTGTGCTTCATCTGCGGACAGGAGAAGTTGAGTTCCACAGCATCGCAGCCAGCCTCCTCGGCCATCTTGGCCAGACGCTCCCACTCGGCCTCGTTCTGTCCCATGATGGAAGCGATGACCACCTTCGTGGGATAGTTCTGCTTCAGACGGCGCAGGATGTCGAAGTCCATCTCGACAGGATTCTCGCTCAACTGCTCCATGTTGCGGAAGCCGTAGAAGTCGCCATGGGTGGCGTTGTTGTGCATCGCATCGAAACGGGGCGAAACCTCCTTGATCTCCTGCAGGCAGATGGTCTTGTAGAACACGCCTGCCCAGCCGGCATCGAAGGCACGGGCCACCATCTCATAGTTGGTGCATACGGCCGACGAGGCGAGGAAGAAAGGATTCTCGCAGGGGATGCCGCAGAAGGTGATGGCGAGGGAAGCGTTCTTGACAGAGACCTGGGAATCGCAAACAGCGTATTCTATATCGGCATCGTCCTGGTGGATGCTGTGCATCACCTCCTTGATGCGGATGGGCCAGTTGTAGTGGATGCAGGCCTGCTCGGCACGCTCCAGGTCGCCGTCGCTGCTATCCTTTACCCACAGCAGGGCAGGCTTATGGTTGTCGAAACGGATGGCACGGAGGGCACGGGCTGGGTCGCCCGTCTTACAGGCCTTGGTACAGGGGGCATCCTGACACAACAGACAACGGCTGGCCTCCTCGTAGATATTCACCTTCCGCAACTTCACCCCCTTTATCTTAATCTGTCCGTTGTCGTCCAGCGACTCAACGACGGCCAGCGCCTCGATATGCTTCACGCCAGCCTCAGTGAGCAACGCGCGGCCATTCTGGAACTCCTTCTCGATGATGAAGCCCATGCCCACCAACTCGGCTCCAGCCTGACGGCAGATGTCTACCACGCCAATGGCGGTATTGCCATAGGCCAGGAAGTCGTCGATGAAGAGCACACGGTCGTCAGGCGACAGATATTCGCGGCTGATAATGAGCGTATAGTCGCGCTGCTTGGTGAACGAGCGCACCTTCGAGACATAGAAATTGCTCATCGTTGAGGGCTGCTTCTTCTTGGCAAAGACCACTGGCAGTTCCATCAGATAGCCCAGCATCACGGCTGGCGCGATGCCTGAGGCCTCGACGGTGAGTATCTTCGTGATGCCTGCGCCAGAAAAGCGGTTCATAAACTCCACCGCCACTTGTTTCATCAGGTAGGGGTCCATCTGGTGATTCACAAAACGGTCCACTTTCATGATGCCTCCTGGCAAACCGCGACCATCCTGCAGGATACGATCAATCAGAGATTTCATAGGCTTGTATTTTTAATTGTTAATTTAAGTTTCACAAGTTTCATTTACTATTTGACAATTTACTATTTACTATTTATTTACTATTGAATAATTAGATTATTTTATCTACGCTTCGGCAACCTGTAAATAGTAAAATTACCAAATCGTAAATAAATCGGACTCCGAGCTTGCTCGCCTGAGCACCTACGGAGCGCAAGAAATCGTAAATTGCTAAATCGTAAATACATAGAACTTCAGAAAGTTCAATTATTTATTTATCAACTTTGCTCTGACTCGTCAGCATCATATTCCCGCTGGCGGGACTTGAAGACGTGGTGGTGGAGGAAGTTCATCGTCTCAAGGCAGACCAGCACCATGATGGTGGCTGCCACTGCCACATCGTACATCCCCACCCCAGCCGTCATGCCAATGGCAGAGGTGACCCACAGGCCAGCAGCCGTGGTGAGACCCTTGACGACATTCTTCTGGAAGATGATAGTGCCTGCGCCAATGAAGCCGATGCCGCAGACCACCTGTGCCGCCATACGGGCAGGGTCGCGCTGGATGATGACACCAGGCACGGACTCATAGCCGTCGAAGCCATGCATCGACAGCACCATGAACAGGGCCGACCCCAGACCTACGAGGAAATGGGTGCGGAAGCCGGCCTCCTTAGAGCGGTATTCACGCTCCAGGCCGATGGCACCACCCAGGATGGCGCCGACGAATATGGTAAGTATGTAATTCCAAGCCACTGCGATGAAGAGTTAAGGGGTTAAACACTATTTCGAGTATTTCTCAATGAGTTCGGCTGCCTGAGGATCGCCCAGTTCCTGGGCCTTCTGCAGGTTCTTCACGCCTTCGGCCTTCTGCCCCTTCAAGCATTGAGAGACACCCAGGAACAGGTAGCCGTCGCTATTGTCAGGGGCGATGCGGATGACCTCCTGAGCCGTGGCGACGGCATCGTCGTAAAGGCCGACACGCACCTCGAGCGAGGCTTTCTCAGCCAAGAAACCAGCATTCTGAGGCTCCATCGTGATAGCCTTGTTGATGTCGTTGAGGGCCTGCTGGAACAGACGGCCATTCACCTCGTACTGGAAACGAAGGTAGTAGAACTGGGCATTGACCTGTGCCGCCATCAACTGCTCGTAGTCGTTCAGGTCGGCCACGGCAGCCCTGTACTGACCACTCTCTGCCAGAACCTGCGAACGGGCCAGCAGGTAAGGGGCAGCATCCTTGAGATAGGGGCGTGAGAACTGAGCCACACAACTGTCGAGCAGCGCCAGTTGACCCACGGTGTCACGTGCCATCTGCTTGCATCGCGAGGCCTCATAGAAGAGTTCGGGCGAGCGCAGCGAGGTGGCGAAGAGTTGATCGTAGACGGCAGAAGCCTCAGCATAGTGCTGCTGGGCATAGAGCACATAGGCCTGCTGCTGCATGTAGATGGGCTGGGCATCGCTGGCATAGGCCTTGCGTGCCTCCTCCAGCGAGGCATCGAGCGTCCAGGGGGCATAGTCAATCTCAGGATGCGTCATCGCCTTCTGATAGATCAGACGCGAGTAACTGTAGTGCACCTCGTCGGCCTTCTTGGTCACCTTCAGAGCCTGTGCCACCAGACGGTCGGCCTCAGCATAGTGATGGGCATTGGCCTCCAGTTGGGCCTTGTAGAGATAGCCCTCGTGACTCTTGGGGAACTGGGCGATGAAGTCGTCGACCATCGTGGCATAGGTGACAGAGTCGAGCGACGACACACCCATGTAGAGCGACAGCAGGGCCTGCGACTCGTCGGCAGGCAGGGCTTTCTTGATGCCCGTCAGTCGCAACGTGCGGTCGTTGATGCTCAGTCCGTTGATGGCCAGACTGTCAGCAAACAGGGCGCTGACGGCATAGTTCAGCGTGTCTTTTGACGAAGCCGGCTGTTGCATCACGCCAACCACCTGGCCGTCGGCTGTCAGCAGGGGTGCGCCAACGGCATCGTCAGGCATCTGGAGAGCCACCGTATAGTAATCATAGCGGCTGTTGAAGGTCTCAGCCTTGCGGATGGTGCCCTGAGGCACACGTTTCATCTCCCTGTAGGGCAACAGCCACACCTCAGCGCCTGCCGCCTGACGACCGCCTGCTATTTCCAACGGCTGTGTCTTGCCACCAGCCACACGGAACTTGGCCACGTCGTAGGTCTCGTTGGCTCCCAACATGCACTCCACAGCCATCTCCTTGCCAGAGGCATCGATGACAACGGCCCGCTGGGCGCCCTTGAAGGGTGTGAAGGGACCTACGGCCTCGCCGCCAGTACCAACGAAGAAGCCCAACGAACTGGCTTGCAGAGAGCCGTCAGGGCCGAACGTCTTCAGCGTAAACACCGATTTGGATGCCTTCTTCACCCAAGAGGGTTGCGCCCACAAGGGGCAGACTGATAAAATAGCCAACAGCCAAAAGCCAATAGCCAAAAGCCATCTATTGTTGCTCATTTTCATATCGTAATTTCTCTTTTTCTTTTTTTATGATTTTACCTTTTCAGTAGTTCTTTTGCATTCTGGATGGCGGCTGCCGTCACGTCGCTGCCAGAGAGCATCTGGGCTATCTCGCCGACACGCTCATCGGGCGTGAGCATCTGCATGTGACTGGTAGTGCCGCGAGATGTCTCTTCCTTGTACACCTTATAGTGGGTGGTGCCCAAGGCGGCTATCTGAGGCAGATGGGTAATGCTGATCACCTGACGGTCGTTGCGTCCCATCTCTGCCATGATCTGCGCCATCTGCTCGGCTATCTTGCCGCTGACACCAGTATCTATCTCGTCGAAGATGATGGTAGGCAGTTTCACGGCCCCACTGATCATCGCCTTCAGCGACAGCATGACACGGGCTATCTCACCACCCGAGGCCACCTGCGACACAGGCTGGAGGGCCGTCGAGGTGTTGGCGCTGAAGAGGAAGGCCACGCCATCCATGCCAGACGAGGAGAGAGCCGGAAGCGGGGTTATCGACACCTCGAAACGCACATTGGGCATGCCCAGTGGGACCAGACGGCTCACCACCTCCTTCTCTATCTGACGGGCGGCCTTGGTGCGGCTCTTCGTCAGGGCTTCAGCCAGACGGCGGCATTCAGCCTCCTGTTGCTGACACTCGGCCTCAAGTGCGGCCAGGGCCTCATCGCTATTCTCTATGCCAGCGAGTTTCTGCTCCAGATCCTGCTGGATAGCCAGCAAATCAGCCACCGTCTCCACATGGTGCTTCTTCTGCAGGTCGTAGATACGGTCCAAGCGACTATTGATGCTGTCCAGTTCGGCTGGGTCGAAATCGATGTCAGCCAGACGACAACTCACCTCGTCGGCCATATCCTTCAGTTCAATATAGGTGCTCTGCATCCGTTCGGCCAGTTCCTTGATGTCAGGATAGACCCGCTCGACATTTTGCAGACAGGATACGGCACGTCTGCTCCGTCCGACCATACCCACGGTTTCGTCCATACACAGCGTCTCAGTCTCATAGAGCGCCTGCTTGATGTCCTCGGCATGGGTCATCGTCTCGCTGCGCTGTTCCAGTTCCTCCTGCTCACCGTCATACAGACGGGCTGCCGACAGTTCGTCATACTGGAACTGCAGGAAATCGGCATTTTGACGCCCCTGTGCTATCTCGGCCTTCAGCGCTTCCAGTTGGCGTTGCTTTTGGCGATAGGCATCAAAGGCCTGGCGGTATTTGGCCATGAGGTCGGCATTGCCAGCAATGACATCCACCACGCTCAACTGGAAGTCCTGCTTGTTGAGCAGCAGGTTCTGATGCTGCGAGTGCACGTCGATGAGTCTGTCGCCCAGTTCCTTGAGCATCGTCAGGGCCACGGGGGTGTCATTAATGAAGGCACGGCTCTTGCCTGCCGCCGTCAGTTCGCGACGGATGATGGTGTCGGCAGCATCGTATTCTATCTCATTTTGCTCGAAAAACGACTCCATAGCATAGCGCAACAGGTCGAAGTGGGCCTCAATGACACACTTGTCGGCTCCCTGCTTGATGGTCTTCAGGTCGGCTCGCTGTCCCAGCAGCAGTCCGATGGCCCCCAGGATGATGCTCTTACCAGCACCCGTCTCGCCCGTGATGACCGAGAAGCCGCTATGGAACTCCATATCGAGTTCGTCAATAAGCGTAAAGTTCTTAATATATAGTTGCCTTAGCATTTATTATTCATTTATCACTTTCAAGGGCGGTAGCCGCTCGAGCTTGCTCGCTTTCACAAAGCGAAGCGACTGAAAGAAATTTTTCACTTTTCACTATTCCCTTTTCACTTTTTTATGTTCTCCCACGTGTTATTCTGAGAGGCATTGATGCCGAAGAGGATGTCGTAGACCGACTCCTTCTCCTTCTGCGTTCCCTTGCCTTTGTAGATATTGGCCAGTTCGTCCTTCTTGTAGTCAGTCCAGATCTGAGGCAGAAGGCTCAGAGGCTTGTCGTCGTGCGCTTTCTTCAGGTGGGTCTCCAAGGCCGTCGTCACATTGGTGCGTCCACGCTCCACGTTCTGCGCCATCTCGTCGAGGCCCAGCCGGTAGTAGTCGTACTGCAACTGACGGAAAGGCTTCATCGCCTCGTCAAGATAGTCGTTGATGACGGCAAAGCGGTTGCGACTGTCCTCAAACGATTTCCAGCCTATGAAATCGAGGTTCTGGGCGTTGTTGGTCAGGTTCATGCAACGCTGCAGCACATCGGTGCCACCCATGGGAGCGAAGGAGTCGAGGTCGAGGCCGATGATGAGGAAGGCATAGTAGGCCGTGAGGGCTACCAACTGGTTGTCGATGACCTCCTCGTTGAAGTTCAACTGGTCGAACTGCACGAAATCGAAGTCGAAATTCTTGTCCCTATTACTATATAAAGTGGTGGTGTAGGCAGAATTGTAGACAGGACGGTTGGCCTGGATGAGAGCCGAGCATACGAAGTGGTTGCCAGAAGCGTCGTACTTACTCACAGTGATATTGAACGTACATTGAATACGCTCGTTCTCCTGGAACTGAAGGTCGGTCCACTGCTTCTCGTTGATGAAGCGCTCCAGCGTCTCCTTCAGGTTTTCAAAGACAGAAGCATCGGTGTTCTGTATCTGCTGGTGGTTGATGGTCACCTTGGCCTGCAGTTCCTGCGCAGAGGCATTCAATGCAGACAGAAGGAGCAAGAGGAGCACATATATCTTCATATATCTTCTCATAACATTTTGGCTAGTTCGTCAATGATATCGCTCGCCACCTCTGTCTTGGGCTTGCGTGGATAGTCCTTCTGCCCCTCACGAGAGATGATGCTGATCTGATTGTCGTCGCTCTTGAAACAAGTTCCCTCGTTGCGAAGCGAGTTGAGCACGATGAAGTCGAGGTTTTTCTTCTCCAGTTTGTGCTGGGCGTTCTGCTCTTCGTCGTTGGTTTCAAGGGCAAAGCCCACCAGCACCTGTTCATCGCGTTTCATACGGCCCAATTCGGCAGCAATGTCAGGATTGGGAACAAGATGAATTGAGAATTGAGATTGGAGGCTTGAGGTTTGAACTTCACGTTTGATCTTCTGCGTTGCCACTTCGGCAGGACGGAAGTCGGCAACGGCTGCACAGAGGATGGCAGCATCCATCTGTGGAAACGCCGTTGTGGCTGCATCGTACATCTCCAGGCAACTCTCCACGTTGATTCTATGAATCAATTGACAATTGACAATTGACAATTGACAATTGACTGGACCGGCAATCAGCGTCACCTCTGCCCCACGACGGGCACACTCCTCTGCAAGGGCTAAGCCCATCTTGCCGCTGGAGTAGTTGCCGATGAAGCGCACAGGGTCAATCTTCTCGTAGGTCGGGCCAGCGGTGATCATTATCTTCTTGCCAGTCAGTTCACATCTTCCATCTTCTTTCTCACATAGCGCATTCTCGAGATACTCGACAATGCGCTCCGGCTCCTCCATACGCCCCTTGCCCTCCAGGCCACTGGCCAGGAATCCGCTTTGGGGCTCGATGATATGATTGCCGAAAGACTGTAATGTCTGCAGGTTCTGCTGCGTGGTGGGATGGGCATACATGTCCAGGTCCATCGCAGGTGCGATGAACACAGGTGCCTTCATCGACAGATAGGTGGTGATGAGCATATTGTCGGCAATGCCGTGAGCCATCTTGCCCAGCGTAGAAGCCGTGCAGGGAGCGATGAGCATGGCATCGGCCCATAGACCCAGTGCCACGTGTGAGTGCCATGTGCCGTCGCGCTGCGAGAAGAAATCGCTGATGACAGGTTTCTGTGTCAGAGCCGACAGCGTGATGGGGGTGATAAACTCCTTACCTGCAGGCGTAATGACTACCTGCACCTCGGCTCCGCGCTTCACCAGTTCACGAATGATGAGGCACGACTTATAGGCCGCTATCGACCCTGTGATACCCAAAACTATTTTCTTTCCTTTCAGCATTCTTGTATAACTTTTCGTAAAGGGAACAAAGATTTTATTTCGCTGGCATGCATCGTTGGCCCATGGCATTATATGACCTGTCGCCACATACGATAACGAGACGGCCGCCACGAAGGAACTTTCTGGAACCTGCCAACTCTTTGTTGCCACCGTTTAACTCCTTTATACTGGTAGCAGCAGGCTCCTGACGCTCGTAGGGACCAAGGTCGCGAGCCGAGCCAGTAATGGTACGTCCCAGGAAGGGGAAGTCCTGCACCAACTGCTGCCATACGGGCAATGACTCTTCGAAAGCAGCACTGCCCGCATCTATCATCTTACTGTCGCTGGCCAGACGGGCAAACCTGCGAGGCAAGCCACCATAGATGTCACGCGGCTTAACGGCATCGTCCTCGTCGAGCGACACATAGTCATCGGCACTGATGCCTGTCAGCAGATGACTAGTCCAGCCATTCTTCGACATCGGCGAGGCCAGGGCGTTGTAGTCATCAGTACCTACGCATATCTCCTGCTTGCCCAGACACACATTATTATAATACTTGGTATTAGCGTCAGAGCCACCCGACTCAAACATATAGTCGTAACTGTTGTTGAAGGCAAGACAGCCCACCAGCACATGTCCTTCCTTATGATTGTTGCAGTCAAAGCCCTTGACGCTGCTGCTTACATTATTACCAAAGGCAATGCAATTGAACGCATAGTGGATGCCCTTGGACGAGCCGCCCGTGCCATTGCCGCCCAACTTGATGCCGTTGCCATTGCCAGAGAACGACATGGAGCCCGACTTGGTAATGAAGTTTTTCACCCAAAGATGGTCTTCTGCCTTCCCAGACTCCCATGCCCAGCACTCAGCCAGTACCACGGAGTAGTCTGTCTCAAAGCAGTCCCAGGCATCATCGCTATTGTGCCATGCGCGACAACGTATAAAGCGGTTGCCTATGCCATTATGCATCTTACAGGCAAAGCCATCGGCATCGGAGCCATAGTTGGCATCATAGTCGCAGTTGTGGTGCGAGTCGCAATCGATAATATCATTGTAGGCACAATAGGAGCCGTCGTTGGAACTGACGCCAGGGAAGGTGTCGCTGAACGTATGTCCAAAGCCCAACTGCAGGCCCGTGTCCAGGTTATACGAAAACTCACAGCGCTCTATACGGTTGTGCGAGCCTTCCAGTTTGATGCCATTGTCGGCAGCATGGGTGATATGCAGGCCGAAAAGCCACCAGTAGTCACCAGTAATGGTGATACCACGCTCGCCTACCCTTTCTGCCGTCAAGCCCTCCTCGAAGTCAAAGATGGGTTTCTCATCCTCATAGCAGCGAATGACGATAGGATTCTCTGCCGTTCCATTGGTCTTTATGCGAACGGTGAACTTATTATCGCTCTGCACTTTTTGTTTATAGGTGCCGCCACGACAGACAATATGCGTGCCTGGCTGTGCCTGATTGACAGCATGCTGCAGGTTGAACCAAGGATTCTCAATGGTGCCGTCACCCGTCTGGTCGTTACCGTCTGGCGCTATATAGACTGTTCGCACGGCTGGTGGGAACGCCTTGGTAGGCACAGGAACGCCCTCTGTGATATAGGTAGGATCGTCAGGCTCTTCTACCGGCTGCTGACTGACACTATTGAGGGTCACCTCCACATCATCAAGGTAGATGGTGGCACTCTGACAGGTGAAGCGGATAAGCACCTGCGTGTCCTCTTCCTGCGAGTTACATTTGAACGAACTGCTGCCATACGGAGTCGACGATGACACGGTGGAAGTCCCCAACGCCGTCCAGGTCTGCCCGCCGTCAACAGATTTCTCCACCAGCAGTTTCTTGCCGCTGCCAGAGGCTCTGTGCTTGAACGACACCCTGCCGGGCTGACAGAGCAATGGCGTAACGAGGTAGCCGTTGCCAGACATGGTAGCCCGTTTGCTGCCATTGTCGTTCTTCACGTACACCCCCTTCACCTTCCACTGTCCAGAAGCCAGCGTCACTGCCGTCTCGCTTGAGGGGGCCGATGCGGGCATTCCCGTCTCAAAGCCTTCCTTCAGCGTGTCGGCAGCAAACATGGTGACAGCCATCAAAAACAAGACGCAAATCGACACCAGTCTTTTCTTCCCTATCAGCATATTCAAATCTCAAATCTCCGCTCGCTTTTACCAAGCGAAGTGATTGAAAGAAACCTCAAATCTCAAACCTCAAACCTTCTGTGCCTCGCGAAGGCGGATGCGCGTCAACACCTGCTTGGTGTTATAGGTGAAGTCGCCCCCCATGATCCAGCCATAATAGCCAGGATCCAGGCGGAGCACCTCTGCCACGGTCTTGCCCTTGTACTTGCCGAAATTGAAATACTCGGTCATCACGGGCTTGCCATCGTCGCCAACTATCGTGTTACCACGGGCATCCTTGGCCTCGCCCCAGATGATACGACCTGCGAAATCAACATTATTGTTCGACTTCGAGAAATCGGCCAGACACTGCATATCGTTCTCCAGCACACGTCCTTCTGGGTCTTCGCCCAACGCACGCTGTTTTTCCTCTGTATAGTGATCCAGTTCGGCCATCAGCACACGATAGGTAGCCTCCGTGTCCTGATCGGCACGATGGGCCTCGAAATCGTCTTCCATCTTACGTCCGCAGTAGAACTTGTAGGCGGAAGCCAGGTTGCGACGCTCCATCTTCTTGAAGATCGTACACGCATCTATCAGACGGCACTTAGAGAAGTCGAAGTCGATATCAGCACGCAGGAACTCCTCGGCCAGCAGGGGCACGTCGAAATAGTTGGAGTTGAAGCCAGCGAAATCGCAGCCCGTGAAAGTGTCGCTCAGCGTCTTGGCCAGTTGCTTGAAGGTGGGCTTATCCTTTACGTCATCATCAGAGATACCTGTCAGTTGCGTGATGATCGGCAGGATGTGAACTTCAGGGTTCACCAAATAGTTGCCACGCTCCTCACGTCCGTCAGGGTACACCTTAATATACGATATCTGTATGATTCGGTCCTTGACCAAATCAAGACCGGTCGTCTCCAAATCGAAGACGACCAGCGGCTTATTCAAATTCAGTTTCATGAAATTTCAAATCTCAAACCTCAAATCTCAAATTAGTCATTAATCAGCATCGGCATCATCAACATGAGCACATCCTGGTTCTCAGGCTGCTGAGAAGGCAGCACCAGACCGGCACGGCTGGGATCCGCCAACTGGATAATGACCTGGTCGCCATCGAAATTGCTCAGAATCTCTATGAACGACGAGCCCTTGAAACCAATGCTCATCGGCATACCACTGTATTCGCACGACATGCGCTCAGTAGCAGTCTTCGAGAAGTCGTAGTCCTCAGCATCGAGTTGCAGCGTACCGTTCTCCACATGGAAGCGAATCAGGTTGCTCGAGTCATTGGAGAAAGGCTGCACACGACGCAAGGCTGCCAACAGTCCCAGGCGGTCAACCGTCAACTGGTTGGGGTTGCTCTGTGGAATCACGGAGTTATAGTTGGGATAGCGGCCCTCGATGAGACGGCAGATGATGAGTCCATCCTCAAAGATAATCTCGGCATTGCGCTCGTCGAAACGGATAACCACATCGCCACCTTGCTTGCCCAGTACGCCTTTCAGCAGCGTAGCCGGCTTCTTGGGCAGGATGAAGGATGCAGGCTGCTCACTACGGATGTTCAGCACCTTGTTGCGCACCAGTTTATGACCGTCGCTGGCAACAATAGCCAGACAATCGGGCGTCAGGTCGAAGTAGATGCCGTTCATCACAGGACGCAACTCATCCTGGGCCGTAGCGAAAATGCTGCGGTTGATGTTCTCTGCCAACAGAGGCGTGGGGATATTGATGGTGGTAGCACCCTCGCCAACCTGCTGTGGCTGTGGGAATTCGTCGGCACTCTCAACAGGCAGGGAGAACTGACCGTTCTGGTAGTGAATCTTGGCGATATTAGCGGTCTGGTCCACGTCGAATGTGATAGGCTGTTCGGATATTCCCTTGACGGCCTCCAGAAGATCATGGTTTCCCACACAGAAACGGCCGCTACCTTCGCTATCGGTCAGTTCCAGTGATGTCTTCATCATCACCTCACTGTCAGATGCAGTCAGGTTCAGACTACCATCAGCCACCTCAAACAGGAAGTCGCCCAGGATAGGCAGCGAGTTTTTGCTGTTAATTACTCTCGACAGAGCAGCCAACCTGCTGCTCAATGCAGTACTTGATACGGTGAATCTCATATTGTCCTTTTATTTTATGTATTCGTATTTGAGCCACAAAAATACAAAAAAAGTGTGTCAGTAGCAAAATATTTGCGAAAAAATTGCTTGTTTTCAAACTATTTTAGTAATTTCGCAAGCGATTTTGCAAAAATACAAACAATAATAACATTTCAACAACATGGAATTAACAGGAAAAGTCATTGCCATTCTTCAGGCAAACAGTGGTGTGTCTGCCCGCACGGGTAACTCTTGGATGAGTCAGGAATATGTCATCGAGGTACCCGGCCAATATCCCAGAAAGATGCTGTTCCGTGTCTTCGGTGAAGACCGCATCAAGCAGTTCAACATTCAGCCCGGCGAAGAGATCACCGTACAGTTCGACATCGATGCCCACGAGTATAACGGACGCTGGTTCAACGAGATTCGTGCCTATAGCGTTCAGCGTGGTCAGGCCGGAGGCACCATCCCTGCAGCCACAACCTTCGCCCCGCAGCAGGACGCTGCTCCCCAGGCTTCCGCTGCCCCCTTCCCTCCTGCTCAGGAGCCTGCCGGCGATAGCCCTGCCGACGACCTGCCCTTCTAACAACAAAGAGGGACATCATCATTAACCACAACGGATTTCACGGATGAATGCGGATTTCCTAACTGCTGATTGTCAGTAGGGCTTAAATCCGACAGATTCGTGAAATCCGTTGTTTTTTAAACAATCCCCACTGGCTCCATCTTGCAGTAGCGGGCATACCATTGTTTCTTTTCGGGGGTCTCTATCGGATCATATTCTGAGATGATGCATCCAGTGTAAAGGTCATCTGCCAAGGCGAGAATGATGTTGTGCAACTCTATCGTGTCTTCAAATCTTTTTCCTTCAGGACAAAAGAGCCGTTCGTGAGTGATTGCCTCATATCCGTATATGGCTCCCATGATATTGCCAGTGATAGAGCCGGTAGAGTCGCTGTCGCCATCATGGTTCACAGCAGCGATGATGGCATCCTTCATGCTGTCGATATGGCGCAGGGCGCAATAGAGCGAGACGGCCCATGCCTCTTCAGCCGTCCAACCCTCGCCTAACTGCCGGATGGCATCAGCATCGGAAATGTCTGCCTTCGCCAACTTTACGGCTTTGCATGTAAGATTACGTAAGTATTCCTTATCGCCATTATGCCTATCACCATCCATTTCCATCATCACGTCCAATCCATCTTGTACTATCTGACAGATGGAAGCCTTCACTTCTTCAGGAGAAAGCGGAACGATGCGGGAGATGAGTAGCGTCATCAATGCAGCAGGTAGATACCCTAACGGATGCAAGTGAGTAGCCATGGCAATCTTGGCACCTGCCTCGGCCAGATGTTTTGTAGGGTATAGTCCCTTGTCGTTCCTTATCTGGTATGCCGCATCTAACAGCCCCATTGGTGCCACTCGCATGATACCACCACATCCCTTGCTGTTGTTAGTTGGACGCCCATGCTGCAAAAGTTTTTCACAAGCACTCATGCAGGTATTTCCAGGTGCACGGTGATGAGCCAGTTCTGGCAGGTCTCGCAACCAGGTGTAGTGGAAATCCATATCGCCAAACATGGGTTTCTTTATCCCCGCCTGCGTGAAGTACCAGTCAATATAGGCCCCATCCACATAGTCTTCTGGGCAGCCTCCGATGCCTCGCATATAACCACGAGTCAGCCCCATCAGCATACCATTGGCAGTAAATAGCGTCATCTGTGTGTCATCGCTCACCAGCGCCTTGCCGTTGTGATCTAGTTCAAACTGTGTGATGCCCTTGTTGCCATATCGGGTGAGAATAGCATTCCTACTTATGAACTCCACGGGATAACCGAGGGCATCCCCTGCAGCACCAGCCATCAGACTGCCACGGATGCAGTCCTTCACACGTTCCTTTCGCTGTTGTTCTCTTTCTTCCATACCCTCAATGTATTTCTTGATGAATGCCTCCTGCTCTTAACATATCGTACTCCTTTCTTCCTCCTTCGTTGACGTTGTAGTGGTATTACTCATTGGCGATTCTAACACTTCCTGGTCTTTCTCAATCATTGCCAACACCTTCTTTTTTGCAAACTTATGCATCTTTACACAGAAGAAGATAAGGACAAAGAAGCACAGGCCTCCAATATACGGATTAGCAATTCCGCTCAATGCCAAAGCATCGTAAATGCCATGTGCGACAACAGGGACAAGCAGGACACAAGCACCTACTTTGGGGGAATGGTCAATGAAATGATAGACTGAATAGTAATAGCCCATCAATATTGCAAAGGCATAGTGACCTGGCACAGCCAATAATGAACGAGTGATGGCAAGAGTAAGCCAATTTTCCTCACCGATCAAATAAAAAATATTTTCTACTGCGGCAAATCCCAAGCCTATACATACGGCATAAACTATACCGTCGAAATGCTCATCAAAATACGGGTTCTTGCGAAGCACCAGCCAAAGGGCTAAGAGTTTGAATAATTCTTCGGGAAGGGCGGCTACAAAGAATGCCATTGCTGTTGTACCCACAAGAGTTGACGGACTCCCTCCAAAGCCAAACAACACCCATTGAATACAAAACTCCAAAATTCCTATAGGAATACAAAGCACCACACCCAACAATACGGCTTTTACCAACCATGATGTCGGTTCCGGATTTGGGTCTTGCCTCCAAATATAGATCCAGAGTAGAATTGCAGGAAGAAGGGCTGCTATTATAATAATCGGTAATTCCATTGCTCTTAAATCAATTATTTATTATCTGTCATTTTCATTATCCATGGGAAATAATGCCTGTTGATGCATCCCCATGTTTTATTGTACAGGAACTTGCGTCCTTTATTTTACTCAAAACGTATCGTCTTCAGAAATGGTTCAAAATAGGAGTCATCGCCCTGGTCGAAACAATTCACGAGGCACGCCTTCCCACTTTCTTTGTTGAACAAGACGGCAAAACGGCGATACACATACCGACCATCTACAAGCGATAACTTTGACTCATATTTCCCTGTCTTTATGAAAGCCTTGTTTCCATTGATGAGTTGTTCTTCGTCTTGAATCGTAGAAAAATTGAATTCTTTCAACCCATCCTCTGTACTGTCTTTCCAATAAGCATCAGCACTATTTTGAGTATCAACGTCATTGTATTCACTGACAATAGTAATCCCCTGAGTGTCGGTTTTCATCGTGTAAAAGGTCATGCCTTCCACTTCCATTTTCTCACACGCAAAGCCTTCTGGGCATTTAAACACGATTCTGCCATCCGTGTATTCCCCGTCTAACAAGACAACTTCCTCTAGAAACTCGATATCCTGTCTCGCCTGGCTATTGCTGCCATAGGCCACTTGAGCAATTCCGAAGAACAGGCAGAACAATGGAATACCTATCAGCGCTCCGATAATTGCCCAATCAGTTTTGTCAACATGACGGTATTCGGTGGGGATCACCTCTTCTACACGCGTAGACATATTAAGGAACAAAAACCAAACGACACCCCATACGAGCGGACGTATTATTTCTTTGAAATCGAATGTTCCCTCCCCGATTGAGACATTTATAAAAAGTGCAAGTATACCAGACACAAACACCGCTATAACATATGTCTTTGCAAGAAACACGGCATCGGGTCTCCGCTGTATAAAAGAGTAGAGCGTATAACAGGCCAAAAGAAACAGCAATACACCCAATATCGGGTCAGCAAGTGCCAGGAGCCAATTGCCACCCACTTCCCCCCTGTTAAACTGGGCAATCATGGCGACTGCGCCAATAATACTACCTGCCATCATTGCAAAAAGGAAAAATGCGAGCCATCCACCTATTGATGTCTCTTCCTTCAGTTTCTCAGCAGTGATTGGTTCGATTGAATTTTCTTCAAAAGTACCACTGACATTCATCTCAAAATCTTCGTCTTGCATAGTCCGTTTGTTTTTATTTTTCTTACCATTTTATTTTTCTTCTCCATTTTCAAATTCTGTTTCTTTGTCTTTCACCCTTTGATCCATAACGGATCCTTATACCGTTGGTTTAGATAGTTCTCCATACAATAGTAGGCCTTTCAGCATTCTTGATACCTGGTTCTTTCTTCGCTACTCTTTTTGTCTGTTGAGATACAATCTTTTCCTGGTTTCCGCAGAAAGCGTCATACCTTCCGTGATTTTTTTGCAACGGTCTATCAGGTGTTCAAGGGTAGGAAAGTAGATCGCCGTTTCTGGAAAAAAATCATTGCCGTGGCCAAATGCCATTTTTTCCGTTTTCGTGTCGTAGTACACTTGATCGACAAAATCATCGATATGATAGACTTGAACTCCACTCGCGATGTCTATTATGTCAATACCATAAAGTGACCCTCTAATGCCCTCCCGGACAATCAACACATATCGGTTGTCATGCAGGAAACCTATAATACTTTTTGTAATGAACTCATTTGTCTCGCTTTGTTCCCAAGAGTCGTATTCTCCAAGGATATCCGTATATTGCAGTTTAGCACCGCTGCAGATAATATGATGACGCTGATTAACAATTGTGTCTATAATAAAGCCTCTATTGTCGAAAACGCCCAAATTGCGGAAATCACATGTCGGAGGTGTTGTTGTGTCGTTGGGTGTGTTACGAAAATAGACATCAGAACCTAATAGGCAGATGTCTCCAGCGCGATTCAGGTCTGCGGAATAGTGGTTGGCTGGTAGGGAGTCGATGGGAGTAAGTGTCGAGCAATCGAAAAGCATCACATTTGCAAAATCTGAACTATGTAATAGTTGTCCGTTGCATCCATAACTGAGCCAATTAGAGTAATGTGCACAATCAGGATTCCCGCAGTCAAAGAGTGATGTAGAACCGTCGTCTAAGTTCAAGACAAAGCCTGTTCCAAGCACTTGAGCAAATGCAAGTTTATGGCCATCGGGCGAGAAGGATGTGCTGGAAATACCAGTACCTTCCCAAATACTGAACGGCGTCCCATTATAGTTTTCTATCGTTTTGATAATCTGCTGTTTTTTACAATCATATAAGGAGTAGGAGTACTGAGTATCAGAGTCTTCTGTCTCTTTCTCGTTTTCAATCAGGACCTGTTGCCTGACAGGATTGTAGTTTGTAATTTTAACTTCAGGATGCAATCCTACGGCTTTTTTCCACTCGTCTATCCATGAGTCTTCAACATAAGTAACCCATCGATAACAATTGTCCATGCAGCGTGTCAATAATTCCTTAGTGTAGGTCAACTGTCCTACTAACTGGCCATCGGGAATACTATAACACATTATATGTTGCGTTCCTATTACGAATAATGTATCGTTTGTAGGTGACAGGAATGACATCGCACCCGACATGTCATCTGACAACTTGATTTCAGAGATACTATTCAACGTCCTTGCATCGAAAACCACGATGGAGGCATCGCTCATTCCAAGAATACGTTCTCCATCCCGCGAGAAACTGAGTCTGTTGAAGTTTTGCCCAAGGTTCTTGCAGTTCCATCTCCTATTTTGCAAAGAGTCATACGCAGTCCGGAGGGCTCCGTCTAATTCTGCGACAAATGGTCGGCTCCCGTCTTGTGGAAGCAGTTCAAGTAATGCTAATATGGCATCATAGATATTGCCCTTCTTTACCTCATCCTTCGATTTCTCAGCCACCATACGTGCATGATTCTCCATCATCATCCAGTTGGCCTGTTGGGTTTCCTTCTTCTGCTGGTACATCCATAACGCGATGCCAGATATACACAAGAAGGCTGCTATTGTTCCGGCTGCGATCCAGTACATTTTCTTTCTCTTCTCCCTCTCATATCGCTGCCACAACGCATCGAACTTCAAGCCGAACATCCTTGCGACGACTTTCACGGCCGCTGCATCGCGCCCCATTTCGTTGATGTTGATACCAAGCAATTCCCTTTCGTCTTTCAACGAGCGGAGAGCAGGAGGAAAACATTCCGTCTCTTCGTTATCAGAAAATGGAGTCCCATCAATGATAAAAGGTATGATTCGGTCTTCACGGCCAAGGTCAATGAAGGTCTGTATTTCCTTGTTCACCCAGGGAGACTTTGCAGAGTTTGGAGAACAGATGACAATGAGGTACTTCGACTGCTGAAGGGCCGTCTCTATCTCTTTCGCCAAGACTCCCCCCGCCAGTTCCAGCGCATCACGGAAAATGGGACGTATCTCCTTGGGGAGAGACGCATCCTGCCTCCTCACACTTGACGGTAGCCGATAGTGTTCCAACTTACTTCTCAGCCTATCCGCCCATTCCTCATCCTTCCGCTGATAACTGATAAATGCGAAATATTCTTTCTCTTGTGCCATTGTCTAATAATGCTTTTTTTCCTATGTTTGCTTGGATCGTGCATGGACCTATTCAGCAGAGGAACCTGCGTCTACATCCTTGTGCGACTCCTTTTTGGTCTTACTGAACTTTCTATATAGTTTCTTGCTCAATTTCTCGTCGACAATGTATAAGTTCATTTCATTGTCGTACCTATACTGGATTCCAAAGCAGAGCCCGGCTTCTTCTACAAAAGAAACAATCTGTTTAACCGACAATGGGCCAAAGTTTTTAAATCTGATGAGGTTCTCAGGCTTATATTGAATGAGGTCACCAATCAGGTATATATCAACCATGTCAAAAGTATTAGAGATGCGCCCGGGAATATCTGCCCATCGGTTTTGTATTGGAGTATTCAAAAGATCCGTCAATTCCTGGTCCTCTGTCTGATAGCGCCTTACATTTTCCTTGTACTTAATGATTTCACTGTTGAGTCGTCTAATGGCAAGTTCGGCCATGGATTTAAGTTCCATGATCCTGATGGGATAGCGGTTGACGGCCTCAACCAGTCGGTCGTACTCTTTCAACAGAAAACTATTGTCCGATTTTATTTCCAGGATTTCCATCTCCGACTTCAAAGTATCTATCTGCATCTGAAGAACAGTTCCCTGCTGCTCGACTTTATCATCAAGCCGTTTCAGATGCATCTTCAATTCATTGACGCTGATTTCCAATTCGTCAAGTCTTTTATTACCAAACATATGCAGTATATTGAGTTTTCTACCAACTTTTCTTTAACTATTGTAACATCTGTCGTTTCTCACCATTTGTATGATGTCAGCATCTGTTCCCTTGCCATCCCTATCCAACCGTCTTTCGAGTTCTTTTGTAAAACGAACAGCAAATCAAAACAATATGCAATATTACAAAGATTATCAGCGTGGGATGTATAAAATAGTAGTTGCCATCCTCCATTTCCTGTCCCATAACATAAAGCCATCGGTATCGAATTGAGACAGGCAATTCTAAAGTAGAGAATGAATTCCAGTTCTGATACAGATATTTTGCCAAAACACTCACATAGAGTACCGCCAGGAAGTCACAGACACAGATAACTGCCCACCAAAATACTTTTCCTGTTCGTAATTTTATTGTAGAATAGAGAGCGAGCAAAAGTGTCAACATGAGCATAAACTGATTGAGTTGAAAATGATGATAAACCGCTAAGGCACCAAACAATGACGTCCAAACAACAAAGAACAAAGATAAACCGTATGCACTCAATTGAAAATACACCAATAGTTTTTGATATAACGTAAATGAGGGGTTGACTAATCTTTCATACCATGATGTCTCTCCGTTATAATTCTGATAGCCAACACTTTCTTGGGGCCTATCACTTTGGCGAATATCATCTTTTGGCTCCACGTTAACTTCCTTATAGTCCTTGTCAATATAATAGTTTATCGCCCTGACTAACTTCGTATAAGCAACATTCTGATCGCGTCCATCAATATAATCGAGTGCTGCAATCAGCATCATTACAGAATCATTATATGGAGAATCGTCTAAACAGAAAGGAATTATTGGCTTATTCAGGCGCTTGGCTATGGCTATCTCATTACTAGTCCACGTAGAAGAATTCGAATGTTTTGAAGAAACGAAGACAAAGACTCTAGATGTCCGAATTGCCTTTGTAATGACACTTGTAAACTCCTGGCCACTGTATATTCCCTCCTCATCGAACCAATACGTCAAGCCGTTCTGAGTTAGCATGTCTTTAATTTTCGAAAGGGCGTTACCAGGAATCACGTGCCGATTATCATCCACATAATCCTTTCGAGAATAGCTAATAAAAACATCATATTCTGTCTGTTCCATATTTGCTTTGAATCTTATACAGGACCCGTCTTGCGACTCAAGTTCGTTAGTATCTAATTTCGGTTTTAGTTATTATTTGGGCGCAAATATACAAAAAATAGCACAAAAAACAATTATTCTTGCAAAAAATCCGTTCCCTTTTCCTGTTGTCTAGACTGTTCTCCTTACAATATATGCGAGCGGCCATTGGTCTAAGAACCTATTCGGTAGAAATCAGTTCCTGCATCTTCATACTCGCGAAATGATATATATCTTTGAGATAGTCAGGCAGTTCATCTACGGGTTCTATGCTGATAGGATAGAACTTCAGGGTTGCAACTTCCTGAGGTTTCACTTGAGGATATGCACGAGGGAGCGCACGCTCAATCTCCTTGCGGACATATTTGCTTTCTGCTGAATTCTTCGACCAGCAGAGTATGAACACATCTGATTGATCGATATTCTCCATGATGACCTCATCGAAGACGTCGCCACATGACAATGTAATCTTGTCGTAGAAGAATTTGACACCAATTGCTTCCAACGCTTTGACGATGAGATCCACTTCGTTTCCATCCTTATGAGCATACGAGACAAAAGCATGGCGATATATCTTTGAAGACATCTTGGCATTCAGTTCCCGTGGATTTTCAGAGATTGAGGAAACAAAAGTCATCTCACCTATTGGAAGGGGAATGTCCCTCAACCGGAATATCAACTCACAACTCAATTCATCGTCCGCCGAATCTTGAGGTACGAGATAGCGGAAATCACATTTCGAGAAATGGCCCTTCCATGTGATAGATTTCTCATCTTGGAACAAGAGTCCTTGCCAACCATAGATAGAAAGAGCCACATTCACCACATCACCAACCTTTAAGAACTGGCTCAAGGTGTCATACCCTTTCCTGACGGCATTACTCTGAGCCTCTTGGGCTAAACTGATAACTTTCTTTTCCTCGTCAGCCAAATGCAAGTAAACCTGTATCAGCATATTTCGCCCAGGACTAATTTCTGCAGGAGCAAAAACAGATGTGCATACTTCTCGCCTTTCATCCTTTCGACGCCAGAACGTCATCCGTTGCCACCATGATTTCTTGGAGTGAGGAACATATGTTGTCCCCACATCAAGTGATGAAGGTTTAGGATAAGGACAACATTTTTCGGAAGGTGGCAATGAAGGTCTTGGACATGGGTCTGGCTCTGGTTCAAGAGCAGGTTCTGGTTCAGGACTGGGCATTGGTTCAGGGGAAGGCTTAGGTGAATAACGAAACATTGCTTCTTCCTCACGCCTCATCCGCTCTACCCTTTCAAGTTCCTGTTCTCTACGTTCTTTTTCCGGGTCTCGTAATACCTCCTCCAATTGTTCGTAGAGTTCATCGCTGATATATCCACGCAAGTCCTCTAACTCTAGATCTTCATATTGGTTCAACAACTTAATCAATGTCTGGAGGTCAACGTTCGGATGCCGTCTCAGCTGAGCCAGCAGTTGCATTTTGTGTGCACCTAATAATGCCATAGTTACTAAAATAATAAAGTTACACGTCTTAATTTCTCACTCCAAATAATATTTCCGTCGTTCCTCAGGGGTCAACTGACGATTCTTGAAGTGCTTACGAGTATCGTTGATGAGTTCTTGGAGGGGCCGGAAGTCCCAGATGCGGATGGTTTTATCAAAAGAGGATGACATAATCCTTTTATTGTTCGGACTGAATGACGTAACCAAAACAGGCATCCTATGCCCTTCAAGGACTTGGACACATTGAAATGTATGTGAATTCCAAACCTGCACAGTCTTTCCTGATGCAGAAACAATGTATTTCCCATTTGGACTATATGAGACATATTTTACTGGATATTTAAAAAAATCAAGAACCCGCATACATTTTCCTGTAGATGCTTCCCAAACACGAAGTGACAAATCATCTGATGCAGAAACAATGAATTTGCCATCGGGACTATAGGATACAGAGTTCACATTCATACTATGCCCCTTCATTGCATGTAGTTTTTTTCCAGATTTCAAATCCCAAGTGTTTAGTTTTGTACATGTAGCAGAAACAATTTGCTGATTATCAGGACTAAACGAAACTGCCAATGGTATTGTGTCTTCTTTCATTATCTGAAGACAATTGCCATTTTCAGCATTCCAAATGCGGATTGTTTTATCATCAGAAGCAGAAGCTATGTACTTGCCGTCATGACTTACATCCACAAAACAGACATCAGCAGAATGGCCCTTTAATGATAATAGGATTTCGCCTTGGGCTGCATCCCACACACGGACTGTATTGTCAAAGCATCCCGCAGCAATTAAATAACTGTTAGGAAAAAAAGATACTGAATTAACGAAAGTAGGGGCACTCAAACTAATAACAAGACTGCCAGATTCAATTTCCCAAATATCAATATCATGACTTTCTGATGCGATGGCTATATAATTGTTATCAAAACTATAGGAAGCAGACGTAACTCGTCCAAAAGGACATTTCAATGTTATATCCGAAAAACCCGTTTCAGAATCCCAAACACGTACGAATCCATTCTTAGATGTGGATATAAACTGCTTTCCATCAGCAGTATAACTAGAAGATGATGCATCAGTTTTATACGCATCTATTTCTTGTAGACATTGTCCCGTTTTCACATCCCACTCACGAATAGTACCATCTAAAGAACTACTGACAATTCGATTCCCTTCAGGACTGAATTGGACAGTTTCGACACTTCTCAGATGTCCCTCTAAAGTTTTTATACAACTATTTTGTTTCTTACTCCAAACACGAATAGTACCATCCATTGACGCTGATACTACATAGTCATTTTTGACATCAACAGAATTTATCATATTAAACGCTTTTGTATTTTTTCCCTCAAAAATATTCTCACATTCCCCTTTTTCATAATTAAAAATTCGAATAGTGCCATCTTCATAACCAACAATGATATGTGAATCATCTTGGCAAAAAGCACCCGTGCTAGCATAAGGAATTTCATCTTCACAAATACATGTGCCTTTATCAACGTCCCAGATTAAAGCATTATAGTCAACCATAGCAAAAATGCGTTCTCCACTTGGGCTAAAAGAAACCTGTTGCGTATAACCAGAACAAACATAATCCTCATTAAACATTTGAATACATGCTTTTGTTGCCACATCCCAAATTTGCACTACTCCCCTATTGGAAATAGTGGATATACGTTTGCTATCTGGGCTGAATGAAGCTGATTTAATATGATGTCCAAATGTAATGCATTCTCCTGTAGATTTATCCCATACGCAAACTGAATCTCCTGTAAGGGTCGCGATATATTTATTGTCTGGACTGCATAATACGGATATGTTATGACTCCCAAGTTCATAAAGGATTCTGCTATGGTGTTGAAGTGATTTTCTTATTGCTCTTTCCGCTTCGGAAGTATAAGGGCAATTGGGAGATTGTGCTTGTAATGCTATCATTCGGGCAAGGTAGGATTCTCCATCATCAACTAATGCAGATGCTTTCTCTGCCAGAAACTTAGACATATTTATCTTCATTCCATAATTCGCACTCTTCACATTATCCCGTTCTATCGCAATTTCATCCTTTTGATGACTTATGCTATCCTTTTGTCTCTCGATGAGCGCATATTGCTGCCGAATGCTGTCGTTCGCCAATCGCAAAGAAGCATTGGCTATTTCGGCTCGGTCTCTCTCAGAATTTGCTCGATCTCGTTCTAAATTTGCCCTGTCACGCTCTTCTGCAATTTTTTGATTTTGGTGAGCAATATAACCTCCTATTCCCAAACTAAAAAGTGCAAACAGCAACGATCCACCAACAATCATCCACCTTCTCCGTTTCTTTTCCCTCTCATATCGCTGCCACAACGCATCGAACTTCAAACCAAACATACGAGCGACCACCTTGACTGCTGCTGCATCACGGCTCAATTCGTTAATATTGATACCCAGTAATTCTTTCTCTTCTTTCAATGAGCGGAGAGCGGGAGGAAAACATTCCGTCTCTTCGTTATCAGAGAAAGGAGTCCCATCAATAATAAAAGGTATGATTCGGTCTTCACGGCCAAGATCAATGAAGGTCTGTATCTCCTTGTTCACCCAAGGCGACTTTGCTGAGTTTGGAGAACAGATGACAATAAGGAACTTCGACTGCTGAAGGGCCGCTTCTATCTCCTTCGCCAACACACCTCCCGCCAGTTCCAGCGCATCACGGAAGATAGGACGTATCTCTTTTGGCAGAGACGCATCCTGCCTCCTTACGCTTGACGGAAGCCGATAGTGCTCCAACTTACTCCTCAGCCTATCCGCCCATTCCTCATCCTTGCGCTGATAACTGATGAATGCGAAATATTCTTTTTCTTGTGCCATGTCTTCTTATTTTTCCAATCACAGGTATGGTATGATATTTCCTTGCTGGTCTTTCATTGTATATTCCAGACCTCCTCTCCATCTATCAGGACTAATTTCACAATTGTAAGATTTCTTACAGTCAAGGGTATACGATCTTTCCGGTTTTCTTGATGAAGGTAGAAGGGATTCCCCTATCGAAAAAGGATATTTTAGTTTAATTGTAATATTTGGTGAGTAGATAGGAATATCTAAGTCGTAATCATGTTTAGTTTTTATAACACCTACTTCCTTATCATTCACAATCAATTTTAATTTACCTTCTGTCAATGTCCAGAATGCATTATAATGAATATGTAAAACGCCACGTCCTGCAGTTTCACGTTCTCCGCGCATTTTCTTAAAATCAACCAGAACTATTTTATCAGATTCTTGCATTGTAAACACCATTTCAATAATATCTTTTTGGTTTTCAATGCTGACAAATTTTAGTTCATATTCACCAACTGGCAGTTGAATCTTTTGAATTTTACCCGCTTCAATTTTCACCTTCTCAACACCATCGAGAAAGAATACGCAATCTAAATCGGATTTAATCTTAAGACTTGACAACTTTGAAGTTAAAACTTCTCTGTTTTCTGTCGTTGTATCAGAATATCTGGGTAATGCATGAATGAATGATTTCAACTTGGCATAAAAAGTATCAAAATACTCTTTACTATAGGCGGGACCGTTTTTGTAACGTACTTCATTTACATCTGCTGGAAGATTACTTGGAAAAACTGCACCTGCTAACAAAACAGGTATTATATTCTTCTTTAGCCGTAATGCATAGGATAGTTCCTGACGCAACCAATCATCTTCTGAAGGATCACTTCCTTTCATCCTATCAAAAGTATTTTTATCTACAACAAGGATAAAGTCTGTGCATTGCTCTATACGCGATAACAAGGCATTATCAAATCTTCCTTCACGCAATGTATCGATGTCGAAACTAACAGAATATCCATCATGTACCAATAGGTCATTCAGATGTTTTGCTGTTTCAAAGCCGCCATTTCTACGATAACTGATGAATATGTCATAAATCGTTTTACTCATATTTGTTCTGTCATTTTTTCGAAATGATAATAATTTAAAGCCTGATGATGCATCGGATTTCTTCTTGTGATTGGTTCATCGTTTTAGGTTTTGCCCTCAAAATTACACATTATTTGTAAAAAAGAGGGCAGTGAGTGCTAAAAAAAGAAAAGAATGGCTAAAATTTTAACCATTCTTTACAAATTGGACCAGAGTAGTATCTACTCAGCCATCATCCTTCTCCTACAGCAGGTATTTGAACACACCCTCCACCCTACCTCAGGTCGCCTTCAGGGAAGACGTTCTATACGCTTTGTCAGGCTTCTGTCCTGTCACGTCATCAACAGGATTCAGCGGGCACAGTATTGTTCTAATGCCAGGGCGAGACGCTCAACCTGTCCTACTATCGGATTAGATATTGCCAAGCACAAAGATACTTGCGCAGTCGAGCCACATCTTCATCGGTTATTTCTTCTAACCGTCGAATATCCATATTGTCCTCTAAGTCGGCAATCTTTACCTCCCTGCCAAGAGGATTCTCTGCGGCCCTACGTACAAAGTCCTCGTAGCTTTCCCCCTTTTGTTTCGTTACAGACAAAACAGCACTTATAATTTCTTCTGAGAATCCTTCGTTTCTCAGATATTCTACCGTTACGTCAGTATCCTCAATCGTGTCGTGCAGCAGAGCCACTATTTTCGCCCGTGGATCTTTGCACCTTTCAGCCACCCGTATAGGGTGCATCACGTATTCTCGTCCCGACTTGTCCTTCTGCCCCTCATGTGCCTTGATGGCTACCCGCAAGGCATGGTCATAAAATATGTTCCAGTCAAAAGCCATAAGCTGCATAATGGATGTTGTTCTTTCATTTGATTATAAGTATTTCCGGGCCTCTTCATATCCCTGCTTCACGGCTTTGCGGAAACTGACCTTTGCCTTATCAGGGTTTGGGGGAACACCATTACCATTTAGATAACAGAGCCCTAAATAGTATTCCGAGGCCGCATGATTCTTTTCTATGGCTTTTTCAAACCAATAAACCGCCTTGCGGTAGTCTTGTTCCACTCCCAATCCATAGTAATAACAATAGCCCAAATGATATTGAGAGCCAGGCACACCAGCCTTCGCTGCCTTTTCGAACCATTGAACAGCCTTTTGGTAATCCTTGGGGACGCCCTCACCGTTCAGGTAGCAATAGGCAATCGATGACTGTGCCTTAACAAATCCTTCTTGGGCAGTCTTCTCAAACCACTTGGCTGCTTCCGCAAGATTGAGTTTCACACCGCGACCATAATAATGGCATTTGCCAATATTGTATTGCGCCTCAAGACTACCGTTCTCACTTGCCTGCCGGTACCACTTCAAGGCCATCTCATCATCTTTCGGAACCCCATTTCCATGTTTGTAGAGTATGCCTATCCTATTCTGTGCTTCGGCATGATTCTGTTGGGCTGCTTTGGCAAACCATTCCATCGCCTTAGTGTAATCTAAAGAGACACCATACCCGTAATTATAACATAGTCCTATGTAATACAAGGCTTCGGCATAACGGAATTCTGCCGCCTTCATGAACCAGTTGAAGGCTATCTTGTAATCCTGCTTCAGATAGTAATGCATGCCAACGTCAAAGAAGTCTATTGGGCCCTCGTCATTGTCTATCATTCCTAGCCAACTACGCAGGTTTTCATGAAATTTCTGTTTTTGTCTGGGATCATGAATATTCACATAATCGACAACCCCAAACTCAAATAGGAACCATCCACTCAATTTACTGTTGTCTAACAGCACGGGGACGACCTTCTTGCCGATATTCTTGGCGTACATTACCTCTTTCTTGGTATATTCCGACTGCATTGAGGCTTCAGAAATCATAAAAAGAACCACCTTGGCTTCATCGATGGCCTTAATGATGACATTGACAAACTGCTCGCCACTTTCTATACCTTTCAGGTCAATCCATGAGTCGACACGCGACAGTTCCTTCAGTTCATCACGAATGCCGATTACCTGCTGCAGATCCCTTCTGGAATAGCTTATGAATACATCATATTTCTGTTTCATTTCGTGTCTATTTACATCTCACTATTATGATCACTATCTCTCAACATCTTAAATTTCCTCTCGGTAAGCATCACTGTATAAATCTGCTCTCCAACGTATCTGGGTTCTTCCTGTCATCGTACATTTTTTAATTGTCCACATTTTTATCTTGAAATAATGAACAAAGTGAATTTCTTGCTTTTAGCGATACTATTTTAATAATGCCATTAGAATATGATTCTATACACATTTCGCCGTCAGAAGAGCCTCTTCTTGCAGTTAATACCGGTTTTCTCACATCTGCAAAGGATGGATCATAATTGAACCTTTCAGGGTATTCAAATTCCAGAAAGTTTTCATCATCATGACTCTCACCTTGCATATCTACAATAGTATAACGGCTTTTGAAATTACAATAGGAAACGCAGTATTTTCCATCTTTGGTTATATAAAGATAAGTTGGCCATGGATGAGGTATCAATTCGGGCTCTTCGTACACTTCATTCGTTTTCCCACTTTCTATATTTATGGTACTGATAGAGTTATAACCTGACACAACCCACAGGGTTTTATCATCTTTTGAGAAAGCGACATCCTCTGGCGCATTCATGATTTCCCGTCCGAAAACCATTTTTCCAGATGAAACATTCCAAATGTAGACAATACCATTGTTACACGCTGCTGCACCATATTTCTTGTTACTGGAAATGGCGACGCCATTAGCATATGTACCTATATCGAAGAGTTGACTATGCTTAATCTCTGATATTTCCCACACATACCATTTGCCTTCTGAAGAGATACAAAGATTGCCCGATTCGTCCCAAAAAACATCTTCACAATTCTCATATCTGAAAGTGTGAAATTTTTCTTGAGAATGTGTAAGATAAAGCGATATTTCTTTCTTTTCTGAATAATAGACGAAGAAATAACGATCGTTAGGACTGAAAGCAGAGGCTATGGCTTCCTTGGGATTTGTATACCAATTCTGAAAAAGATTTCGTTTTCGCTCCTTAAAGTCTACGAACCATATCCTTTCATGCGCACGTGACTCTTCACGATAAATCAAATAATTACCATCGTTAGACACGCTCATGGGGTATGTTCCCGAAAACCAAATACTACAAGGAACGGCACTCTCTAATGCTCCTGTTTTAAGTGAAAAAACACTGATGAAACACTCCTTGGGATATCCATTTTGGTCAAAATCAAAGTACTTATCCGCTTTGAAATCCAGGAACGCCATATAGGCATGGTTTTGACTGGCCCTGTAAACAATCTTTGGATTTCCATATATAGTATCGGATGTGTTTGTTATCTTATTAGATATGTAAACATACTCATCATCCAAAGGTCCATTGCCTTTCATAGGCTGAAATTGGAATGCATCACTTTGTGCAAATATGGCTTCTAGGGATTTCTTGGGGTGTTCTATTTTATCCTGAACATCTACCAACAAGACATGACTCTTCAACATAGAATCACATAAAGACTCCCTCAATTGCAGATACTCAAACAATTTTACAGAGTCTAAGAGTTCTAAATTTCTCTCAATTTCGTTTATAATCATGATGGTCATCTCAGGTCTGTTTTGTGATAAATACGCTCTTGCCAGAGAAATATCCTGATGAACCTTAGCGGTCAGTAATTGAACATTCTGATTTTCGATAATCCTGTTCTGCTTAATATAATAACCGCCTATGCCAAGGCCAAACAAAGCAATAAGCACAGATACACATATCCATATCCACAATTTGCGTCTCTGTTCTCTTTCATGTCTCCGCCACAGCGTGTCGAACTTCACGTCGAACATTCGGGCAACCACTTTGATGACTGCGGCATCGCGACCCATCTCGCTGATGTTGGCACCCAGTATCTCTTGCTCTGTGGGCAGACTTCTGAGGACTTCAGGAAAACAATCCTTTTCTGGGTCTTTTGAGAAGGCCTTACCCTCAATGATAAATGGGATGATGTTGTCAGTCCTACCCATCTCAATAAAAGTCTCCACTTCTTTATTCACCCATTTTGACTTAGCAGCGCGGGGCGAGCAAATGACTATCAAGTACTTTGATTGCTCCAAAGCATTGCGTATCTGTTGTGGCAGATTGCCTGGATTGAGTTCAGAGGTGTCTTTAAACACCGGCCGAATCTCTTTTGGCAAGTCCGTCCTTCCATTCAGATTCGTCGGGAACCGATAATGCTCCAACTTATGCTGCAGCCATTTCGCCCACTTCTCATCCTCCCGCTTATAACTGATGAAAGCGTAGTATTCTTTAGGTTGTTCCATCTTAGCCTGTAATTCTTTTTTCACTTCAACAACATCACTTGCCAGTTGAGACCTACACCCTGACGGGTGTACTCTTCTGTCTGATAGCCCGCCTTGCTGATGCGCACATGGGGACAAGGTTTCTGCTTCTCAATGGGGATACGGAGCATGAAGGTGCCGTCTTCCTGCGATGTACAAGTTACTCCTTCCGCTTCCACCATTGCACCACTGATAGGTTGCCCCTGTTCGTCGATGATGGTACCCGCCAGCACGCCATAGGTGTCATCACGGTGGATATTGAGGTTCACCTCGCCATTGCGCTGTAGGGTCACCACGGTATCCACAGGTTCGTAGCCCTCCGCCTCGAATGTCAGCCGAGCCTCTTGATTGGCAAAGCGTCCAGGCAGATTCTTGTAGGTGCCTATTCCGTCCGTTTCTGTCAGCACCAATGTTTTCTCTTCGTTATCCAGCGTCAGCATCACCTTCAGCGAGTCTGGCGTGGGGAGAGAGTTGGTGGGCGTTGTGTCGTTCAGTCGTATTCGGGTGTCAAACTCAGCGTTATAGTGCCAAGCCCATATCACCAGCAGCACGATAGCGGCAGCACCTGCCACTTTCAGTGCCACACCTTCCCAGAAACGCATGCGGTAGCGGTTCCACAGATAACTATAGGCATCAGGCACCTCAATGAGCAGCGACACCGTTCTGACCAGCGCTTTCCGCTTGCGGTAGATGCGCGGATCGTCACCATAGTCGTCAATGTTCACACCCAAGATGTCGCCATCGGGGAAGGCGGCTTTCAGCACAGGGTTCAGACATTCGTTCTCGTCGTCTGAATAGGATGTGCCGCTCACGATGAACGGTAGGATGTGGTCGCGTCGTCCTGTATCGAGAAAGTGCTGGATTTCCTTACCCACCCATGCCGATTTGGCTGAGTTGGGCGAACAGATGACGATAAGCCAACGGGCATCATCCAGTTCCTTGGCCAATCCATCGTTCAGCGATACCGTGTTCAGATTGGCTCTATAACGGAACACCCGCAACTTCTTTGGTTTCTCCTCCCGTCTCACTACCTCGTCCTTCTCGTTCCTGATGACCACAGGCATGTTATAGGCCTCCAACTTCCGTTGCAGCCACTTCGCCCATCGGTCATCCTTCGAGTTATAGCTAATAAATGCAGTGTATTTCATTGCATCAACTTTTTATTCTTCCAGCATCCGCTTGATTTTCTCCACATCTTCTTCGCATTCTTTCGGTATCACCCCTGCTGCCTTGAACTGATCGAAGTCATCAAGGAAGCTGTCTTTCAGTTCATCTTTGTATTGGCGATAAATGGGTTCCGCTTCGAAGTATTGTCCTTGCAGGAGGAGGGCTGCAGCAAGATTGGCGGCAATCCAGTGTTTGGTGGAGTCAATTTCCAATCCTTTACATGCATATTGTTCAGCATCTGAATATTTTTTCAAAAAGATGACAGTGAAGGATAAGTTACCCAAAGTCCAAGCCACGTCAGGCTCGTAAGCCTTTGGATCGTCATTCGCCAAGCGTTGGAATATTTCCAGCGCCTGTTTGAACTTTTCTTCCGCTTCCGTGAACCGCTGGGTATTGCAGTACAGAAGTGCCAGATTGTTCAGCGCCGTGGCCTCGAAAGGCTCGTAATATGTGGGATTGTCCTTCGCCAGCCGCTGTACTATTTCTATTGCTTGTTTGTACATATCCTCTGCTTCGGTGGGGCGCTGGGTGTTTTTGTACATAATTGCCATTTTATACAGCGTCCTAACCTGGTCAGGCTCGTAAGCCTTTGGATTGACTTTCGCTTTCCGCTGTAATATTTCTAGTGCTTGTTTGTACATTTCCTCCGCTTTCGTGAACTGCTTGGTATCGTAGTACAGAGCCGCCAGTTCAATCAGCGTCATAGCCAACGCAGGTTCATAAAATCGGGGATCGTCCTTGTGCAACCATTGGTATAGTTCCAATGCCTGTTTGTACATTTCCTCCGCTTCCGTGGGGCGCTTGGTGTCGAAGTAAAACATTGCGAAACTGCGCATTGTTCCAGCCACTTCTGGTCCGTAAACCCTGGGATATTCCTTTGCTAGCCGCTGACTGATTTCCAGCGCTTGTTTGTACATCTCCTCCGCTTCTGTGGGCCGATTGGCATCGTAGTACAGATCCGCCAGTCTGTTCAGCACTATAATTACGTCCGTGTTCTCTCCTGTGTATTCTTTCGCCTGCCGCCGATGGATTTCCAGTGCCTGCCTATACATTTCCTCTGCTTCCGTAAACCGTTTGGCTTTTTTGTAGAATTTTGCCAAATCGTTCAGCGTCATAGTCACGTCACTATATTCTTTGGGATTATCTTTTGCCAGACGCTGATGGATTTTTAACTTCTGTTTGTACATTTCCTCCACGTCCGTGGGCCGATTGTTTTTTTTGTACAGGTCCGCAAGATTGTACAGTGTCCAAGCCACATTAGACTCGTAAGCCTTGGGGTTGTCTTTCGCCAGCCACTGTCTTATTTCCAGTGCCTGTTTGAGTGTTTCCTCCGATTCCTTGAACCGCTCGGTATTAGTGTAAAGAACTCCCAGATTATTCAGTACTACGGCTTTATTGTAGAGATAATAATTGCTTTCTGTGTCAGATTCCAAAAGCCCCAATGCTTTTTTATAATATGTTTCGGCATCCTTGAAATTGTTTTCACACGTACAGTGATACGCATAGTCAAAGTTGGCATCAAACGTGTTCAGTTTGTCCGCCAACAACTTCCTGATTTCCGTTACCTTATCCCAATTACCACTGCCTATATATAGATCGATAGAGGCGCGGAGTTTGTTAAGCATTTGGATGGAATCTTCTTTGGCAGTCTCCACCGCTTGCTCCAGTTTCTGTTTCCGCTCCAATGTCTGCACGAACTTCTCCCCCAACCTCATATCCTCCAGTTTCTTTATCGCCTCGTCCACGTTGCCCTGCTCGTAGAGGTCGAGCACTTCCTGCATGGCGGCATCGAGTTCGCTCTGGTCGATACGGGCCATGGCATCGGCAGAGTTGCGCAGGTCGTCCATGATGCGGTCACGCTCCTCTTCCAGTTCCTGCAGACGCTGCTGGTAGTCGACGAATTCCTGCTTGAGGGCAGCGATTTTCCGTTCGTAGCGCTGGGTGACAGATTTAAGACCAACATTGTAGTAGTTCTGCTTGCAGGCATCGAAGTCCTTCTTGTTGCACATGATGAGCGTGAGTCTCCCCTCGAAAGTGGACCACTCGTCCACCTCTTTCTTGTTGAGCACCATCAGGCCCTGGCTGAACGGCTGTTTCTCGAAGGCCAACTTCTTCCCTGCCCCGAAATCCTGAAACTCAATAGAAAAAGTGCCGTCCGCCCTACTGATAGCAGGACCTTTGGCATATGCCACTGTGAGGCTCACATTGGCTACTGGATTCTTCGTCTTGGTCTTATAGTCGTACAGATAGGCGATGCCCTGCTGGGTGTAGGGCTTGGCAAGAAGTATGGTTGCAGAGAGCAACGCCAGCAATAGCGAGATTGTCTTTTTCATTTTCAGTTATTATTTGGGCACAAATATACTAAAAATAAAACTAATAATAATCATTCTTGCAAAAAATCCGTTCCTTTTCCTATTGTTCAGACAGTTCTGCATACAATACTAGGCCTTTCACCGTCAGCAGATACTTCTAGCGATGATGCCCCCACCTCCTTTATAAAGTATAGCAAAGCAGGTTAGAGAATCTTTCAGCAAGGCCTCACCTTTCTTTCTTAAAAGAGGACACCGCAATTATACCTATACAGCACCCCGCCAAAATTAGGTCTCAAATACACGGTACCATCAGATTGGAATATTAGTTTTATTGATTGAAGCACAAGCCCTTTCCAATCACTCCAATAAGGACATGAAACAATCGCCATTCCGTCTTCCATCTCAACCTTAGGTTCAGGGATTTGGCTTATACTTATGTTTACGTCTTTTGCAAAAGCAGATTTAATACCATTATAATTATCTCTGTCAAAGAAATATTCTCTCGCACTATATCCTCCATGCCACGTTGTTGGCAAGATAGATTCCGCTATTATCATCAGGTATAACTGCCATGCCCCCATAGCAGTTGGTTCCACTATAATGACCTTAAAGGGATCATGGCCCTCGCGGGGCCTACTGCCAAAGGTAAAATTAGGATCTTCCCCTTGGTAGGTATAGAGCCATGACGTATCGCCATGGCCCCCATTTTGAGCCAATTTGAGACCAAGGTGATAGTCTACAGGAAGAGAAAGGCAATCAAGGACATCAAAAAGCGAATCAACACTTTCCTGACTCTTGTTTTGTACAATGCTATCTAACTTGGCAATGTATTCCAATGCTTTTTTCTCAAAATCATTCATATCTTCTTATGTCTGTCAAAAGAGTCTTTATGTTTTAGTTTTAAGATTTAATTACCTTGCAAAGATACTGACATTTCGCGAAATATCCAAATCTTTTCCTTATAAAAAGTTTCGGACATGCTCCTGTCATTCTCTACTCACGGTACAGGATCTGTCCCTATGCCTCATTTCGGATTTCCATATCTCGTTTCATTATATAATGATTGTCGGCAAAGATACTGACATTTCGCGAAATATCCAAATCTTTTCCTTATAAAAAGTTTCGGACGTGCTCCTGTCATTCTCTACTCACGGTACAGGAGCCTGTTCCTATGCCTCATTTCTCATCTACCACATTCGTGGTTGGCATTTTCAGTTTTTCCATCATTTATTTTGTATTTTCAGTTTTTATTCCTATTTTTGCATCGAAAATTAAAATCAATTGACTTATGACATCATTTGCATTAAACAACTTGTGGACATATCTGCAGGGGCTTTCGCTCTCGCAGACTGACCGTGAGTGGTTGGCTAACAAGCTAATCATGCCCAAGGAAACAGTTTCTGGTGTAGATGACAATGCCCGCTTGGATGAAGCATTAGCAAAGTTCAGTGGCGACTTCGGAGGTTCCGCTGATGCAATGACTGTAGCAAAAGAACTCCGACAGGGTGCCGAGATGGTTAGAGATGTAGAAACTTGGTGAGTATGAGCACACACAACATCTATCTCCTTGACACTTGCATTTGTGTTGCATTGTTGAAGAAAAGCCCAAATGTGATTCAACATCTCAGAGAAGTTGGAACGGCATAACTGTAAGATTTCTGACATCACGTTGGCAGAACTTTATTTTGGTGCGTTCAAGTCTGGAAAAGAAAAACACTTCAACGATGTTTTTGAAATTTCCAAACTCTTTGAGAAATTTCCTATACAGTATACGCGCAAATACGGAGAGATACGCTGGGAACTCGAAAAGCAAGGTCTTCGTATTGGCGACATGGATATGTTCATCGCAGCCACTGCTCTTGAAGAGGATCTCATCTTGGTAACAGGCAACGTCAAGCATTTTGAACGAGTACCTGGTTTGAAAATTGAGAATTGGATGGACCACTAACTGTCTATTATTAATAATAGGTATGATGTCAGCCATGTCCCTGCTGTCCCCTACAGAGTAGTCACTCTATCAAGTCATAGTCTGGATTCAGCGGGCGCAATGTTGATCTGCAGGCAGAGTGAGACGCTGACCCGTCCCTAGTGTTCTACGAAATCGATACTGAAAGTTTGACGTGAGTCATAAAAATAATTCGAAACGCTTGGCGATTCGGATTTTTTCGTTTATCTTTGCAGCGAGAACCTGAAATCTTAAATAAAAATATGAAGCCAATGTTTAAGTCTGTACTAACAATAGTAATTCTATTTATGATGTCTGCCATTTTTAGCGGATGTACTATCCTTCGATCATACCCAAACGCGGTTAGTAGATACAGCGGAGGTTACACCACTGGCAGTTCCGGAACGTCAACCCAGGCCCAGGCACCGATATGTAAAAAATGCAAAGGAGCTGGCCATTATTATATAAACGGAGTGTTCTATACATGCACACAATGCGGCGGAATCGGCCGGGATTGGAACTCATAATTCTCCAAAGGCCATTCTCTACTCATCTCCCATCCGGATTCTGCGGGTGGAGATGTCTTCTGCTGACAGGGCAAGACGCTCACCTGTCCCCTTTGTCTCTGCGAAATAAATTAAGAACTAAGAAAGAAAATGAACGAAAAGTTTGGAAGATAAGCATTTTTTGCCTATCTCTGAGATTAATCTCGAAGAACCAAACAGAAAAAAAATACTTTTTACTGTTTACCTCCTTAAATGTATTTTAGCGTAGCGGTGTTTTTGCCTCTGATGATGTTTTCAGTTGCAAAGCAATAAGTGATGGCGGATGGATTGGTGCAAGAACTTGTTCTTATGCACAAAGACATGACATCAGCACAAAGGCTCGAAGAGCAAAAACATCAGCAGAGGAGTTATGATGGTTTTTGTTTCTTTTCAACAGATTTATGATTGATTTGTGAAGATTTATGTCCTTTATAATCACCACAGGAACTCCTCGACATAGCCGCTGAACTGGGGTTCCTGCGACCAGCCGCAGTTGGCGATGGTCTGGCGGACGTAGCGCTCGACATCGGGGGTGAGAGGACGGGTGCCGTTGTGGTACTCGTAGTAGCGCTTGCGGGAATA
>Ga0310695_10001649_pt1 | contig 51330 bp, 41 predicted proteins | sample RumenRJG_04DNA_FD_203882 | JGI IMG/M metagenome (GOLD analysis project Ga0310695, IMG submission 203882) | Bovine rumen microbial communities from Lethbridge, Alberta, Canada - RJG_04 (v2) (version 2) | ecosystem: Host-associated > Mammals > Digestive system > Stomach > Rumen | place: Canada... | reverse complement strand
GAAGATACAAAGCCGGAAACCGCGGTATCCATGGTAACGGGAAGCACCCCGGTTACGAAAATCCGTTCCACAATCTTCCTTTGATTAAAGTTACGGAGCACATTGTAAAAAGCCCCGATCTCGCCTTCCTTTCTGGCAATATCGGCAAACATTCCGGGATTCCGGCTCAGAATATCATTGGTGAAATTATCGTATTCATCAATGATCACCATAAGCTTCAGAGAATTCCACCGGGAACCGTAATCACTGAGAAAATGCGTAATTATTTTTGCCGGGGAATTAAATACGGTTCTGTCCCCATAGAACATCCGCACCTCATTCAACACAACTTTTTCATTGTTTTTACTCAATTCATATATGACACTCTCCGGATATCTGTTGTAGAAATCACAGATCCCCATTATTACCTGAGCCATAAAAAAATCCATGGTGTCTTCAATGCTGTCGATATTTCTGACACCTGAAAAGTCAAATTTTAAAACACCGTAGGAATTTTTAAATTCCGTAGGATGTTCGGCAATCCAGGTTCCTTTAAACAGATCGTCCGCCACAGCAGTCAGCGCTTTGTCATAATAGTACCGCAGGATTTCGGTAAACATGGTTTTGCCAAAGCGACGCGGTCTTAAAAACAAAGAAACCATGGCACCGGTATCTTCATATTTTTTGATAAACTCTGTCTTGTCAATATAAACATAATTTCTTTCTCTGATTAAATTAAAATCAGAAAAAGCCTCCGGCAACTTCTTCATAAAGCACCTCTTAAAAAAATAAACACCCCGCATATGAACAGGATCTTTCTGTTATGCTCATTTTCCAAGTTTCAGCAATTCGGATAAATAATATCAGAATTACCGCCATACAAGGACTATAAATGCAGTAAATCACGAACTCACAATTTCCTGCATGAAAAACTCTCTGCAGGTGTACATGAGAACACACCGATGCAGATCTGGAGTTACCCTGAGATCGTCATCGGTAACATAGAATTCCAGCTGCTTCCGGGCCTGATCTGCTCCGGAAAAGCCCCCGACACTGCCCCCAACACTGCAACAATCCTTTACGGCAGAGAATACCCCGCAGCCATGTAAAGACCGTACCACTCCTCCCGGGTCAGTGTCACCCGGGACGCAGTGAGCAGATCTGAAAAATGCACGGGATTAACCGTTCCAAGAACCACCTGAAGCCTGCGGTCGAGTCTGAGATTCCAGGCTGCGGCCACAGCCGCCTTCGATACCTGGTATTTTCCGGCAATTTCCTGAAGACGGGCATTCAGAGGGCCATAGCCGGGGTTGTCGATAAAGCTTCCCTGGAAAGTGCCGAACTGCAGCGGGCTCCAGGTCTGAATACGGATATCGTTAAGACGGCAGTAGTCAAGAACCCCCAGGGATCTGCAAAGGCCGTTCTGGGAATAGGTATTGGTCTCCAGACCTTCAGATACCATCGGAGCAAAGGCGAGACTGAGCTGAAGCTGGTTATAGCCGATTTTCTGATTAATCTTCCGTTGCAGATACTCGATCTGCGCCGGATTGCAATTGGAAACCCCGAACTCCCGCACCTTTCCGGAATCATAAAGCTTCTGAAAGGCCGCGGCAATTTCCTCGGGTTCCCAGAGAACGTCGGGACGGTGAATCAGAAGCACATCCAGATAATCGCATCCGAGGCGTTTCAGAATCCCGTCAGTCGCATTAAGAATATACTCCGCGGAACAGTCATAGGCAATGCCCGGCCTGATGCCGCATTTGGACTGGATTACAAGTTCCTCCCTGAGGATCCGTCGGGATTTCAGCCATTCCCCGAAAATGCTCTCACAGGCGCCGTTGCCGTAGATATCAGCATGATCAAACCATCTGACTCCGGCATCCCGGGCATAATCCAGGAATGCCAGAGCCTCGTCATGACCGCGTCCTGAAAGTCGCATCATGCCGGAAATAATTCTTTGGGAAGCGGAGGATGTTAAAACGTTATTCATGGTGATTTGAACTCCTGTCATCTGTTGGCATCACCTCACAGAATAACAGGATTGCCGGAAATGACAAAAGTTTTTCAGAAAGAGGAATCGGAGATTTTCATCCGGGCACAAAAATGCCCGCCCCCCGGGACCTTATCCCTGAAGGAGCGGGCTTTCAGTCAGAACCGGGTACAGCCCGGTCGTGCGATTTTAGCTGCCCAGAGCAACCATGCAGATTATCATAAGCTGCGGGCTCAGAATACGCAGGAACATGGTGAACGGATACACCGTGGCATAGCTGAGAGCCGAAGCTTCGGAGCTCTTGTACATCCCGTTGGCAAAAGCCAGCGCGGGAGGATCGGTCATGGAACCGGCCATCATGCCGCAAAGCTGCAGATAGTTTACATGAGCTACCTTGTAGGCCAGGATTCCGGCAATAAAGATAGGAATAACGGTTATAAACACACCCATGCCCATCCAGGTCAGACCGTCACCGTACAAAAGGTCATCGAAGAAGCCGTTGGCTCCGGATCTGAATCCCACAATTGCCAGAAAGAGCACAATGCCGATTTCGCGGAGCGCGCTGTTTCCTGCTGCCGGCATAAACCAGTTCATTCTGTTAAAGGTAATGGTATGGCCGTAGCATGCCAGCAGAATAGCCACCACCAGAGGCCCGCCGGCCAGCCCCAGCTTAAGAGCAGCGGGAAGCCCCGGAACCGGAATTGAGAAGCAGCCCAGGCACATACCGAGAGCAAGACCGACAAATATCGGCAGCATCTTAACCTTGGAAAGAGCCGCAGCGCTGTTGCCGACGACCTTGATAACCTCTTCAATGGACTCCGGCCGGCCGACAAGGTTCAGCTGGTCACCGAAGTTGAGGACAGTTCCTCTGTGAGGAATAAAGCCGACACCGGTACGGATTATCCGGGAAATCACCACCTCGTGCCGGGACTTGAGATCCAGCTCCTCAAGGGTCTTTCCGAATACCTTCTCGTTGGTAACCACCACCTTCTTGACCTCAAACTCGGTCCCTTTGGTGCTGAGAGAAACCTTGATGCTTTCGCCGATATTTTCCGCGGCCTTGAGAAGCTTGTCATCATCGCCCACCAGGTGCAGAATATCGCCTTCCATAAGAATCTCATCGGCCTTGGGCACCATCAGCACGTTGCTTCTCTTGAGACGGGAACAGAGCACGCTGTCATTCTGAAGAGCCAGCACCTCACCGAGCCTCTTTCCGAAATAAAGCGGGTTTTTGAGAACCACGTTCTGAGTGTGCAGCTCCTTATGACCGCTCTTCTTCATCAGATCGTAACGCTCGCCTTCCTTGGTCACATCGATGCGGAAGATCATTCTGATGATAAACATGGTCAGAATGATGCCGAGAACGCCGAAGGGGTAGGCCATGGCATAGGCCTTGGGAACATTGGCTGAAACAAGTCCGCGGGCATTAAGGTCTGCTCCTGCCAGCGATGAAGCCAGATCGTTTATCATCTGCTGTCCGGCACCGAGAGCGGGAGTGTTGGTAACGGCTCCGGAATAGATACCGATTACGTGATCGATACGCATCCCGAAAAACACATTGTAGCTGGTGGCAATGAGAGAACCCAGAACCACAATCAAAACCGCAAAACTGATAAGCTTGAGTCCGTTGCCCTTCATGCTGGCAAAAAAGCCCGGACCTACCTGAATGCCGATGGTATATACGAAAAGAATAAGGCCGAATTCCTGCATGTAATGCAGAATGTCGTTGAAGGCCACGAACTTGGCATAGTTTTTGACCACATTCGGATCTGTCGACTGCGCCGCACTGGAAAGAGAAACTGCTGAAGGAATCCATCCCATGTACGAAGCCAGCCATCCTACAAAAATACCACCGAAGAGCACGCCACCGATGCCGATGCCGACCCCGCGAATTCTTATATCTCCAAGCAGTATGCCGACTATCGATACCAGGGAAATTAGCACCGTAATCACAGCTATGGTACTGCTGAAATCAAAGAGTCCCATAAACAAGATCCGAGATAAAAAAACAAAGAACAAAACCAGGAATCAGACAACCGAAGAACCGGCAGAAATTCAAAAAAAGACGAACTCGCAGACGAACTCACGGTACTCTGACTGCGGCGTATTTTACAATTTTTTTGAACAAATTAAAACTTTTTGGAAAAAATCCTTTTTAATCGAAAACAGGGTGCATAAACAAAAACACGTCACTGTCGCACCATCCGGGTGCATCCCCCCGGACGTTGCCGGAAAGCACTTCCGCAGCTCCGGGAAAAATCCGGATCTGAAAAGCGGCGAGCATATTTGACGCTTCAGTCCCCGGAAAAGTAAGGTATAATCTACAGGTTATTTTTTTCTCTTCAATTCTGGGTCACTGTAGTTGTATGCAAAATGCTGTAAACAATTCCACGGGATTTATGCCGGGTATCAGGGCACTGTTCCATAACTTCATGGGAGATGCCCCAATCTGGTACAAGCAGTTTATTCTGCTGTGTCTTATCCTGAATCCGCTGCTGTTTGCCGTAAGCCCCTTTCTCTCGGGCTGGTGTCTTGTCGGCGAGTTTATTTTCACCCTGGCCATGGCTCTCAAATGCTATCCGCTGATTCCCGGCGGCGTCCTGGCCATTGAAGCCGTGGCTGTCGGCATGACCGATACCGGCACCATCTACCACGAAATTGAAAGCAATCTGGAGGTTATTCTCCTCCTGATGTTCATGGTGGCCGGTATCCATTTTGTGAAAAAGCTGCTGCTTTTGGTATTCACCCAGCTCCTCATCAAGGTGCGGTCAAAAGTGATACTGTCCCTGATCTTCTGCTTCATGGCCGCTTTCCTGTCCGCGTTCCTTGATGCTCTGACAGTGCTGGCGGTAATCATCACCGTCTGCTCCGGTTTCTATGCCGTGTACCACGAAGTCATTGCCGGAGCCGGTTCCAGGCTCAATGACAACGACAAGTTCGCCGGGACTGACCGTGAGGATCTGGACAATTTCAGAGCCTTTCTGAGATCCCTGCTCATGCATGCCGGTGTCGGTACCGCTCTCGGCGGCATCTGCACCATTGTGGGAGAGCCGCAGAATCTGATCATCGGTCATATCGCCGGCTGGCACTTCTCGGAGTTCGCGCTTCGGGTAATGCCGGTTTCCGCTCCGGTATTTATCCTGGGTCTTGTTACCTGCTGGGCTGTGGAAACCTTCAAGGTTTTTGACTTCGGGGTTCCTCTGCCGGAAAAGGTGTTCAAAATTCTCAAGGACTCCAGCGAACGGCAGATACAGGCCTATTCAAAGGAAGCCCGGATATCTCTGATTACCCAGGCTCTGGTATGCTGCTGGCTTATTATCGGCCTTGCCTACCATCTGGCAGTTCCGGGCATTATCGGTCTTTCCGTAATCGTGCTGGCCACTGCCTTTACCGGAGTCAACAAGGAACATGAAATCGGGAGCGCCTTTACCGAAAACATGCCATTCACCACTCTGCTCTGTGTGTTCTTTGCCGTGGTGGCGGTTATCAACAGTCTGGGACTTTTTGATCCGATTATTCACGCTGTACTGTCCGTGTCTCCGGAAAACCAGCTGCCGCTCTTCTACATTGCCAACGGCATTCTCTCCATGGTTTCCGACAATGTGTTTGTGGCCACCGTATATATCAATCAGGTTGCTCAGGCACTGGCCTGCGGCAAAATCGACGCCGAGCAGTTCAACCATCTGGCAATTGCCATCAATGCCGGAACCAATCTGCCTTCAGTGGCCACTCCCAACGGACAGGCTGCATTCCTGTTCCTGCTGACCTCGGCACTGGCACCGCTTATCCGTCTTTCTTATGTAAGAATGATGTGGATGGCTCTGCCCTACACTCTGGTTATGGGCATTGCCGGCTTCTTCTGCACCTGGCTGGTACTTCCGGCTGTAACCGACTGGTTCATCAGCATGGGCTGGGTTGAACACACGATTCCCGAAGGCCTGACTCAGTGTCTGGCTCCGGTCCCCGTGAAATAGCAGGTTAAATACCGGCAGTTACGGCTGATACCGCACTCTCATTCGTACGAAAGCGCAGTTCTGAATTTCAGGATTGCGCTTTTTCATTCCCGGAATTCTGTCTGTTCGGCATCATAATCCGGCCATAACGATCGCAATCACAAAAACGAAGCGAGCAGAGCCAAACACCGGACAAATCTGTGCGACTGATCCGTCTCCCGGGTTTTCCGGAGTCCGGTCTGAGACGATCAATGTATAATAACCGGCAGTTAAGTTTCGCCGCAATCCTGCCGGAATGCCGCGTAACTGTGTTTCAGACAGCACTGTCACTTAAAGCGAGGTATCACTGTGTCTGCAAAAAAATTGATAACCCTGGCGCTGGCTGCCGCCCTGCCCCTGTCAGTCTGGGCCGTGCCGGTTGAAACCGCTGCCACCGGAAAAAATCAGGAAGCGGCTCTGAAGAAAGCCGAGGTTAACGCCGTAAGAAACGTCATGCTCACCATTACCGATGAGGAGTTTGTCCGCGGACATGTCTCCGATATCCGGCAGCAAATCATCCTGAACAGCGGAAATCTGGTCACCGGAAGCGAAATTCTGTCTTCGGAAAGCAATGACAGTGGGCAGACCACGGTACGCGCCAGATTCGAGGTAGACCGGGACAAAATGGCCGGGATCATCAGCAAAATCGGGGGCGGCACCGCAGAAACCCCGGTAACAGCCGACACTGCAAACACCGAACCCCCGAAAACTGATCCCGAAACCGGCGATACCGCGAAAACCGAAACCGCCGGCACCGGTACAGCCGATCCTGCCAAACCCGAAGCAGCCCAGGCAGGTCCGGAAGTTTCTCCGGCCCCGACTCCCGGCGCGGATCCCCGGATTGCCGAAAGATGGCTGGTCACCAAAATCGCCCGCGACATTCATGACGGACTTACGGCTGTGGGAGACGGGGTGGCGGTTCGGGAAGTAAGCCGGAAAACCAAAGACAGCGGCGAGGAAATTACTCAGTACGAAATCGCGGAAACCGATCCTCAGAATGCCGGTGACAAAACAGAGGACTCCCGCAAAACTTTCGATCTCATCACCACCCGGGCTCCGGAAGGAGTCACCGCAAAGCTGGCGATTTCCGATGCGCTGTTCGAGGCTATGGAAATTGACGACGTTCAGCGGGATACCGTCCGGGATATCCTTGAAGGAACTTCGGGGTTCTACAGTATTGCTGATGACAGTCTGAAGGTAACCACCGGCCTGAAGGAGAATTCCCGCACCGCTGACGATATAACCGTCAAATGGGCTCCCGCCGTTATGGAAACCACCATGCACAGTCTGACTGCCTACAAGGACTCGCTGGACTATTCCATTAAACTCCCTTCCCTCGAAATTCTGGAAACGGAAGAGGCCGATGATGAAGAAGAGACCGGAGAAAAGAAGGAAGCCGGTAAGAAGAGTGTTCTCCTGTTCGGCATCTCCGACTTCGGTCTCACGGCTCAGAACCGTCAGGACAGCTTTCAGGTAGACCTTTCCGCAGATAAGATCAGCTACAGCCCAATAGAAATCAGGAATCTCAGGACCGGCTTTACATCAAAAATCGATGCTGCCTCGCACAGGAATTCTCTCGGCTACAGTTTTAAGATGGGTGAACTGATACTCGCCGAACCGGATGCCGGGGAAGACGAACGCTTTGATATCAAAAACGCTTCCGCAGAGCTTTCTCTTAACAACCTTGATACCAGTGCCATGGCCGCCGCCTGCGGCGACAAGACAGCCGGAATGAACATGCTGCAGTTCTCCAAATGCAACATGACCATTGACGAGGATGCACGGGACGCCGCAATTCTCGGACTTGTGGGATGGGATTTTTCTGCAAGTCTTAACCTTGGTGCCGAGCTGGGCGGTTCCCGGATCTCCGCAAAGGCCACGGCCGGAATCAGGCCGAAGCCGGAGGAGAATACCTCCGGGTCCGGGGAAAATGCCACTCCTGCCATGCCGGATCTCCCGGGGGCCCTTATTCTTGATGCCGACATCAGCATAGATGCCGCCCTTCTGGGAAAACCTCAGTATATTCCTGAGGACATGACGGAAATGCTGAAGCAGTATGCCCAGGATCCGGCCGCTCCGGTCTACACCTATCATCTGGAGTTCCGGGACGGAGCCCTGAAGATAAACGGCAAGGACATGCAGTAAATTAATCCGGATCACAGGCCATTCTGAAGCCGGCGACGGAGTTTCCAGGGACTTTGTCGCCGGTTTTGCAGTTTCCTGACGTCACGATAACAAAAATCAGCTTACCGGAATCCGGAAAATTCCAATAAAATCATTGAGAGTATCATAAATGAGAATCCGGATCCCGCGAGATAAAGACTTGTCCGCTATCTCGGGAAATCCACAGAGTTCAGTTCCGGATGCAAGCATTGTATCTGCCACACAGCCTGAAATGCCACCGGGGATGATTACTGCACTTATCCCCAGGCACTGTCAAAAACCACAAGCCTGACCACCCTTTAAAAAACGCCATTCTCCTGTTACGCTCCCGGCACCTCACTGAAGTCGCCTCTAACTTATCCACGGTTACGGTGAACAAAACTGTGAATTACGGATTTTTTTCAAAAAGCGAAAAAATAGTTCTTGATTTTCTGTCCGGGGATGCTTTAGCGGCATTCCGAACAGATTCGGACAACCGGAGAAGCAGCAGGATATCCCTTGCAAATCAAGGCTCTGCAACTGCGAACAGCATTAATCTCCGGTGCAAACCAGGGGGCCGGCAGACAAACCGATATGCGACACCGGAAACGTGGCTACCAGATCATCGTCACGATAAACGTAAATCCGATCCCCGATATACTTGACCAGAAGCTTCATACCGCAAAAACCGCGGGGAAGCTCATACCTGGAACCGTGGTACTCCATGATCCCCTGCTGATCAACAAGACAGTACTCTCCCGGTAAAATAAGATAACCGCTTTCGGAAACAAGATCCTTTCCGGATTTTCTCTTTTCTCCGGCAACCACGATCCCGGAATCCTCAATTCTCCGGATTGGCGGTATTTCCCCGGCCAGAGCGGATACCACCTTCTGAATGTCATAAAGATCCTCCAGAACACCGGAATAGTCCTTCAACCTGCGTACCAGCATATCCAGCGGGATTTCCCGGTCAAGACCGATCTTCATGGCCACAACCTGAAGATCCGGACGACTGGCCAGCCAGCTCCTGCCATAAGGGGTATCGGAAACCCCGCGCCAGAAAGAAAGATCGTCCGGGGTATCCCTTTCAACAATATAAATAATGCTGCCAGGCTGATGCGGCAGAAAAAGCCCGGAGATCTCAATAAAGTCCCAGAAAGTCTCCGCGGTTACCATATCCCGGGTCAGCACCTCCGCATTAAACCCGGCACCGGCCCTGAAGGAGCCCAGAAAACAAAGCTCCAGCTCGTCTCCGGAGGACAGGCGGAAATGCACGCGGGACTTTCCGAAAACCAGAAGAAAATCCTCGGGCGCTCTGACGTCAGAAAAAGCCGGCATATTAAAAAGTCCCCCAAAAACAACCAAAACCCTTCTTGCATTCCGAGTATACCGGATTTGACGGAGTTTTTGGGAGTCATTCCTTTCTTCTCAAAAAAATTCTTGCACAAAACGCATTTCCGGAATTAAAATCCCTGATGTTAGTTTCTTTAACCCCAAAAAGAATTTTGAGGTTTGATGTTATGTACACTGTGGCCTTTTACGCTTTACTTTCCTGGTGGCGCACTCGTTCCTGCGAGTGGGGCTGAGTCGTGCATTTTTGACGAATTTCATAAAAGGACCCGCTCGTAACAGCGGGTTTTTTTGTTCAAATTCAAGGATAAGAGATCATATGAGTAATACAAAACTTTCAGCTGAGACAGGATACGTACAGGATCCTCTGGCGTTGTTCTATGACCTTACCGATTCCGGAAATCAGAAAAACAACATTCTTCTCGAATCCCTGGAAATACACACCAAGTCCGGTAATCAAAGCATTCTGGGAATAAGCAGCGCCCTCAGAATCAGCTGTCTGGGCCGTCGCGTGTATATCAAGGCACTTAACCGCAACGGTTCCGGAGCCCTCGCAAAACTCCTTCCCCTGCTTCCAGGCGCGGTAACCGTAATTCCGGAAAGCGACAATGTCACCGTGCTGGAATATCCGGAAACCGACCGGAATCAGGATGAGGATTCCCGGCTTCAGGGGCTGACAGTGCTGGACTGTCTCCGGAAAATCCTTCTGATTGAGCCGGAGACCGGAAGCCGCGAGGACAATCTTCTTGGCGGGGTATTCGGCTATGACCTTATTACTTCCGTGGAAAATCTTCCTGATGTTAATGACGGTTCAAACACCTGCCCGGATTACTGCTTTTACCTTATCGATACCTGGATTACCGTTAATCACAAAGAACGATCCAGTACCGTAAACGCCATCTCCTATCAGGAATCGGAGACCCCGGCGCTTCGTAACAGGGTCAGCGCTCTGACCGCCAGGCTTGACAATTACGAAGAGGTACAGCGTCCCGCAGAAATTCCTATGGGAGACGCGCATATCGCTGTCAATGTCAGCGACAGCGACTTCTGCGGCATTGTGGAACAGATGAAAGGATATATCTTCCAGGGCGACGTGTTCCAGGTGGTGCCCTCCCGAACATTTTCCATTCCCTGCCCGTCCCCGATAAATGCCTACCATTACCTTAAAAAGACCAATCCGTCCCCCTACATGTTCTTCATGTCGGACGAAGACTTCATCATTTTCGGGGCCTCTCCGGAAAGCTCGGTGAAGTACACCAGGAATACCAACGAGGTGCAGATGTACCCCATCGCCGGCACCAGGGGCCGCGGCAGAAAGTCCGACGGATCCGTGGACCTGGATCTGGACAGCAAAATCGAGCTGGAACTCCGCCGGGACATCAAGGAAAACGCCGAGCATCTCATGCTGGTGGATCTGGCCCGCAACGATATCGCCCGCATCAGCGTTCCCGGCACCAGATACGTTCCGGATCTCCTGAATGTTGACCGCTACAGTCATGTAATGCATCTGGTATCGCGGGTGGTGGGGCAACTCCGTCCCGAACTGGACGCTCTCCACGCCTATCAGGCCTGCCTTAATATGGGCACCCTGACCGGAGCCCCGAAAATCAGAGCGACCGAAATCATCCGGGCAACCGAAAAGGAACGCCGCGGGAGCTACGGCGGAGCCATCGGCTTCCTCACCGGCGCGGGCGATATGGACACCTCCATCGTTATCCGATCAGCCTTTGTTAAAAACGGCATGGCCCATGTTCAGGCCGGCTGCGGCGTAGTCTATGATTCCAATCCGGAGGACGAGGCCGATGAAACCCGCAAAAAGGCAGCGGCTGTTCTGAATGCCATTGCACTCGCTCACCACAAAACTATGAAGGAGATTCAGTAATATGGCCTCTATCATCTTTATGGATAACTTTGACTCCTTCACCTACAATCTGGTGGACCTCTTCAGGAGTCTGGGTCATCAGGTTACCGTCTACCGGAATTCCATTTCCGCGGACACCGTTATCAGCGCTCTCGAAAACGCCTCCGGCACCCCGCTTCTGGTGCTGTCCCCCGGCCCCGGTACCCCCGAAGCCGCCGGTTCCATGCCCGAGCTTATCAGCAAGGCCGCCGGACGTTTTCCGATCCTGGGCATCTGTCTCGGTCACCAGGCCATCTGCCAGTACTACGGTGGCACCGTGGGACCGGCAGGAGAGATCATGCATGGCAAAATCTCCCTTATCGAACATACCGGAAAGGACATGTTTGCAGGAATTCCCTCCCCAATGCCCGTAGCCCGCTACCATTCCCTGGCAGCCACCTACGTTCCTGACAATCTCGAGGAAATTGCCTCCTTCCACGGTATCTGCATGGCGGTGCTTAACCGCAAAGACCGGGTACTCGGCTTTCAGTTCCATCCGGAGTCTGTAATGACCACCAGAGGAGCCGAGCTTCTTATAAACAGCATTAAATTTCTGACAGAATAAGCAGGAGAGTTTTTCAAAAATGTCATTTCCTATTGCCGAAAAGCTTTATAAGGGAAAAGATCTCACTAGGGAGGAAACTCTGGAGCTTTTTCAGGATATTTTTGCCGGCAACATCGATCCGGTACTCTTAAGCTCGGTGCTCACCGCCCTCAAGATCAAAGGCGAAACCCCGGTGGAAATCGCCGCTGCGGCCACCGCCATGATCGGCGCCGCCGTTCCGTTTGAACAGAACCGGGAATTTGCCGTGGGCGAGATCGTCGGTACCGGCGGTGACGGACACAACACCATCAATATCTCCACCATGAGTGCCGTGGTGGCTTCCTCACTGGGGCTTCACATCGCCAAGCACGGAAATCGCGGCGTTTCCTCCAAGTCCGGTGCCTCTGATTTTCTGGAGGCCTTCGGGGTCAATATCAGAATGACTCCGGAGCAGGCCTTCCGCTGTCTTGACAGTATCGGCCTCACCTTCCTGTTTGCCCAGGTCTATCACAGCGGCATGAAGTATGCCGGTCCCGTCCGGAAAATCCTGGGAACCCGCACCATCTTCAATATTCTGGGACCTTTGACCAATCCTTCCCGCCCTGACTACATGGTAATGGGCGTGTACTCCAAGGAGCTTATCGGCCCCATGGCTCAGGCACTGCATCAGCTGGGCATGAAAAAAGCCCTGGTGGTCTGGGGCTCCGGCATTGACGAAATAGCGGTGCACGGTCCTTCTTATGCGGCAATGCTTGATAACGGCGTCATCACCTCCCGGATCATCACTCCGGAGGAATTCGGTCTTGATACCTATACGCTGGACGATATCAGAGGCGGAGACCCCGCTGAAAACGTGGAAATCGCCAGAAACATCTTCTCCGGAAAGGGAACTCCGGCCCAGACCGCCGCCGTGGCGGCCAACGCCGGAGCACTTCTCTTTATCGGCGGCAAGGCGCAGTCACTTCGGGAAGGTGCCGACATGGTCAGGGAGCAGCTGGCAAACGGCGGAGCCCTTCGGCAGATTCAGGAATTTGCCCGTCTCAGCAAAATAATGGAGGCATAGGTGTCAGATCCCAAGCCGCTGACTCCGGGCTCGGAGCTTTGCTCCGAGCTCCGGGAAAACCCGGATATTAATGCCGCATCGGTGGACGGAAATGTTCTTGCGACAATTCTGAACGCCAAACCCGGCTGGATTCGGGAAATGAAGAAACGTTTCCCATGGGAGGAAATATCCCGGAATCTGCCTGTGAGCGACCGATCCTTTTACGAAGCTCTTTCCCGGGGCAAAACCCGTTTCATTCTGGAATGCAAGAAGGCATCTCCGTCCCGGGGACTGATCCGGCCCGACTTTGACCCGGTGGCCATTGCCAGAGTATATGAAAACTATGCCGCGGCAATTTCCGTGCTCGCCGATGAAAAGTTTTTCCAGGGGAAATACGAATATATCCGGGACGTAAGAAAGGCCGTACGGCAGCCGGTACTCTGCAAGGACTTCATTTATGATCCCTACCAGGTGCTCCTGGCCCGATATTTCGGGGGAGATGCCATTCTCCTGATGCTGTCGGTGCTTACTGACGAGGCCTATCTCCGGCTGGCGAATCTGGCTCATTCCCTGGGAATGGGGATCCTTACCGAGGCCTCCGGAGAGGAGGAAATCGCGAGAGCCGTCAGACTGGGAGCCCGGGTTATCGGCATTAACAACCGGAATCTCCGCAATCTCTCGGTGGATCTGGGCCGGGTGGCCGAGATGGCACGGCTGATCCCCGAAGACCGTATCGCCATAAGCGAATCCGGAATCCGTTCCCATGACGAAATCCTGAAACTTAAGGGACACGTCAAAGGATTTCTTATCGGAAGCACTCTGACGGCCAGTCCTGACGTGGAGCTTGCGGTACGCCGGGTGATTATCGGCGAAAACAAGGTCTGCGGAATCACAAGACCCCGTGATGCCATCAACACCTGGCTGGCGGGATTTGTCTGGAACGGGCTGATTTTTGCAAAAAAATCCCCCCGCGCGGTAACTCCGGAACAGGCCCGGGAGATTATCTTCGCAGCCAGAACTGCCGGAGGACGGCAGGGATTTGTCGGGGTTTTTGTGAATGAAGACAGGTCAGTCGTGGCAGGACTGGCCCGGGAACTGGGACTCGCTGCCGTACAGCTTCACGGAAACGAGGATTCTGAATATGTCCGGAAACTCAGGGATTTGCTGCCCCGGGAATGCGGGATCTGGAAAGCGGTTCCGATAGGAAACTCCGGATTTCCGGAAAACGCTGTCAGGGAATGGCTGAACACCATAGACCGGGTGGTTCTGGACACCAGTTCAGGAAACGCCTTCGGCGGTACCGGAAAATCCTTCGACTGGAAGAGCATTTCCCTTGGGGATCGCTCCCGGGTAACCGTGGCCGGAGGTCTCTCTCCCGACAATATCGCGGTGGCCGCACAGGAAAGCTCCGCTTCGGGCTACGACTTTAACAGCGGTCTTGAAGAAGCTCCGGGAATAAAGTCCGAGGATCAAATATTCCGGGCCATGACAGTGCTTCGGGATTACTGACGGGAAGCCGCAGTTCCGTAAAGCCCGATTCTGACAGAATCGGGTTTATGTATTTCCTGCACTGAACGATTTTGTTTTCCTGTTAATTCCGATAACCTTATTACCCCGGCATTTCCGGATCTGCAACCGACACCTCTTCCGAAAACATCCCTTGTCGCCACTCTTTCATCCGGCACTGCATTTTCCTCGTTCATGGATATTCCCGGAGAATTTGCCTTACCGGTGTGCGCCGTAAACAGGGACAAAGCATTTTTCTCTGTAACGGAGAGCACCGGACACAATTTTCTGTGTTCTGTGAGAGACGGCAGGCTTCCGTTCTGTCTGTCTGGCTGCTTCCCGGGACAATATAACTCTATTTCACCGTAAAAAAACTTTCTCCGCCGGTTTTCAGGGTAATCTGGCGGACACCTGCCGGGTATTCATGAAATTCCTGCTTTTTGCCGGTTCTGGTTTCAATAAGCAGATCAAATTTGTCCGAAGCCACCTCAATGGCAAGAGAACAGGACTGTTTGCTTCCGAGATGCCGCCCTTTAATGAGATTCTTTCCCCAGTCCGGGCTGTCCGGTGCTGCCGTATAAATTCCGGTAATGTCATGCTCGGAATTATTGGCCAGGATAAATGCTCCGGCATTATCCGCCAGTAAAAGAGTTCCGGCGCCGATAGCCGTTATAAAACAATTTGTCTTCATAAATCGTTATCCGATATTCTTTCCGCAGCACTTTCCCGGGACAGCTAAACATCCAAAACCTTTAACAGGAAATGTGCCGATAAAGCTTCAGCGCATATGATACCAGCAAGTTATGGTTCTGTCCTCTGATAACCGCTCCGGGCTCTCAGGCACGGAGAATTCGAACATGGGGAAAAAATGACACCCGGGATGCGCAGAGTCCGAAGAATCCTTTGAAACTCTGCCTGGCCGGGATCGGACTTAAAAACGCGGGAATCCGGAATCGCGCGGCAACCGTCAAAAAATGCCGGGCGGGTCTGACAGGATCTTAAACCGAAACCGGGTCCGCCTGCAATTTTGAATTCAGGTACCGGAAGGCTCCCCGGTCAGTTCAGGACCCCGGGGTTGAAAACCATAAGGGCCCTTTACAAAAGTGCGGAAAAGCAGTTAAATTCCGCCTTTACTGACGGTAAAATCAGAAAACCCCGTTCTTCACAAATTTGTGATTGTCCTTGATTACCGGAAAATCATTCTGAAAGGAAAAACGGAAATCTGCCCATATTGTGCCCTGTCGGCTTTCGAAGTTTTTTTTTGTGTTTAAAAGAGTACTCCGCCATGATAGCCCTGTCTTTCGGAAACGAATGCTTTAACTGTAAAAACAGCGAAGAAATGGCCACTCTTGTCATTGCCCCGAAATCGGATTTTGCATCACTTGAGGAATTCACGGACGCCGCTCTCGGATTCCTTGAAGCTCAGGGGGAGTACGGCGACTGGATTCCCTTCTTCAAAAACCGGATCTTCACTCCCGCCGATAAAGAAAGCCTTGACTGGATGAAGTCCCGGATTGAAGCCATGAACAGAAACGTAACCGTCACCGGAGTCCCGTTTGAAAAAGCCGTTCATATCATCCCGCCGGAGCGGGACGACATCACACTGGGAATTGAAACCGCGTCCGAGTATATTTTCTGGAACTGGGGTACCTCCGTATAAAACCGGGGTTCCCCTTTTACGGAATCCCGCGAATCTTCCTTGCCTCCCCGGGGTTTTCTGCCGATAATGGGGACTCGCCGAAGCGCCGCTTCATCCTGAAGAAATAACGGCGTCATTCAGGAAAGGAGAAGATATATGAACCGCGCCGCAGACTGTCCCTTTGAAAACGTGCCGGATTCCCTTAAGAACATTCCGGATTCCGACCTTGTCCGGGAGATATCCCCGGAAGGATTCACTGTTTCCGCGGAATTTATAAGACACGATCTTATGCCCCTGGCAGAGACTGTGCTGGCGGATTTTTCCGAATTCCGGAAAAAACGTTCCGAAGCCTCCCGTCCGGGCATTTTTATCGTGATTATCGCAGGCGGGGTAAGCTCCGGAAAATCCTCCGCCGCTCTGATGCTGAAAAAACTGCTGACCCTCACAGGAATCCGGACGGAAACCGTGTCCAGCGACGGATTTATCTATCCTTCCGCCTGGCTTGACGAGCATCAGCTCATGGATAAAAAGGGGTTCCCGGTTTCCTATGACGTGAAATACATGGAGGATTTTCTGAAGGCTGCCAAAAATCCTTCCGGAAACATTGCCGCCCCCCTGTACTCCCACCGGGTTTATGACCGTCTTCCCGACACCCGGCAGATTATTCCCCGGGATACCGACATCCTGATATTCGAGGGGGTGAATCTTCTGGCGCCGGCCGAAGAATACGGACTACCGGGAATCAGGGCCCCCGGAGACTATGCCGACCTTGTTATCTATATCGATGCTCCGGAATCTCTTGCCGAAAGCTGGCACCGGAAACGCTGCCTGGACATTATCCTTAAAACGAGAAACAGCCCCGGAAGCTTCTTTTCCAGATACGCCGGAATGTCCGCTGCCGAAATCGAAAATGAAATCCGCCGGGTCTGGGAAAGCATCAACCATGTCAATCTCATAAAATACATCATTCCCTATGCCGGGAGAGCGGATATCAGAGTTCCGGTGTATCCGGAACACCGGCTGGGGGGGCCGGAGCGCCGGAGCAGGAACCGAAGCCACCTTCCCGAAACAGAAGAATAAGGCAAATGGCATGGCGGGGCTCCCGGCAAAAAAACGGTGGAGGTCACAGTAAATAGTGCGTTAAAGAGAACCGGAGCAGAAAAAAAAACGGGCTCCCTCAATCGCTGATTCTGTGAATTCACCTTTCTTTTTTACCTTTTTTACGGCTGGTTTTTCAGAATTCATGCCATACTTCCCAAAATACCTGTTAACAAATGGACAGAATACAGCCGTCATGCCAAAATCCTGAAAGAGGGAAAGACGGATTGCAGAACCTGCGTTCTCCATGATTCTGACATCACCGGACGGGATGTGGCACTACTATGAGTAACATAAACGATATTTTCAAAGACACTTTCTTAGAAAAGGCAATTCTTGATATTCAGGACTTTATTGACAGAAACCGGCAGGAATATCCTGAGGATCTGCCGGATCTTCTGGATCTTTACCGGAAGCGTGATTTCAGCAACCTGTTTTCCGGGATCGCGCTCATCAAAAAAACTCTCCGGACCTATCATCAGGATTCTCCGGACAGAAACCGCAGTTTTTTGCTTATTGACGCCCATATCATGATCCTGGACCGGATCGCCCGGGAAAACGAGTACGCCAGCATGTTCTTCACAAAAAGACGCTTTGAACAGGAAAAGCTGATCCGGGAATCAAACGCCAAGGCCAAGGCCATGCAGGATCAGTACGACCAGGCTACTCAGGAGGCCGGCAAAATCACTTTGGAATTCACGGTGACCCAGGGTGAGCTTAACAAACTGACCGCAGAACTGGAGAAGCTCCGGGAAGAATATACCGCCCTGCAGAACAATGCGGACAGCTGCGGGGATCTGAACACCCGGGAGGATCTCCAGAAGGATCTGGATGCTCTCAGTGCCAAAATTTCCGAGCAGGCGGGTGCGGTAAACGAGCTTAAGATCGTGAAAATGCCGAATCTGGCGGCCATGAAAAGAGATGCCGAGGAAACCAAAAACTTCTGCTACATCAATCTTCTGGATGCCAACCGTTCCGCCACCTCGGCCATGAAAGCCATCGGCGAAAGAAAGAAGCTGAACCCGATCCAGAGTCAGCTCCTGAATTCCCAGTGCGCCGCCGGCGTGGCCCGCACTCATGCTCCGCTGATATCTGCCGAAGACGAGGAATTCTTCCACACCATCAGAGACAACCTGGTGCACTGCTGGGAAAACTGCCTCTTTGACAAAATGAACATCCTGCTGGATCAGGCTACCGAAAAGCCCGTGGAATTCCCCGGGGAGCAGGAAACCGAGGAAAGTCTCCTGAGAACGTTGCACGAGCTCAGCGGTCTTATCAAGGAGTCTCAGGACAAGATTGACAATATGAAGAATGCTCCGGAATGGAGATATATTTCGGACCCGGCTCTTTGGGCCTCCTATTTCCAAAAGCTGAACACCATGTTTATGTAGCTTTTCGGGTCAGGGATCAGAACAAAAAAAAGGGCCGCTGAAGGCCCCTGAAAGGGTTCCCGGGGGAACCCTCTTTTTTTGCATCATAACGGATTGGAAACCGAACCGTCCTCGCGGAGAAAATCAGTAAGGTTCATCTTAACTCCGGTTACCAGGCGCTTCGGAGCCAGAAGGTCATATCTGATGTCCCCCACCCCGGCAAATACCGTGGTTCCGTCGTTCTTGCCGATATAAATGCGGATGGGCTGCAAATCCGTGGTCAGCATGTTCACCGGCCGCACCTTTATGCGCTGGCCCAGCATAATCCGCCGGCCCTGGGTTTCGTCAAGCCGGATCTCCGGAAGCCGCCTTACCGCCGTATCCGGGGGAAGCAGGAGTGCATCCAGTGCCGGAAAGGCTGTGTGCCCTTCATTGTGTGATTCATTAAGAATCCGCTCCAGATCCTCGAAGGTAACCATTTTTTCCCGGGGATAATCCGCCACCTGAATGCGATCCAGCATGGTTACGTGAGCGCCGCATCCGACATATTCGCCGAGATCATCCACCAGGGTGCGGATATAGGTTCCCTTGGAGCAGCTTACTTCCATAAGGGCGTTCACGCCGTCAAAGGAGAGGAGCTCCAGTCTGTAAATTGTGATATCCCGGGCCTCCCGCGGAATTTCAATTCCGGCTCTGGCATAATCATAGTAATGCTTTCCCTGATACTTGAGAGCGGAATACATGCTGGGAACCTGCTTCTGATTGCCCATAAAGTGCTCCAGGGCCTGCAAAAGCTCTGGTTCGGTAAGATGTACCCGGGATCTGGAAATAACATTGCCGGTGGAATCGCTGGTATCGGTGCGGATTCCGAAGCAGGCATTCACCCGATAGGTTTTGTCAGCGTCCAGCAGAAACTGTGAAAACTTGGTGGCCTCTCCCAGACAAATGGGAAGCATTCCCGTGGCCAGGGGATCCAGGGCTCCGGTATGACCGCCCTTCTGAGCATGATAAAGACCTCTGATGCGAATCATGGCATCGTTGGAGGTGATTCCCCGGGGCTTGTTAAGAAGAAGAACGCCGTCTATCTCCCGCTTATTTCGTCGTGGCATCGCTGTTTTCTGTTTCCTCGCTGTTGTTTTCAGGTTCTGCACCTTCCGTTTCTCCGCTGTTTTCCTCACGGAGCTCGGCATCATGACGGACGGTTCTGGAAATCAGATCCGACATCCGGAAACCTTCGTCCAGGGACTTGTCGTAATGAAAGCTCACCTCAGGAACAATCCGGAGCTGCATGGCCTGACCAATCAGGGTTCTGAAGAAACCTTTGGCCCGGTTCAGAATCCGGATCCCCTTGTTAACCGACTGCTCGTCGTTGTCCAGGAAGGTTACATAGATTTTTGCATATCTGAGATCGCCGGAGACCCATACATCGCTCACGGTGGCCATTTTCACCCGGGGATCCTTCATTTCCCGCATGATAATGCCGGCTACCTCTTTCTTCATCTGCTCGGCTACCCGCTGAGCCCGACTGTATTCTTTAGCCATTAAAAATCTCTTGAAAAATTAAAGTTTAAACAAACACCAAAGGGGCCCCGAAGGCCCCTCTAAAAATCAGGTCATGCCCCGAAGGCAGCGCAACCGTTATTCAAGGGTACGCTTGACCTCGATATTCTCGAAGACTTCGATCTGGTCGCCCTCATGGACATCCTGATAGTTCTTCACGCAGATACCGCACTCATTGCCGCTCTTGACTTCGGCAACGTCATCCTTGAATCTGCGGAGGGAATCCAGTTCTCCGGTGAAGATAACCACGTTATCACGCAGCACGCGGATCGGCGCAGAGCGCTTGACCGTACCCTCGGTAACCATACACCCGGCAATCTGACCGAATTTCGGATGACGGAATACCTGACGCACCTCGGCCATGCCGATGATCTGCTGCCTGATCTCGGATCCCAGCATGCCGCTCAGAGCCTTCTTCACGTCATCAATGAGATCGTAAATCACGCTGTAGTAGCGGACATCAATGCTGTTGGAATCAATGAAGCGGCGGGCGCTGGAATCGGCACGGACATTAAAGCCGAGAATAATGGCATCGGAAGCCGCAGCCAGTGTGGCATCGGTTTCGGTAATGCCGCCCACGCCCTTGTAGACGATGGTAACCTTGACCTCATCGGTACCCAGCTTGACGAGAGAATCGCTGATTGCCTCCACAGATCCCTGAACATCGGCCTTGAGCACAATATTCAGCTCGTTCTGGGTTCCTTCCTTGAACATATTCTCCAGCTTGAGCTTCTGCTCTCTGGCAATCTTCACGTCGCGGAACTTGCCCTGACGATAGTTGGCAACCTCGCGGGCCTTCTTTTCGTCGCGCACCACGGTGCACTGGTCACCTGCCACCGGCACGCCGGAGAGACCCAGCACCTCCACCGGAATTGAAGGTCCGGCACTCTTCACATTCTGTCCGAGCTCGTTTCTGAGCGCTCTGACCTTGCCGTACTCCATGCCGCAGAGAACAATGTCTCCCACGTTCAGAGTGCCCTGCTTGACCAAAACGGAAGCGATAGGACCGCGTCCCTTGTCCAGACGGGATTCGATAACCACGCCGGTGGCCATGCCGTCCTTGACAGCCTTGAGCTCCAGCACCTCTGCCTGAATGGAAATGGCGTCCAGAAGGTCGTCAATTCCGATGCCGGTCTTTGCGGATACCCTGACAAACTGAACATCGCCGCCCAGTTCTTCAGGAACAATGCTGTAGTTGAGAAGCTCCTGGGTGACGCGATCCGGGTTGGCATCCGGCTTGTCGATCTTGTTGATGGCCACCACGATAGGCACGTTACCGGCCTTGGCATGCTGAATGGCTTCCACGGTCTGCGGCATGACGCCGTCATCGGCAGCCACCACCAGCACCACGATATCGGTGGCTGCGGCACCGCGGGCACGCATGGCGGTAAACGCGGCATGGCCCGGGGTGTCAATGAAGGTGATAACGCCGCCCTTCTTGGTCTTCACATGATAGGCACCGATCTTCTGGGTAATGCCGCCGGCCTCTCCGGAAGCAACCTTGGACTTTCTGATATAGTCCAAGAGGGAGGTCTTGCCGTGGTCTACATGGCCCATGATGGTCACCACCGGAGGACGCGGCTCGGCATGGCTGGCCATGTCACGGTCGGAGAGCACCTGTTCCTCCAGCTCGTTTTCCTTGCGGAGAATAACCTTGTGTCCCATTTCCTCGGCCACCACCTGAGCGGTTTCCTGGTCAATCACCTGGTTGATGGTCACCATGTCGCCGAGCTTCATGATCACTTTGATAACCTCGGCAGCCTTTACGGCCATCTTTTCGGCAAGCTCGGAAACGGTAATGGTTTCGCCGATCTCCACTTCTCTCACGATCTGCACGGCGGGCTTCTTGAAGCCGTGAGCCTTCTGATTGGCACGGGCGGCTCCCTTAAGCTGCTTTCTGCTGACCTTCTGATTACCGTGGCGGGCATTCCGGTCATCCTCTTCCTCGCGCTTGCCGGACTTGCTCTGCTGAGTCTGGGCACCACGTCTTCTGCCGCGCTTCTCCTCCTCGCGCTCCTGCTCCTCTTCGGCTTCCTTGACATACCGGGAGGTACCGTCATCCTCGTCATCCTGGGAATGGGAGCGGGCTTCCTCTTCCTCCTCCCAGCGCTTCTGGTTCTCCTCCAGAATTCTCAGGGCCTCTTCGTTCTGACGCTTTACCGCCTCAGCATTGCGGCGGGAGCTTTCCTCCTCCTGAGCCTTGCGAAGCTCGAGAGTTTCCTTTTCCTGCTCAAGACGTCTGGCCTTCTCCTCGGGAGATTCCTGAACCTTTGCCTCCAGGGATTTCTTGCGGGCCTCCTCGGTCTGCTTCCGGCGGGCCTCGGCACGGGCCTTTACCTCAGCCTCGCGCTTTTCGGCTTCGGCCTTGGCGCGCTGCCGACTTTCCTCTTCGAGACGCTTCTTCTCGGCTTCCTCGCGTTTCTTTCTTTCAATGTCCTCGGGAGTGGGAACAGTGAAGGTGCGCTTCTTCTTGACAATTATTCTGGTACCGTCATCGTCCTGATAGGAGCGAATGCCGCCAGTGGAGGAAGAAGTCCCTCTGGAACCGGTATTGCGGGTCAGCTTCCTCTGAAGTTTTCCGTTTTTGTTTTCTTCTGCCATATTACAAATTCACTTTAAAATCGTTACTTACAGAAAGACCTCTCATCATCCCTGCGCTTGTCTCCGGGGCGGAGGTCCGGTCTGCCGGAGAACCGGCCTGTTGCATATGCTTCTGCTTAATTGCTGGCATCATCCTTAAACCAGGTCAGGTTGCGGGCGGCCATAATCAGATCGCCGGCTTCCTTTGCGGTCAGCTGAGGAACATCGGAAAGCTCGTCCACATCAAGCTCGGCAAGACCTTCAAGATCGCTGATTTCCTTGGCTGCCAAAGCCCTGGCCAGGTTGAAGTCGCTGCCGATAAGCTGGATTAGCTGTTCATCCAGTGATTTTCCGGACGGAGTGGCAATGTTCTTGAGGGACTTTCTGGCAATGTCCTGAAGCTCGGCCACAATGCCTTCGTCCAGGCCTTCCACATTGGCCATAATTTCTTCAGGCTCAACGTAGGCCACTTCCTCGATGCTGGTAAAACCGGCATCCACCAGTCCCTGAGCAAAGTCATCATCAATGTTGAGAACATCAATGAACATCTGCCTGAGGGCGTTGTGCTCGTTCTCGTTCTTCTGCTCAACTTCCTTCAGGGTCATTACCTTGATGCGCATGTCCTTGCCGACTTCCTTGATAAGGCGCTGTGCCAGGCGAACATTCTGACCGCTGGTACCGATGGCCAGCTTGTAGTTGTCGTCATCAACACCCATGATGATGGTGTTGCTGTCCATGTCCACGATAACCTGGGAAACCACTGCCGGCTCCATGGCATTCTTCACAAACTTGTTGAAGTCGTCGTCGAAGGAGATGATGTCAACCTTCTCATGGCTGAGCTCCTCGGAAACGCTCTTGATGCGGGAGCCCTTCATGCCCACACAGGCACCCTTGGCGTCTATACGGCGATCCTTGGCTTTAACGGCAACCTTGGATCTGGAGCCCGGATCCCGGACACAGCTCACGATCTCCACCTGGCCCTCGGCAATTTCGGGAACCTCAATGCTGAGAAGCTCCTTCAGGAAGTCCACAGAGGTGCGGCTGAGTTCCAGGAACTGGGAACCGGATCTGCTGGCATCCTCGCGAATGGGAAGCAGAATACCGCGAATGTGATCGCCGAAGGAAAAGCTGTCATGCTGCAGCATGTCCTTTCTCTGCAGCACGGCCTCGGCTCCGTTGCCCAGGTCGACAAACACCTTATCGTGTCCGGCCTTCTTAACGGTACCGGTAAGCACCTTGCCCACCTGACTCTTAAACTGATCAATGACCTGCTGTCTCTCGGCCTCGCGTACCTGCTGCTGCAGCACCTGCTTTACGGTCTGGGCAGTAATGCGGTCAAAGATGACTTCCTTGTTGGTGTTCTCGTCGATAACCAGCTCTTCCACATAGTCGCCGGGACGGATTTCAGGATCGTCAACTCTGGCTGCCTCCAGGGAGATTTCCTTGGAGGGATTCTCCAGAATGCCGTCCGGAGTGTCAACCACCAGCCAGCGGCGCTTTATAACAACGGCACCGGTCTTGCGGTTGATTTCGGCCTTCATTTCCGCTTCCACGTTGCATTTTTTCTTGCTGGCGGTAGCGAGAGCTATTTCCAGAGCCTGAAAGACCTTTTCCTCGTCAAGAGCCTTTTCATTGGACAACCGCTCTACTATGTCAAGTATTTCCTTAGCCATTTTCTGCCTCTTAATTTCCCCTAGACTAAAATTCAGGTACAAGCTGCGCCTTGGACACATTCGGATAGGCTATCTGATAAAGCTTTCCGTCCGTTTCGATTTCAAGGATGTCGCCGTCAATTTTTGTGAGAACCCCCCGGAAGCGTCTTCTGTTTTCTACGGGAAGACTGAGCTCAAGGGACACGGATCTGCCCTGATAGGCCTTCACCTGATCAAGATTGAACAGGAAACGGTCAAGTCCCGGAGAAGACACCTCCAGATAGTAGCTGTACTTGAATATGTCAGCCACATCGATAACACCGTTGATCTGCCGTGACACCTCTTCGCAGTCTCCGACGTTGACTCCGCCTTCCTTGTCAATAAAGATCTGCAGAACCGTTTTTTTGGGATTCCTGATAATGCGAATCCCCCAGAGCGCTATTCCAAGATCCCTGAGAACCGGCTCTATGAGCTCGGCAATCTTCTGTTCTATAGCTTTCAAAAAAATCTCCCGAAGTCCATATAAAAAAAGCTCCCGTCATCTTCTGACCGGAGCTTCCCAGATTCAGATTGTCAGCATCTCCCGGAAGACCCCTCCCCGAAATGCTTTAGGCGATGTTAGCACCAGTTATGAACATCGTCAAGCTATAGTATAAAAAAATACCACAGTCCGTCACGCGCATTTCCGGAGAAATCTCCGCAAAACCTTATTTCTGCTGTTCCTTCAGCAGATCGCGAATCTCGGTAAGAAGCTTGACCTCATCCGAAGGCTCGGCCTGAGCCTCTTCGGCCTTCTCTTCCTTGATGATGGAACGCTTCAGATTATTGATGAGCTTCATGGAAATAAAGATGGCAAAGGCAATGATGGTGAAATCAACAATGGTCTGAATAAAGGCGCCGTAGCCCAGTACCACCGCATCGGCGGTTTCGGTCTTTTCCTGCAGGGTAATGGCCAGATCCTTGAAATCCACATTGCCCACAACCATGCCCACCAGCGGCATAATCACATCGGAAACCAGGGAGGACACGATCTTGCCGAAGGCAGTACCGATTACCACACCGATGGCCATGTCGAGAACATTACCCTTCATGGCAAAATCCTTGAATTCCTTAAGGAAGGAAAGACCCTTTTCAGCTACAGCCATTTTTTACCTCTTTAAATATTTGCAAACTTAAAAACGGAACGCGGCCTGTCCCTGTTCGCAATCAGTCCGAAAAAGCACGGAGTCCGCTTCCGAAAATACAGGAACCGGCAAACGCCAAACTCCGGCTATTATACCACCATAAGGAAACATGGCAGGGCGGATACCGGTGTCGGGCAGGCAGAAATCAGGCTGGGAAAAAGCCGCCCTTCCGGCCTGAAGCCGGCTCTGAAATCACTCCGCAGGAAATGAACCTGCTATTTGGAGTAGAGACTGTAATCGCGCTGCATTCGCCCCAGATGCCAGGAAAGGTAGCTCGCCGTGAGATGCTCCCTGCGAACATAGCTGTGCCTGGTGATAAAGGCATCATAAAGACTGCTGTACTTTACGTAGGCATTTTTCTGACGCTGAAACTGCTTCGCATGGCATTTGCCCTTTTTGCAGATACCTTCCAGGGCCTGATAATATGACATGAGACCTTCAAAAATTCTCCGGTCATCCTCCTTTTTGCAGACGGTATCCGCGCATTTATGAAAGGCCGGAGCATATCTGGTGTAGGCCACATCCTTTTTCAGAAGGAGCATCATCATATTGGCGGCTCTGATAATCTTTCCTTCGAGCTTCACATACTCGGTGGCGTCCCGGGGATATCCGTCCCCGAAAAACATCCTGTTGGAGGAAACGTAGAATTCCCGGTAGGCCAGATCATAGGCACCGCCGGACAGGGACAGATCCGTGATTTCACTTAAATCACTGCCCTCGTCAGTCAGAGCATTTTCGATATAGGGGAGAATATAGGCCCCCATAACTGCATTGTACTGATCAATGTCCCTCCCGGTAAGCTCGGATCGGGCCATTCTGTTGTAAACATCGATTATGGAGTTCATAAGAGCCACATATGAAGAAAAGTCAAACTTCGTAATATATGTCCGATCCCGAATCCGGCTTGCGACAGTAAATTTCAGAGTATTGATAAAGGATATCTGATTGTTGATTATGAACCTGTTGAAAAGTTCCCGGTCCCCCCGTCCCTCCATGATTTTATTAAAAAACTCACTGCGCCGGATCCAGGCCCGCTCCTGCTCCTTGACGTGATCTTCGGAGCAGAATCCGGCCCGGCACAGTTCCCTTAGTTCGTTATACCGATCAGCAAAGGCCAGATTCTGAATATCACGATCCTTGTCAAACTCAAGACCGGTATCGGCAAGATGCCGAAGAAGAACGCCGTCCCGGGGATTCAGGGTAAGAATTTCCAGAAACAGCCCCTCCAGAAGCTCCCGCCTGGTTTTATTGTCGGAATAGGTGTCGCTGATTCCCGCGGAATCCAGAATTTTCTTAACAAGATCCGCCTGAGCCGCAAACTCTCTGAGGCCGTTCCGCAGGTATTCCCTCCGTCCTTCAACAAGCTCGGGAGACACCAGTTTCAGCGCCTCGGGAATATAGGTTTCAACAATCTCCGAAGCCACCCGGCCGTCATCGGAAGACTTGATAAGCTCCCCGTAGGATGCAAGAAGATCGGCCAAACTGTCAAAGGTTCTGGCACTGACACTTTTTTCCGGAATCCGCACTCCGGCCAGTTCATCAAGAACATTTTCCGGAATAGTGGAAAACTCCCTGATATCGGACGGGGTCAAAAGATACATGTCCCTGCTGGGCGTCTCCAGCATCGCCAGCCGGATCTTCGGAGGCACATCCATAGTCCGGTATATCTCATTCATATCAATGCTGAAACCCTTTGAATCTGTGCTTTCAGTATCGTGAATGGCAATGCGGTGCACGCCGATTTTACTTGCGGGAAGCGCCCCCCGGGGCTGCCCCGCCGCCAGAAGGAGAAAGCAGGCGCTGTAACAGGAAGACTCCCCCGGAACAAAGGTGCCAAGCCGGCCGGATATAATTGTCAGTGCAATTTCATAGGATTCCCTGACACTGCCGCCATTGCTGTTCAGAATCAGAAGTCCTGGCTTTTTAAGATCCCGGGTTCGATCCAGAAGATCCTTGAATTTTCTGCCATCGCCATCAACAATATCTCCGGAAAAGTAATAAATATCGATTTCGGTGCCCGCAGACTCTCTGGTCATCTCCGCAGCGGAAACCTCATGCGGAACCCCCGTGCACGCCAACAGGAAAAGGAGCCCTTCAGCCATTTTGCATAACACTGTTTTGCGAAATAATGTCTGTGCTCTCATAGAATGCTCCTCATATCTGATCTCTGACCGGGATTCAGGAGATTTCCTGAATCTGCAGCATCTTCTCCTTGCCATAATTAACGATTAAAGATTATTCGTAAAGCAGGCCGCACAATGCTGCTGTCATTGTTGACGTCATCTCTTTCCGGCACACCTTCCGGTTCCGGTGCGGAAACGGCTGTCCGCCTCTCCGGAAGGAAAGGCCTTTTTCCGGTCAACATGAAAGTCCTCCGGCGTTTTCCTGCAAGTTCGGGAGATTTCGATAATCCTGTGTTTACCCTGGAGCTCCGGATTTTGTCCAGCCAGGAGGAATTGACTTTGGCTTCAGACATATATGAGTCTCCGGGAGAATTACAAAACGAACAGAAATAAAGCATCTGACTGTTCCGGATGGCCGGATAAGAATAAGGATAAAACTATCATTAAGAAAAGTATCTCACAACAAGAAGAAAAAATATTTGATATCGGCTGAAAATATGACAAAAGTCTGAATTTCGACCATATCCAAAACCATCTTCTGCAGGATATGATGCAGATTCTCTCCGAATGAATTTCAAACCGGATTAACACTGTTGGCATCTGAGATTGCTCCGCAGTCAGCTGCATTTCCGGAATATTCCCTCAATGTCGCGAATGTCGCAGCAGAATGTCACCTGGCAACTGAAAATCTCGGTATTTTTTGATTTTCTGTCACCGCATTGATGAGTCCGGTGCAAAAAGTCGATTTCTGCCTTAGTCCGATACAACGAGACCTTTAAAATAGCCATCCGTTTTTGGCAAAAATGGTGTTTTTGGACTTTTTGCACTCCACTCATTGATATTTTTAAAAACAGACCGGAGGTACAGTCAGTGGAAAAATTCATTACCGTTTATCATGAATCAAAAAGATCGTAAAAGTGCCGGCATTCGGCGGCGGCCGAAAAATAACGATTTCAGCCCAGGTTTTTACTGCACCTCCGGCAATGATCTTGCGAAAGAACGGGCCGTGTCTTCGCTGTCTGACGGTTTTTCAAACAGGTACATCTGGATACCGAAAATCTGAACATCAAGCCCCCAAAGCCGAAGCCGGTGAGAAGTTCGGACGCTCCCGGGAATACCGGATCGGCCGGGCGGTCTGCTACTATCAGTGGTTTTCCGGAAGAAGCTACGGCGAAATTTTCAGCGTTCTTTCATTTTCTGATCTGGAGAGCCTGTACAGTCCGCTTCACGAGGCAGTCATCTCAAAATTCGCCGCCATTGCGGAGAAAAGAATGCGGGAATGCCTCCCGGAGACCAGCCTGAAACTCCTTCGTAAAATCTGTGGCTGCACAGAGGCCGAACTTGCCCGGCTTTCCGGGGGGATGCTTCGTTCTGTCCGGAGGTATGAGCAGCGGCGCAAGGATATCAACAGGGCGGGCGCCGAAACTCTCTACCGGCTTTCCGGAGTACTCGGCTGCTCCATGAAAACTCTTCTGGAAAAGCCGATCCGGGGGAAAGCTCCCGAATAACGGGCTATGCGGAGCCCCTGTGAAAAGCAGTTCAGCCCGTATGTTCCGGCCGCCGTGTCGCCTCCGTTACCGAAACATTCTCCCCGCGGCATTCATTCTATATTTTCCTGTTCCGCTTTTTTCCTTCTGTACTCGCGATTCTTTTCCTCGGACTGAAAATGCTCCACAACATAGTCGGCAAGCTCTTTACTGGTTCTGTGTTCGGTATTTCTCACTCTTTTCTCGGCATCGGACCAGGGGGCAAGCTCAAGATAATTCTCGTCGAAAACCGTAACATAAGGCGAGGTGTAATAATCATCATCAGACTCAACCAGATGCCGCCCTTTGTTTATGAGCCTGTCGGGATCCTCTTCTCCCTTTCCTTCCGGATCAAGTCTGTCATAGATCTCCTTGTCGATCTCGCACAGCTGATAAAAGCCCCGCCAGCTCCTCTGTGCCGTGTAAACATTCCTTTCCTCGTCATAACAGGCCTTCCAGCCCAGTCCTTTCTTGAACTGCATAGCAAATCACCTCTTCTGACTTTATGACTATTCCGCCATCATCTGCCCGGAAAACAGTATGCCCGAAACTCCAAAAACTTCAACATTCTCTTCAACATTCTCTTCAACATTCTCTTCATCAAACACTTCAGGAACATTCACTGTCCAATCCGTTCTGTTCGCCCGGGATTTTAACAACAAATAAACATGAAGTTTCGGAACCCTGATGTTTGCCTGAACACTCTCCCACCTGCTTCCCAATTATATCGTAATCCGGAACGGAGGGGCCCTGTACCGGCTTCTCTTTTTCATAAAAGTCAGGATCGTCACTGGAGGATGCCACACAATGCTGACATGAAACAGTGCCCCGGAGGATCCGCACCTTAAACCGAAATTTGTGACTTTGACTTCAAAAATTGCCACATTCCCCCGGCAATGGTGTATAATGCACAGCGTTCAATTACAGAAGGCAATCTGCCGGGAACCGACATGATGAACGGATACACACTGAGATCAATAATTCATCACCACCACCATCATCACCCGAAATAATCTTTCAGGAGGATGAATTCTGGAAGATTAAGCTCTTCCAGCGAGTTGCCGTACAGACGATTCCGAGGCCCTTGGAGGAGAAAAAAGCTTCCAGGGGTTTTTTCATTTACGAGGACAGTAAATCATATGAGTGCTACCAAGAAATTTCGCATCGCCATGCAGAAAAAAGGCAGACTGAGCATCGATACCACCGATCTTTTCAAAAGCTGCGGTCTCAAGATAAACAGCCGGGAGGATCGTCTTATCTCCCATGTGGAGAACATGGATATCGACCTTCTGCGCGTTCGTGATGACGATATTCCGGGACTGGTAATGGATCACGTGGTTGACTGGGGCATCGTCGGCCAGGACGTGCTTGAGGAAATCGGCATGGAACGCCAGCAGGACGGACTTCCCACCGACTACACCCTGGTACGCAAGCTGGATTTCGGCGGCTGCCGGCTCTCCCTGGCCATTCCGGTGGAACAGGAATGGAAAGGGGTCGAGAGTCTGGAAGGACTTAAAATCGCCACCACCTACCCCAACCTCACCAAACGCTATCTGGACAGCATGGGCGTAAACTTCAAGGTAGTGCACCTTACCGGTTCCGTGGAAGTGGCTCCCCGTGCCGGTCTGGCCGATGCCATCTGCGATCTGGTAAGCTCCGGTGCCACCCTTGACGCCAACGGGCTCAAGGAAGTGCAGGTGGTTTACAGATCCCAGGCGGTTCTCATTCAGAGAAACCAGGAGCTCTTCCCTGAAAAGAAGCTCATCGCCGACACTCTCGTAAACCGCATTGACGGCATGATGCAGGCTCACGGCTCCAAGTACATCATGCTTCACGCTCCGAAGGACAAGGTAGAGGAAATCACCGCCCTTCTGCCGGGTGCCGAATCCCCCACTCTGCTCACCCTGGAGGGCAATCCGGATCACGTGGCCATGCATGTGGTTTCCACCGAAACCCTCTTCTGGGAAACCATGGAGAAGCTGAAGGCCCTGGGTGCCAGTTCCATTCTGGTACTCCCTATCGAAAAAATGCTGAAATAATCCTGGAAGGTAAAGCTGTATGAAGATCGTAAACTGGTCAGAACTTTCCGGTCAGGAAAGAACTGACGTTCTGGCACGGCCCGCCACCTCCGACAACGGAGAAAAGGCAAAACTGGTGGCTGATATTATCGCCAATATCAGAACCGGCGGAGACACTGCGCTCCTGGAATACTCCCGGAAGTTCGATCGCTTTGCCGGAGACCATCTGAAGCTCACCGACGCGGAAATCGCCCAAGCCGCGGACAGAGTTCCCGAAGCTCTCAGAAACGCACTCCGGATGTCCTATGACAATCTTTGGAAGTTCCACGAGGCACAGAAGCCCGCCCCGGTAAAGGTGGAAACTCAGCCCGGAGTGGTCTGCGAGCTTCATACCCATGCCATTGATCCGGTGGGACTCTACGTTCCCGGCGGTTCCGCCCCTCTGGTCAGCACTGTCCTCATGCTGGGAGTGCCAGCCCGCATTGCCGGAGCCAAAAAGATCGTCCTCTGCTCTCCGCCTCCGGTATCCGATGCCATTGTCTATGCGGCCGGCCTCTGCGGCATCCGCGACATCTACACCATCGGCGGCGCCCAGGCCATTGCAGCCATGGCCTACGGCACCGAGACCGTGCCCAAGGTCAGCAAAATCTTCGGACCTGGCAACTCGTTTGTTACCGAAGCCAAGAAGCAGGTGTCCGCCGACTTCCGCGGTGCGGCCATTGACATGCCGGCCGGCCCTTCCGAGGTGATGGTTATTGCCGATGAAACTGCCGATCCGGCCTTTGCAGCCGCCGACCTGCTGTCCCAGGCCGAACACGGACCGGACTCGCAGGTGGTACTCCTGTCCACCAACCCCAACTACGGAAACGAGGTACTGGCCGAAGTGGAGAAGCAGGTTAAGGTCCTCTCCCGGGAAAACATCGCCGAAAAGGCCCTGGAAAAGAGCATTGCCATTGTCTGCCGGGATTTGGACGAAGCCTGCGAAATCGCCTGCATTTATGCTCCGGAGCATCTGATTATCGAAACCGCAAATCCCCGGGATCTCCTCCCGAAGATCCGGAACGCCGGTTCCATCTTCATAGGAGCCTTTACCCCGGAGTCGGCCGGCGACTATGCCAGCGGCACCAACCACACCCTGCCCACCTACGGCTATGCCAAAACCTATTCCTCTCTCGGGCTTCAGGACTTTATCCGGAGATACACCGTGCAGGAGGCCACCCCGGCAGGGCTGGCAATCATCGCCCCGGCCATTTCGGAAATGGCAGACGCCGAGGGACTTACCGCCCACAGGAGAGCGGTAACCGTCAGAATGGAAGCCCTGGAAAAACAGCAACGCAGTTAAGGAGTTCCCGTCATGTCAGATGATATTTCTCTTCTTGCCACCAAAAGGGTTCGCGGACTGACTCCCTACATGTCGGCCCGCCGCATCGGAGGTCAGGGGCACACCTTCCTTAACGCCAACGAGGCTCCATCCGCCTCTGCTTTTCTGATGAACTCCCGGAAGCTGAACCGCTATCCGGACTGTCAGCCTGACGAAGTGCTGGAGGCCTATGCCGCATACGCCGGAGTACAGCCGGAAAACGTTCTGGTTTCCCGGGGCAGTGACGAAGCCATCGGCCTTCTTATCAGAACCTTCTGCGAGCCCGACGCGGACAGCATCATTATCTGTCCGCCCACCTACGGCATGTACCGGGTGAGCGCCGACACCAACGGCGCCCGGGTACTGGAGATTCCGCCCCGGGAGGATTTCAGCCCGGACGCCGCCGCCATCGCAAAAGCCCTGGCCGCCCCGGAAAACCGCGTAAAGCTGGTATTTCTGTGCTCTCCGAACAACCCCACCGGTGACACCGTGAAGCGGGAGGATCTTCTGGAGATCCTGAATGCCGCCCGCGGCCGGGCCCTTGTGGTGGTGGACGAGGCCTATATCGAGTTCTGTCCCGAGGAAACCGCAACGGATCTCCTCCCGGCAAATCCGCACCTTGTCATCACCAGAACCCTGTCCAAGGCCTTCGGTCTTGCCGGAATCCGCTGCGGCTTCGCACTGGGAAATCCCGAAGTGCTGAAGCTGATGCTCAAGGTCATTGATCCCTACCCGATATGCGATCCCGTGGCTCAGATTGCCGTCCAGGCCCTCTCGAAAAACGGCATCGACATCATGAAGGCCCGGGTTCAGGAGCTTAACTCCCGCAAGGAAGCCTTCATAAAGGAGGTCTCACAGCTCTCCCGCACCGAGGAGGTGTTCGGAACCAGACCCAATTACGTCCTCTTCCGATTCCGGAACGGCGAGGAGGTCTTCAGCGAGTTTGCACGGCGCGGCGTCATTCTCCGCGACTTCAACGACAAGCCCCGGCTTCGGGACTGCATCCGCATCACCATCGGCAGCGAGCAGGAGATGCAGGAGGTTCTCGGTATCCTGAAAGAACTGGACAGATAATCAATCAACCTTAAGAGAGGCGGGTCGAACTCGCCTTTTGAGTTTTACATATGCAGAAATATTTATTCATCGACCGGGACGGCACCCTCATTGACGAACCCAGGCCCAGCGAGCAGGTGGACTCATACGAGCTCCTGAAGTTTGAGCCCGGAGTGATTTCCGCCCTGAAGAACCTTTCCGCAGCCGGCTTCAGACTGGTGATCGTCACCAATCAGGACGGTCTCGGAACCGCCAGTCTCCCCGAGGAAAGTTTCCGGGGGCCCAATAATCTCATGCTGAGCATTTTTGAAAGTGAGGGAGTTAACTTCGACGAAGTCCTGATCTGCCCGCACTTCCCTCATGAAAACTGCTCCTGCCGGAAACCCAAAACCGGCCTGGTTCTGGAATACCTGAAGCCGGGCGTCATGGATCCGGAAAACAGCTACTTTATCGGAGACCGGGAAAGCGACGTGGCCATGGGCAAAAACATGGGCATTAACAGCATCCGCTATGACCGGATCTCCAATAACTGGCAGAAAATCGCCGAGGAGATCCTGACCAGACCCCGCACCGCCACCGTGGTGAGAAATACCAGGGAAACCAGAATTTCCGTATTTGTGGATCTGGATCATCCGGGACATAACGAAATCTCCACCGGCATCGGCTTCTTCGATCACATGCTGGATCAGATCGCCACTCACGGGAACTTTACGCTTAAGCTCCATTGCGACGGAGATCTGAACGTGGACGAGCATCATTCGGTGGAGGATACCGGCATTGCTCTCGGAGAGGCCCTCAAAAAGGCCCTGGGCGACAAGCGCGGCATAGGACGCTTCGGATTTGTACTGGCCATGGACGAGGTAGCCTCCAAAATCGAGGGGCTTCCCGATGATTCCATCACCAATCACGAGGTAACCTGTGCCCTGGACATCTCGGGACGGCCCTATGCGGTGTTTTCCTGCAATGCGGACTTCCAGAGGGAAACTGTGGGCGGACTTCCTACTGAAATGGTGCCCCACTTCTTCCACAGCCTGGCCTGCGCCATGGGTCTCACCCTGCACCTTTCGGTAACCGGCGGCAACACCCACCATCAGGTGGAGGCGCTGTTCAAGGGCTTCGGGAGAGCGCTCAGAACCGCCCTCAGAAGAGAAGGCCATGATCTTCCGTCCACCAAGGGAGTACTTTAAATGCAGAATCAGAAAATTACCGTAATCGATACCGGCAGCGCCAATCTTACCTCCGTGGTCATTGCGCTCCGGCACCTGGGCGCGGATCCCGTAATCTCCACGGATGAAAAGACCATCCGCGAAGCCGACAGGCTGATCCTCCCGGGAGTCGGCACTGCCAGCGCCGCCATGAAACTTCTTAAGGAAAGGAATCTTCCGGATCTTGTTAAATCCCTGACACAGCCGGTGCTGGGCATCTGCCTCGGCATGCAGATGCTGGGTCTCGAGTCGCAGGAAAACATGGGAGAATCCGGAGAGTCCGTGCCGGTATCATGCCTGGGCCTTGTTAACGGCACGGTAAGCCTTATGAAAACCGGAGATCTGCCGCTCCCCCACATGGGCTGGGATCAGGTTTCCTGCGTCCGGGAATCCCCTCTTTTTAAGGACATTCCCGACAATTCGTATTTCTACTTCGTGCATTCCTACGCCATGAATGTCTGCGCCGATACCCTGGCAGTCACGGAGTACGGCGAAAAATTCACGGCCGTGGTACAGAAGGACAATTTCTTCGGAACCCAGTTCCACCCGGAAAAGTCCGGCAGGATCGGCGCCCGGCTCTTGAACAACTTTTTAAACCTTTAGGAGAGATGCTTAATGATTATCCCGGCAATTGATCTCATAGGCGGCAAGGTGGTCCGTCTGTTCCAGGGGGATTATGCTCAGAAAACCGAGTACAGCGCCAGTCCGCAGGATCGTTTTGACCTGTATGTCAGCGAAGGAGCCCGCTATCTCCATCTGGTAGACCTGGACGGTGCCAGGGATCCTGCCGCAAGACAGCTGGATACCATTGCCTCCCTTATTAAAAACACTCCGGTTCCTGTGGAAATCGGAGGCGGCATCCGCAGCAGAAAGGATGCGGAGGATCTTCTGAATACAGGAGCGGATCGCGTGGTGGTCGGATCCTGCGCCGTAAAGAATCCCGCTGAGGTAAAGGAATGGTTCCGGGACTTCGGGGCTTCTCATATCGTGCTGGCACTGGATATCAACATTGATCCCGCCTCCGGCAAAAGATTCATTGCCGTAAAGGGCTGGCAGGAAAACAGCGGCGTTACCATTGAGGACCTTATCAATGACTACCGGAAGGCCGGACTCCGCTACGTGCTCTGCACCGATATCAGCAAGGACGGCACCCTGGCCGGTACCAACGTGGCACTTTACTCCGACCTCCACCGGGAGTTCCCGGATATCTCCTTTATCGCTTCCGGCGGTATCGGATCCCTGGATGACGTCAGAAACACCAGCCGGAGCGGCGCCAGCGGAGTAGTCCTGGGCCGTGCTCTTCTGGAAGGAAAATTCACTGTCAAGGAGGCCCTGGAATGCTGGCCAAACGCATAATACCGTGTCTTGATGTTAAAAACGGAGTGGTGGTCAAGGGCGTGCAGTTCCGCAACCACGAGATAATGGGCGACATTGTGGATCTGGCACGACGCTATGCCGAAGAAGGTGCTGACGAACTGGTATTCTACGATATCACCGCCTCCTCCGATGCCCGGGTGGTGGACAAAAGCTGGGTCAGAAAAGTGGCCGAGGTTATCGACATCCCCTTCTGCGTGGCCGGAGGCATCAAAAGTGTGGAGGACGCCCGCCGCATTCTGGAGTTCGGAGCCGACAAGATATCGGTAAACTCCCCGGCTCTGGCGGATCCGGACCTTATCACCAGACTGGCCGACAAGTTCGGCGTGCAGTGCGTGGTATGCGGCATTGATTCCTATTTTGACAGGGAAACCGGGAAATACTGGGTCAAGCAGTATACCGGCGACGAATCCAGAACCCTGGTAACCAAATGGACCACCCCGGAATGGGTTACCGAGGTTCAGAAAAGAGGCGCCGGAGAAATCGTGCTGAACATGATGAACCAGGATGGCATGAGAAACGGTTATGATCTGGAACAGCTGAAGCTTATCCGCGGCCTCTGCCGGGTTCCTCTCATTGCCTCGGGCGGTGCCGGAGCCATGGAACATTTCCGGGACGGCTTCAAAATTGCCAATACGGATGGCTGTCTTGCGGCTTCGGTGTTTCACAAGGGCCTTATTCATATCCCGGACCTCCGGGAATACCTCAGAAAAGAAGGAGTAACCGTCCGTGACTGAGAAATACAATCTTAACTTCGATATCGACTCCCTGGACTGGGAAAAGTGTCAGGGAATGATTCCGGTAATCGTGCAGAACTACCGCTCCGGACTGGTGCTGATGCAGGGCTTTATGAACCGGGAAGCTCTGGAAAAAACCATTGCCATCGGGAAAGTCACCTTCTGGAGCCGCACCAAAAAACGTCTTTGGACCAAGGGAGAGGAATCCCGGCACTACCTGAACCTGAAGGCCATCACCACTGACTGCGATTCCGACTGTCTCCTGGTGGCTGCGGATCCCGTGGGCCCCACCTGCCATCTGGGAAACGCCAGCTGCTTCGACGGGCATCTCCCTTTGGATGCTGCCAACATTTCTCTGTACGACGCCCTTCGGGACCCTGAAACTCCGCTTCCGGAGGCCGTGGCCGCCTTTGAGGCCCAGGGCACTCCGGAAAACGGTGCCCGGCTCCTTAAAGCGGTAATGGGGGCTCTCCAGCGCAGAGGAATCCGGCTTAGAGACATTGACGGCATGTTCCGGCAGTAATCCCTGTATTTCCGCGTTCGGCACAGGAAACGACAATCCCCGAAGAATGTCTGTTCTTCGGGGATTTTGACTGCACGGTTCTTTCCCGGCAGAACTTCCGGAATCACAGCTGCCGGCAAAAAGCTTCTGCCTGGGATACTGTTTTTCCAAAAATCGCCACTCAGAATTTCATAAAACGGTAAGGATCCCGTGGTCGAAGCCACCAGGTGCCATAGCTCCCGGTGTCCCCGCCGTTATCATGATCTCCGGCGAGCCAGGACACCCGGGGGCATTTTCGGTCGAGAGAGCCTCCGAACCGCGTTTGCACCATCATGGAGCTGAGACAGAAAACCCAATCCGGGATTCCGGAAATTTGTGATTATTTTTCCGGACGGTTTTCTCCGGTTTTGGCACCTGCTTCGGCCGGATTCTCCTGACAGCTTTCCGAAACCCCGAGTTCGCAGGCCCTGCGGTAATAATCCCCGGGAGTCCGTCCTTCCGGGGGAGCAAGCTTTCCTTCCGCATAAAAGCCGGCCAGAATAAAGCACGCCCCGCCGTCATTGAGACTGCTGCAGCTCTGCTCGAAACGGGGAACCGCTTTCCCGAAATCCTCACGGAGGGCATAATAGCCTCCGGCGTTGTTGCAGCCCAGAGCGACACCGGCAGCGCAGGACCGGTCATAATACCCGAGAGCCTTCTCCGGATCCTGCGGAACCCCCTTTCCGTCATAGTACATGGCGCCCAGATTGACACAGCCCCGGTAGTCCCCGAGGTCACAGGCCCTCTCATACCAGGCCGCGGCTTTCTGAAAATCCTGAGCGGAGCTTCCGGAACTGTAATGCATAAATCCCAGGTTAAAGCAGCCGGAGCCTTCGTTCAGGAGGCAGGCCTTCTCAAAATAAACGGCCGCCTTCCACGTGTCCTTATCAGTCCCCCGGCCTTCGTAATACATTTCGGCAAGACCGAGACACCCCCCGCCGGAACCGTAACCGCAGCCCTTTTCATAATACATGACCGCCTGACGGGAATCCCGGCTCAGCTTGCCGCCCCCGATCCCGTTTTCAAAAAAACGGGCCAGACTGGCGCATCCGGAACCGTCTCCGAGGCTGCAGGCCTGCCTGTAATAAGTCCGGGCCTCCCGGTAATCCTGTTCCATTCCCCGGGCGTTTTCAAAAAGAAAACCCAGCCCCGCGCAGCCGGAACCGTCGCCAAGCTCGCAGGCTGCTTTTAAATACTCCGCCGCTTTCCGGTCATCCTGAGGCACCCCGTGTCCGTTGCTGTAGAGCACTCCCAGATTGGAGCATCCCGCACCCTCCTTCAGGGTGCAGGCCTTTTCCAGATACTCCCGGGCCCGGACATAATCCTGCTCCGTTCCCTGTCCCCGAAGATAAAGAACCGCCAGGTTCGAACACCCCCGGCCGGAATTGAGATCGCAGGCCTTTTTGTAAAAGGAGAGTGCCCGGGAAAAGTCCTGACTGCCACCGTTCCCGGCTTCATAAAGAACACCCAGATTTGAGCATGAGCCGCTGTCTTCGAGAGTGCAGCCCTTTTCATAAAAGGAACGGGCCTTTGCGTAATCCTGCGGCCCCCCGAGACCTGCTTCATTAAGAGCCCCGCTGTTATAGCAGGCCGCCGCGCTGCCGCTCTGACATTCCCCGGGGCAAAGCCCGGCCGCCTCATGATAGTCCCCGTCAGACACGAATTTCTGACAGTCTGTCCGGGAATTCGCAGGATCCGCCGCCAGAACTTCCGACAGGAAAAACAGCGGCAAAAGCAGACACCGGTATCTCATGACTTCCTCCCGAAAACACTCCGCACTCCGGTCATACCACACCTCCCCCTCTCCCGGACTCACTTCCGTATTTCAGCTCACTTCTTGTCCAGAAAGGCCTGGGCATCCTTAAAAAACGCATCCAGCATGTCAGAACGCTCCTGTTTGGTCATGAGGCTGCCGTTTTCCTTCCAGTCCAGATCCTCCGGCGGGAGCTCCTTCAGGAACCTGCTGGGTTCCGGGCATACCCGATCCCGCTGATCCCGGCTTTTGCGTTCCTGACAGAGCATAAAGGTCAGCTCCTGCCGGGCGCGGGTCATCCCCACGTAGGCCAGGCGGCGCTCCTCTTCCACGTTTCCGGTCTCCATGGCAGACTTGTGAGGCAGAAGGCCTTCCTCCATGCCAATCATGTAAACAAACGGGAACTCCAGTCCCTTGGAGGAATGCAGCGTCATAAGCTGCACCTCGTCAAGCTCGAAATCCTGCTCCTCGCGATCCAGAAGCTCCCGGAGCGCCATGCGGGTTACCGCCTCCTCGAAGGTCTGCGGCCCCTCGTCCCCGCCGGAACCGCCGCTCATGGCGCGTTCCACCCAGTCAACCAGGGTTTGCACATTGTCGATCCGGAATTCCGCGCCCTTTTCGCTGCCGGAGTCGACACGGAGCCATTCGGTATATCCCAGAGTATCCGGAAGAGCACGGAGCACCTCGTGGGCATGACTTCCGGAGAGATCCTTCCGGAGCTTCATGACAAGCTCCGCAAAACCGCTGAATTTCCCGGCCTCCCGGGCGGGAATATTTTCCCGAAGCCGGGAATCCATGCAGGCCTGCATCAGGGAAAGGTTATGACTCTCGGCGAACTTCCCGATATGCTCCAGGGCCACGGCGCCGATCTCCCGCCGCGGGGTGTTGATAATTCTGAGAAAGGCCCGGTTGTCGTCATCGTTTACCAGCACCCGGAGATAGCACATAAAGTCCTTGATTTCGGAAAGCGCAAAGAAACTGGTGCCGCCGATAACCCGGAAGGGAATATTGCTTTCGGCCAGGGCCTTCTGGATCTCCCGGGACTGGTAGTTGCCCCGGTAGAGCACGGCGTAGTCATGAAAATGTGTCCGGTAGCGGTAGTGATGCCCCAGAAGATCCGTTACCAGCTTTTTGCCCTCCTGATCCGCTTTCGGAATCTCGATAACCCGGATGGGCTTTCCGAACTCCAGTCCCGAATGCAGCTTTTTGACATACTCATGGGGATTGTGGGCAATCAGGGCATTGGCACACTTCAGGATCCGACCACAGGATCGGTAGTTCTCCTCCAGCATGATGACCCGGAGATTGGCAAAATCCTCCCGGAGTCTGGGAATGTTTTCAGGCTGAGCGCCCCGCCAGGAATAAATGGACTGGTCATCATCCCCCACCACCGTGAACCGCTGATTCTCGGATACCAGAAGGCGAATAAGCTCGTACTGACTCTGATTGGTGTCCTGATACTCGTCCACCAGAAGATAGCGGATACGGCTCCGCCAGCGGGTAAGAACATCCTGATTGCTCCGGAACAGTCTGACGGTTTTATAGATAAGGTCATCAAAATCAATGGCGTTGCAGGAGCTCATCATACGCTGGTATTCGCTGTAGATGAGCCCGGCAATCTGACTCTCGGGATCCCGATCCTGCAGAACCTCCTCCGGGGACCTGAGATCGTTTTTGAAACGGGACACGGCGCCGAGCCAGTAGAGGCACTTGTTTTTAAGCTCGTCCTTGGAAAGATCCCCCTGGGCCTTCTCGATAATCTCCTTCATGACGCTCATGGAATCGTATTCGTCAAACAGGGAAAAGTTCGGCGAAATTCCCAGGGAATAATACTCGTGCCGGATAATCTCCAGCCCCAGGGAATGGAAGGTGGAAACCCGGAGTCCCTTGATTTCGTCAGGAGACAGTGCGGCGGAAATGCGCTCCTTCATTTCCCTGGCCGCCTTGTTGGTAAAGGTTACGGCACAGATATTTCTTGCGGAATAGGAGCACTCCGAAATGAGATGAACGATTTTCTGGGTGATAACCCTGGTCTTTCCGGAACCGGCTCCTGCCAGTACCAGGCAGGGCCCCCCGATATAGTTCACAGCCTCCAGCTGCGCGGCATTAAGCTTCATGTCAGGACTCGGGATTCTTGCCGGAACGGATGATCATGTCCGAGGTGGCCATCCTGAAAAAGGCTTCCTTGGTCAGGATGCAGCTCAGGTACATGGTACGCATGGCAAGCAAAAACAACAGTGTGAAGGAAACTGCCACCAGAATGCTCCGGAAGACTGACAGCGAGGAAAGCCCGGTCCTGATCAGAAAGTCTCCGAAATAGGTGGTGCCGTACACTGCAATCAGAGTAATGACAAAATGAAAAATCCGGGTTCTGATAAAACGTACTCTGAAGGATTCCAGAAACTGCTCCCGGAGTTCCCGAAGCGCCGCATCATTGCCGGGATGCCCGGTACTGCCGTCAGTTCCTGAGGCATCACCGGTGCCGTCCAGGGGAGCCAGCAGAGAAGAAATGATCACATTCTGAACAAAGTAATCCCGATCCCGGAGAATGTCCTTTAAGGAAACCACGGTTCTGGTGGCGGTAAGCACCAGGACGAACCAGAAAAGCATGGATGCCGGAAAAGTCATTTCCTCGTCGGAAAATGAGGGAAGCATCAGAGTGACCAGGAACAGCACTGCGGAAATCGCCGCCATCCTGATTGCGGCAGCTCTGTGAGCACCTGCCAGTCTGTCCAGATCGGCCTCGGAAACATTAACCCGGAACTCGAATTTCATGCCGGAGGGACTGCCGAAATCATGATTGTCGGGACTTACGGGACTGGCGGAATGGTCGGGACTTACGGGATCATCGGAATTTCCGGTATCAAAAACAAAATTTTCCTTATTGCCGGCGCTATCGTTATCCTTTTCATCCCTGTCGTGCCGGTTTTCTTCTTCTGACATTGATTTCCTCTTGTTAATCCGTGGGCCGCACTCATTCTCACAGATTCCGGCAGCGGAATACCCGGGCGGAACCGCGGCAATATCATGCTCCGGTCCGTGCCGCCGCCCCGCCGGAATGCGGAGAGCATTGTGAGAGTTACTGTTCGTCAGTGGCGGGATCTCTCGAACTATGATACCACAATTATCAGGACGCGGGGGCTCACTCAAAAATCCCGGCGGGAGGAAAGACAGAAGAGTCGGCGGGCACAAACAGTTTCGGACCTCAAATATGACACATCCGCAATCATCAGCGCATAAGGAGTGCTATAATTGCATCACTGTAGCTATTTACCAGAGTTTTTAATGACCGACCTAATAGAAATAAAGAATGTTACCTTTTCCTACGGGGCCCGGAAGATCTACGACGATGTCTCCCTGACCGTGGAAAAAGGAAAAATCACCGCCTTTCTCGGCCCCAGCGGCACCGGAAAAACCACCATGCTCAGGCTTATCGGCGGCCAGCTGGCTCCTGACGAGGGACAGATATTCTTTGACGGAATCAACGTCCACAGCCTGAACCGGGGCGATCTCTACGAGCTCCGGAAGCGCATGAGCATGCTGTTTCAGAGCGGGGCCCTCTTTACGGACATGAACGTGTTTGACAATGTGGCGTTTCCTATCAGGGAGCATTCCTCCCTGCCCCCGGAAATCATCAATGCCATGGTACTGATGAAGCTGGAGGCGGTAGGTCTCCGGGGAGCCCGGGATCTGATGCCCCAGGAGCTTTCCGGAGGCATGGCAAGAAGAGCGGCGCTGGCCCGGGCCATCGCCCTGGATCCCGAACTCATCATGTACGACGAACCGTTTGTCGGTCAGGATCCCATTACCATGGACGTACTGGTGCGGCTTATCAAGAAAATGAACGATACCCTGGGACTCACCTCGGTGGTGGTTACCCATGACGTTCCCGAAATCATGGAAATCGCCGACTACCTTTATATATTCTCCGGCGGCAAGGTTATCGGAAGCGGCACCCCGTTTGATCTGAAGAGAAGCTCCGATCCCCGTATAAGACAGTTCATAAACGGCGAGTTTGACGGACCGGTTCCCTTTAACTATCCTGCCGACACACCATATCTTGAGGCCCTGTGATGATAAATTTCATTTCCGGAATCGGACGATACGGAGTCAGAAAAATTAATGCCCTCGGCCGGGCCACCATCATGCTTTTTTATTCCGTCGTCGGAAAACCCCAGTTTGACAAGAATTTTCCGCAGCTGATTCAGCAGCTTTATGTGGTAGGAGTGCAGTCCATAAGCATCATTGCCATCTCCGGACTCTTCATCGGCATGGTACTGGGGCTTCAGGGCTTCAACGTACTGGTGCGCTTTATGGCCGAAGGAGCCCTGGGACAGCTGGTGGCTCTCTCCATTATCCGGGAGCTGGGGCCGGTGGTGGCCGCCCTGCTCTTTGCCGGACGGGCCGGCTCCGCCCTGACTGCCGAAATCGGTCTGAAAAAGGCCACGGAGCAGCTGACCTCCATGGAAATGATGGCCGTGGATCCGCTGCGCCGCGTGATTGCACCGCGCTTCTGGGCCGGAGTGATATCCCTGCCGATACTGGCCACCATCTTCACCGTGGTGGGGATCTACGGCGGCAAGCTGGTGGGAGTGGACTGGCTGGGAGTTGATGACGGGATCTTCTGGAGTGGCATGCAGAGCAACGTGGACTTCTGGGATGACCTCGGCATGTGCTTTATCAAAAGCGTGGTTTTTGCGGTAGTGGTTACCTGGATCGCCCTGTTTAACGGCTACGATCTGGTTCCCACCTCTGCCGGAATCAGCAAGGCCACCACCAATACCGTGGTGCAGTCTTCCCTGGCTGTGCTGGGACTGGACTTTATTCTTACAGCATTGATGTTCTAGGATTATATATATGGTTAAATACAGCAAAACTGAATTCAGTGTCGGGCTTTTCATGCTGCTGGGCATCATTGCGGGAGTAATCCTGGCCCTGAAGGTAGCAGGACTCACACTGTCCTATGACAGCGGAGTCTATTCCGTCTACGGCTATTTCGACAACGTGGGTTCTCTCAAGGTACGGGCTCCCGTGAAGATCGGCGGTGTGGTTATCGGACGGGTATCCGCCATTTATGTGGATCACGAAAAGCTGGTTCCGGTGGTAAAGATGGAAATCGAATCCCAGTACAGCGAGCTCTCCAGCGAAAGCAAGGCCTCGGTGCTGACCGCCGGGCTTATCGGAGAGCAGTATATCGGAATTACCCCGGGCTTTTACGACGAGGACATGGGCTCCACCTACCTGAAGGACGGGGATCGGATTATGGATACCGGCTCCGCCATTGTTCTTGAGGAGCTTATCGGGAAGTTTCTGTACAGCGTAAAGGGGGACGGCGGCAGTGATTCCGATACTGCCTCCTCCGAAAAGTAAACTGCCGAAGATGAACTGTCTCCGGATCTGAATTTCTGTCCGGGACGTTCCGTCATTTTTCAGAATCCCTTCCCCTGTCCGAAGGGATTTTTGGTATCCGCCGGATATTAACGCAAATCCGGCTTTCCGGCATAAAGCCGGACAACTCCTTAAAAACAGATGACAAACAACTTCTGAGAACGTAATGACCAAAGACCCGATTATTTCAGACGATACCGAAAACACTGCCGAAAACTCTTCGGAGAACACCTCCGCATCTCCGGAAATCCTGAACTGGAGACAATATGTTTCCCCCCGGGATCTTGCACTTGCCGAAGACTATTATGCAGTGGGAAATATTTTCTGCGACTATCATCCGGACAGTGATCAGGGAATCCGGGTTCCCATTAATATTACCGGAGAGATTTACTCCCCCGGTGCCAGACAATACAAATCTGTTTCCTGCAGTATTCAAAACCTGCCTCGCAATACCGATTTCAGTATCACCATGGCTTATTTAACCTGTGATCTCAAAACTCACAGATACCTGCCAGGCGGCACCCCTTCCAAATTTGTCATTTGTTCTCACATCGCCGCTCTTCTCCTGACGTATGAAAAAGAGCATGGGCCGATTATGCTCCCCAAGGGGCCTCTCGGAGACCGCAAGCAGATTCTGGAAGACATGGTGAAAAGCATTACGGAAAACAACCTGGAATTTCTGAATATCGGATTTGACAGGATAGTAGCCGCGTATGAGCTTGACTGCTTCCGGAACCTGGATACCACGGGAATGAGCTATTACAATATCCCGGGATATCTGAGAAGCAATTTCACCACCGCCTTTATTGCCCATTCCGTGGCAGAAATTCTGAAACAGGAACAGCCTGCAATCGAGCCAAGAAAATCCTCTGTGGAATATGTAAAAACAAAGTCCGGCACCGTCCTCAGGGCAAAGCTTGCCTTTGTATTCTCCGCCTCCGGATATTTCTGGAAAAACCTCACTGTCATTATTTCCGAAAAAACCATTACCTGGGAGAATGTTCCGGACATTCTGAATTTTCTGCCAAAGAGATGCTATAAATCCAGCTTCCTTAATGAAACCCAAATCATTGCTCTTCTCTGGATCTGGAAGTATCTGAACGAGCATCCGGTATTTATCGATGAGACCGATGACAAGGCCCTGACCTTTATCAGAAACATGCACCGGAACTTCATCGACTACGAAAGCAGGTTTCTGGAAACGGAACCTTCAGAATCCCCGATCCCCCGCAGCACGGTTACCTTTTTTCCGTATATCATGTTCCGGTGGGACGGCGAAGTCTGGCTTTCTCTCAAGATCAGCATTTCCGGAAATCCGAAAAAATACATGGTGCGGGATATCTCCACCCTGATCCGGGCCCTGTACGAGAAAAAAACGTACAAGCTTGGAAGCAAAAACTCCATTGATTTCGGCAGAGACGTACTGTCGCCGGAATCCCGGAAACTGACGGGGGTTATGCAAAGCTGGTTTCTTACCAGCTACGACCCGCAGGTGCATAACAGATTAAAATACTTTTCCGACAACGTGAACTATCTTCCGCTGGGAGGGGCCTATCTGGATCGGTTCTGGACCGATATGGAGAACTGCACTGTATTTTCTGACGAAGATCTGGAAAATCCTCTTGCCATCGGGCACGTGCCGATAACAATCCCCGTAAACATTTCCGAAAAGATGATTAATAACCGGGTTTCCAGCATCATCGTATCCGGCAATACTCCGAATATCATCAGAGGGGCGGAGCACCTGTACTGCCGGATATCCGACTGCCTGAGCCGGCTGGATCCCGAGGAACGGAAGCAGCTTGACCTGTTTTCCGCAGTTATGGATAAGGACGGTAATTTCAGGTTTTCCGTAGGCATCAGAGGACTTAACGATTTCTGGCACCGGGTACTGCCGGTACTGCAGGAATCGCCCTGCATTCAGATCACCGACAATACCGAAAAGGTAACTGAAGTGCTGCTGCCCAAGCCGGAATTCACCTTCTACCTCGATATCGAGGAAAAAAGAAAGTATGACAATCTGGTGCTCTATGCCGATGTGGCCTACGGAGAGCAGGTTTTTCATCTGGGCGGCCCGAAAAAGAAGGATCACGCGAAGAACTCCTCCGTCATTGACATTTCCGATCTGAACCCCGCGGACACGGCTCAGCGGGATATAGTTTACGAAAACAGCATCATCGCCATCCTGGATTCCGTCTTCTCGGAACGCCGGGAGACCGAAGTCAAAAGACCGGGGGATCCGGTACGCTACTTCTGGTTTCAGCAGATGGATGATGAAAACCTGTTCCAGTTTCTCAGGCAGCGGATCGGGGAACTCGAATATTACGGCACGGTCAAGGGCTCTGCCGGCTTTAACCGCATCAGAATAACCAGAATCAATGATGTGCGGGTCGGGATTTCGGTATCCGGCGGGCTTCTCGGCTTTGACGTCACCTCCCGGAACCTAAGCGGCGAGGAACTGGCGGATATCATGACCAGCTACTCCCTGAAAAAACGCTGGCACCGCCTGAAATCCGGAGCGTTCGTGGATCTGACCACCAGCCAGGAAATCCGGGAAATTGCCGAAATGCTGGAAAAGCTCAATGTTCTTCCCGCCGACGTCATTCTGAAGAAAAACAAAATTCCGCTTTTCCGGGCCCTGTATCTTGATAAGCTCATGGCGGAGCATGAAAGCCTCTCCGTCAACCGGGATCAGACCTTCCGGCAGCTTGTCAGGAATTTCAGCTCCATCAGGGATTCCGACTACGACCCTCCGGAAGCGCTTCGGGAAATCATGAGAGAGTACCAGGTTTTCGGGTTCAAATGGCTCAGCACGATAAAGAATTCCGGATTCGGCGGCATTCTGGCTGATGACATGGGACTCGGGAAAACCCTGCAAATGATCTCCCTGCTTCTGGCAGACAAACTGGAACGGAACAAAAATCCCGCAAACGTGGTCATTGACACTGTCTCGGAAACCGTGGCGATAACCGAACCCGATACTGCGGTAATTCCGGCTGACGGCGCCGCGGCATCATGGCAGGAATCCGGAAATAACGTGTCCCCGGATACCGCTGCCATTCCGGACTCCGGATCAGTCCCGCTCCGCAGGGGGCACACCCTGGTGGTGGCGCCGGCCTCGCTGGTTTACAACTGGACCGAGGAAATAAAGCGCTTCGCCCCGGAACTCTCCGCGGTGCCGCTTACCGCCACGGCCGCCAAAAGAAAGGCCGCACTCCTGGAATCGGAAAAAACCGATATCTTTGTTATCTCCTACGATCTCCTGAGCCGGGATCTGCCTCTGGTCCGGGAAATCGCCTTTGAATATCTCATCATTGACGAAGCCCAGTACATCAAAAATCCGCGATCCGGATATGCCCGATCCGTCAAGTCCATAACGGCCAAAACACGTTTTGCGCTCACCGGAACCCCGATTGAAAACCGGCTTTCCGAACTCTGGAGCATTTTTGACTTCATCATGCCGGGATTTCTGTACTCCTACACCGAATTCCAGGGTAAATTCGAGGATCTTATTACCCGGGATCAGGATCCGGAGGCTACCGAAAAGCTCCGGGCCATGACCTCGCCGTTCATTCTGCGCCGGAAAAAGAGCGACGTCCTGAAAAATCTCCCCGGCAAGATGGAAGAGGTCTTCTATACCAAAATCTCCGGAGAACAGCAGAAGCTCTACGACGCCCAGGTATTAAAGATGAAGCAGACCATCAGTATCTGTTCCGGCAGCACCAGAGGCGAGGACAAGATAAAGATTATCGCCGAGCTGATGCGCATAAGACAGCTGTGCTGCGATCCCTCTCTCGTGTACTCCAACTACACCGGGGGAAGCTCCAAGAAGGATGCCTGTCTGGAGCTTATTGAAAGTGCCATTGACGGCGGCCACCGCATTCTTCTGTTCTCGCAGTTCACCTCCATGCTGGATATCCTCAAAAAGGAACTGAATGCCCGTAATATCTCATTCTATGAAATCACCGGTGCCACCTCCAAGGAAAAGAGAATTGAGCTGGTTCGCAACTTCAATGCCGGCACCACTCCGCTGTTCCTGATTTCCCTCAAGGCCGGCGGCACCGGGCTGAACCTTACCGGGGCGGATACGGTGATTCACTACGACCCGTGGTGGAATCTGGCGGCCATGAATCAGGCCACCGACCGGGCACACCGCATCGGACAGACCAAAGTGGTAACGGAATACAAGCTCATAATGAAGGACACCATTGAAGAAAAGATTCTTCAGCTTCAGGAAACCAAGAAGGATCTGGCGGACTCAATACTTGAGGGCACCGCCACTTCGCTGATGAGCCTGAGTCCGGAGGAGCTTATGGATCTCCTGTCCTGATAAAACAGGAAAGAAAGAAAGAAAGAAAGGAAAGGAAGGAAACGTAAGGTAAGGTAAGGTAAGGTAAGGTAAGGTAAAAGGACTAAAAACTGCGGGATTCCAGGGAGTTTCGGATGGAGGCCTGGCAAACGGAATAACCGTGTGCCCTGCCGGAAAATCCGACTCTCTGAAAAAAAATCACAATTTGTAAAACAAAATCCCCAAAAAGCTGTCAAAATAGTACCGTCTGACAGCAGATGGCTCTACACATATATTCCAGGGAAGAAACATGACATTCAATTCAATCAAAAAGCTGGCTTCTGTATTTATGGTGGCAACTGCCGTTGCCTTTACCGTTCCTGTCACCGTGTCGGGGACTGCCGAAGCCGCCGAGCAGCAGGTTGACACCACAAACCCCTACACCATGATGAAGGTGCTGGCCGACAACGTATTCCAGGACCTCAAAAACACCACCCCGCCCATGACTACCGAAAAGGCCCGGGCCATTATCACCAGGGATCTTTTGCCTTATATTGACAACAAGTACTCCTCCTTCAAGGTTATCGGAAGCAACCTTAAAAACACCACCAAGGAAGAAAGAGAGGCATTCACCAACTCTTTCACCAACTACATTGTGGCCACCTATGCCGACGCTCTCAAAAAGTACACCAACCAGACCATCAGGGTACAGGATCCGGAGCCGATTACCGACAAGATTACCTCCGTCAAGGTTACCATCTCCGCTCCCGGCGCTGAAGACGTGGAAGTGATCTTCAAGATGCGCCTTAATCCCAAGAACGGCACCTGGAAGGCTTATGACATGGTGGCTGAAGGCATTTCCCTGCTGAGTGCCAAGCAGTCCGAGCTCTCGGGGCTTATCCGCGACAAGGGGATCACCGAGGTGTGCAGGATTCTGGACAAGCATGTTGCCGATACCATGAACAAGTAATCGTGGGCCGGCAGGAAATCGTACAGGCGCAAGGCATTCATACAGCCGTTTAAGGGTATTTTTATGGAAAAGCTTTCTGGAAAACTGGATCATATCAGCGTGGAGACGCTCTGGGAGCGGAAGGACAGTCTCTTCAAATCCGGCGAGGCTGATCTAAGCGAGGTTACCGGCGTGGACTCAGCCGGAGCTGCCTTTCTGGTGCTCTGGGCCAAAAACAGCCCTTCCGGGAAGCTGGCCGTTACCAATATGCCGGAAGATGCCATAAAGCTGATGCACCTGTTTCGGACTGAACCTTTGTTTGAGTTCCGGAATGCGAACCGGACTGATGACAAAGAAAAGGAGCCGGAAAAAACTGAGGAACAGGTGTAGCCTGTCCGATCTCACAGATTGGCAAGGAAGCCCTGCAGAGGTGAAAAGACTTTGCAGGGCTTTTTCATGAAAACTTGGGTAATCCGTAAACTCTCACTCTTTCACGCTTTCTCAATAACACAGCTATGATGTTTGAACTCCACATCATCGTTTGAGACCGTTCTGTCGTAGTTGATCCCTACAAGGATAAGATTACCCTTATACAGTTCCAGTCTGTCAGGATAATTCTGCCTGCGAATCTGAGCAATAGCCGCATCTGCGTTCTTCTCGTATTTCAGTTCTATCAGTATTGCCGGTATATCAGGTTTCTTTGGAATAAATGCCAGATCTGCGTATCCCTTGCCTGTATCAAGTTCCGGGATAACAGTATAAAGATCCTGAGCAGCATAGTACGCCAGCTGTACCGCATAGGAGAGTCCTGCTTCGCTGTGATACGTATTGTTGCCAGCCTTGTTATGGGCAGCTTCTAATAACTCCGCTACCGTCTCCCTGTCGCAGTGCCAGGTGGCATCAAGCAATTTCCGGGAGTTGTTAAGGGCTCTGAAAGTTGCGGTCCACTCACGATCCTTTGTGGAGGAACGGAACACATCCAAAACCTCCTTATTGGGAATAAAGACCTCCATTTTTTCACTGTCATAACCAAGATAACCTAAATGAATCAGCATGGTCAAAATATCATCCCTGCTGCTGAAGGTCGTCATATCGTTCTGGTAGCCTGTTATATCCGTGGGAACCCTTCCCCCGTCCATAAGAATCGCCACTGCTTCCTTTAATCCGTCGAAATTCCAGTCGATGTACTGCTTTAGTGCCTCGTAGGTTTCTGTCTGATTCCAGTAATTACCAAATTGCTTACTGAGCATCGCTCTCACTACGGAGTACGGATTGTAGATTTCAAATTCGCGATAATACAGCGAGGCCTTTAAAACAGCCATCCGTTTTGGCAAAAATGGTGTTTTTGGACTTTTTGCACGCCACTCATAGATATAACAATAAATCCTCAAACGAGAAGTTTGCATTAGTGCTTATCATGATGGTTGTTATATGGCAAAACAACCCATAAATTTTAAAATTAGAACAAATCACTATGCGTCCCTGTC
>Ga0310695_10001647_pt1 | contig 51354 bp, 57 predicted proteins | sample RumenRJG_04DNA_FD_203882 | JGI IMG/M metagenome (GOLD analysis project Ga0310695, IMG submission 203882) | Bovine rumen microbial communities from Lethbridge, Alberta, Canada - RJG_04 (v2) (version 2) | ecosystem: Host-associated > Mammals > Digestive system > Stomach > Rumen | place: Canada... | reverse complement strand
AGTACGCTAAGATGCTCGTGAAGGTTGGTCCCGTGGACGAGGATTACGACCTGAAGAACAACCCCGGCCTGCAGTTCGTCAACGAGGTGAAGGGTGGTAACATCCCCAAGGAGTTCATCCCCTCTATTCAGAAGGGCTTCGAGGCTGCCATGAAGAATGGTATCCTCGGTGGCTATCCCGTTGACTCACTGAAGGTGACTGTGGTCGATGGTGGTTTCCACCCCGTTGACTCTGACCAACTCTCGTTCGAGATTGCAGCCCAGATGGCATACAAGGAGGCTTGTGCCAAGGCTAAGCCCGTGCTGATGGAGCCCATCATGAAACTCGAGGTGGTGACACCCGAGGAGAACATGGGTGACGTGATCGGTGACCTGAACAAGCGTCGCGGTCAGGTGGAAGGCATGGAAGAGGCTCGCAGCGGTGCCCGTGTCGTGAAGGCTCAGGTTCCCCTGTCAGAGATGTTCGGCTATGTAACCGCCCTGCGTACCATCACCTCTGGTCGTGCTACCAGCAGCATGGAGTACGATCACCACGCTCCGCTGTCAAGCGCTATCGCCAAGGCAGTGCTCGAGGAGGTGAAGGGTCGTGCAGACCTCGTGTAAAGAATAGTGTGTGGGGCGGTTCTCCCGCCCCATCCACCACGCTGTCGCTGAGCAAATGACTCTTTAGCGGCAGCCAATTATTACATTATTAAATTATTTAATTTTTAAATTTTCAACAAATGAGTCAGAAAATTCGTATCAAACTGAAGTCCTACGACCATAAACTCGTGGACAAGTCAGCCGAGAAGATTGTGAAGGCCGTGAAGGCTACGGGTGCTGTCATCAGCGGTCCCATCCCCCTTCCCACCCACAAGCGTATCTACACCGTTAACCGTTCGACCTTCGTCAACAAGAAGGCACGTGAGCAGTTCCAGTTGTCGGACTACAAGCGTCTGATCGACATCTACAGTTCGACAGCCAAGACCGTCGATGCTCTGATGAAACTCGAACTCCCCAGCGGCGTGGAAGTTGAGATCAAAGTGTAGTTATTTTATCTCTTCATAATGAGGATGTACCGACTGAGGTGCATCCTTTTTTGTTTTTTAACACTGCTATGAGGCAGGGAATGAGAAAAATAATGTATATTTGCCCTCCGTAATTGCCACTCAGCAGGCATCTATATGTTGAATGGCAAGAAGATATTGATTAAGTAGTCAAGATAAGTAATGAATAAAAACAACAAATTTGTCATCACCATCAATCGTGAGTTAGGAAGTGGCGGACGAACCGTAGGGCGCAAACTGGCAGAACAGTTGGGCGTGAAGTATTACGACAAGGCCATCGTACAGGGCCTGACTGAGAAATACGGTCTGACAGTCGATGAGATAGAGCGGTTGAAGGCTCAGGAGGAACCGTCATGGTGGAGTGACTTGCAGGAGTACTGCAACTCGCTGCTCAGCGATAACCATCAGCCAAAGCCCTCCACCAGTGCGATGTTCGAGACCGAGCGACGCATCCTTAGGCAACTTGCCGACGAGGAGTCGTGTGTGGTGGCAGGCCGTAGCGGGTTCCTGATCTTCCGCGAGCATCCCAATCACCTGAACGTGTTTATCCAGGCATCTACCGAGCATCGCATCGAGCGACTGATGAAGAAACAGGGTTTGACCTATGCCGCAGCCCTCGACGTGATCGACATGGTCGACGAGGCACGTGAGGCTTACCTCAAGAAGTACTGCGACCGCTCGCGCTACGATACCCGCAACTACGATGTTGTGCTCTCTATGGATCACTTGACGGAAGACGATGCAGTAGCCGTCATCATGGAGTATGTAGACAGGCAGAAATAACCATAACTAATCATGACTGTATCGCAGGCAATACAGAATAGATGGCACAGATGTTTTTTATTTTGCATGCATCGAATATTTTTTTGCTTTTTCGTGCGGTCGTTTCATAAATAATGCGTATCTTTGTCGGCAGATTCAAAATCAATATATAAAACAATGCTCTATTGACAAATAATTTATGAAAAACGTACCTGTAATTAAAGTCGGAATCGTCGCCGTAAGTCGCGACTGTTTCCCCGAGTCATTGGCTGTTAACCGCCGTAAGGCCGTGATTGCCGAGTATGAAAAGAAGTTTGGAAAAGACGGTATCTATGAGTGCCCCATCTGCATCGTGGAGAGTGAGATTCACGCTCAGCAGGCTCTTGAGGATGTGAAGAAGGCTGGATGTAACGCACTTTGCGTTTATCTGGGCAACTTCGGTCCTGAGATTTCTGAGACCATGATTGCTGACTGGTTCCAGGGCCCCACCATGTTCTGTGCTGCTGCTGAGGAGACTCAGAACGACCTGATCGACGGTCGTGGTGATGCTTACTGTGGTATGCTGAACGCCAGCCAGGCTCTGAGCCTGCGCAAGACTCGCGCATACATCCCTGAGGAGCCCGTTGGCGACGCTGCTCAGTGCGCTGAGATGATTCATGAGTTCCTGCCCATCGCTCGTGCTATCGTTGGCCTGCAGAACCTGAAGATTATCTCTTTCGGTCCCCGTCCAAACAACTTCCTGGCCTGTAACGCTCCTATCCGTGCTCTCTATGACCTCGACGTTGAGATCGAGGAGAACTCAGAACTCGACCTGCTCGAGGCTTTCCAGAAGCACCAGGGCGATCCCCGTATCGACGAGGTGGTGAAGGATATGGCTGCAGAACTCGGTCACGGCAACAAGATTCCTTCTGTTCTGCCTAAACTCGCTCAGTATGAGTTGACGCTGACCGACTGGATCGAGGGTCACAAGGGCTCTCGTCAGTTCGTGGCTATGGCCAACAAGTGCTGGCCTGCATTCCAGACTATGTTCGGATTCGTTCCCTGCTATGTGAACAGCCGTCTGACCAGCCGTGGCATCCCCGTTGCTTGCGAGGTTGATATCTATGGCGCCCTGTCAGAGTATATCGGAACCTGCATCTCTCAGGACGCCGTTACGCTGCTCGACATCAACAACACCGTTCCTCAGGATATGTACGAGGAGAGCATCAAGGGCAAGAAGTTTGCTTGCGACAGCTATACCGAGAAGGAAATCTTCATGGGCTTCCACTGCGGTAACACCGCTTCAAGCAAGATCTGCAACTGCCAGATGTGCTTCCAGCGTATCATGGCCCGCGCTCTGCCTGTTGAGGTTACCAACGGTACTCTCGAGGGTGACATCCAGCCAGGCCTGGCTACTGTTTATCGTCTGCAGTCTACTGCCGACACCAAGCTCCGCGCTTACATCGCTCAGGGCGAGGTTATTCCTGTGGCTACACGCTCGTTCGGTTCTATCGGAATCTTCGGTATCAAGAACATGAGCCGCTTCTATCGTCACGTCCTCATCGAGAAGCACTACCCGCACCACTGCGCCGTGATGTTCGGCCACCAGGGTAAGTACCTGTGGGAGGTTCTCAAGTACATGGGCATCCCCGTGGACGAGATCGACTACAACTTCCCGAAGGGCAACTTCTATCCTACGGAGAATCCTTTCTGCTAAACACAGAGAGTCGCGAATAATGAATGGCAGGTCGTCAGCGAGGATGACCTGCCATTCTTCTTTTTTATCCTTTTTGCAGTGCCTGTCTGTGGCTGATAGCGTATTTTTCTGTTAAATAATCATAAAAGTTAGTATGCAGGTGTTGTTTGTATAAAATAATATGTGTACCTTTGCACCCGCAAAAAGTGGCTGTTGCGCTGGAATTACTCTATCAACGCACTGAAAAAGAGCAGTTTAGATTCCAAAAAGGGTGGAATGGGCTGTTTCTTCTTTATGTGTGTATATGAGTATGGAAAGCAAGATGACACTAAGAGAACAGATACATTTTATATATTAAACATTAAACAAGTAAAACTGAAATGCCAGGATTATTAGGAAAGAAAATCGGAATGACATCCGTTTTCAGTGCCGACGGCAAGAATGTGCCGTGCACTGTTATCGAAGCTGGTCCTTGCGTTGTGACCCAGGTCAAGACAGTAGAGAAGGACGGCTACAAGGCCGTACAACTCGGTTTTGGCGAGGCTAAGGAGAAGAACACCACAAAACCCATGATGGGCGTGTTCAAGAAGGCCGGCACAACCCCGAAGGCCCACTTGGCCGAGTTCAAGTTTGAAGAGGACTACAACCTTGGTGACACAATCACCGTGGAACTCTTTGCTGACGCAGAGTTCGTCGACGTTGTAGGTACTTCAAAAGGTAAAGGTTTCCAGGGTGTGGTGAAGCGTCACGGTTTCGGTGGCGTAGGCCAGAGCACTCACGGTCAGGACGACCGTCTGCGCAAGCCCGGTTCAATCGGTGCCTGCTCGTATCCCGCTAAGGTGTTCAAGGGAATGCGCATGGGTGGCCACATGGGTGGTGACCGCGTTACAACGCAGAACCTGAAAGTGTTAAAGGTGATTCCGGAGCACAACCTTCTGCTTGTGAAGGGTAGTGTTGCCGGCTGCAATGGTTCAACCGTCTTAATTCAGAAGTAAAATGGAAGTTAGTGTATTGAATATCAAAGGTCAGGAGACTGGAAGAAAGGTCAGCCTGAACGAGGCTATCTTCGGGGTTGAGCCCAACGATCATGTAATCTATCTTGATGTTAAGCAGTATCTGGCCAATCAGCGCCAGGGCAACGCCAAGTCGAAGGAGCGCAGCGAGATCAGCGGCTCTACTCGTAAACTCGGTCGTCAGAAGGGCGGCGGCGGTGCTCGTCATGGTGATATCAACTCACCCCTGCTGCGCGGTGGTGGCCGTGTGTTTGGTCCCACACCTCGCGATTACAGTTTCAAACTCAACAAGAAGGTGAAGCAACTCGCCCGTAAGTCTGCTCTGACCTACAAGGCTCAGGAGAACGCCATCGTTGTTGTGGAGGACTTCACGCTCGAGGCTCCCAAGACAAAGGAACTGCTGGCTATCGCCAAGAACCTGAAGGTTGATGGCAAGAAACTCCTCTTGGTGCTGCCCGAGACTAACAAGAACGTATATTTGTCGGCTCGTAACCTGCAGAAGACTCAGGTCATCGAGGCTGCCAACGTGAACACCTACAAGGTGCTCGACGCTGACGTGCTGGTGATTACCGAGAAGTCGCTGGAGGCTATCAACGGGATTCTGGGATAAGCGAAATAGTAAATAGTAAATTGTCAAATAGTAAATAGACATGGCATTTATCATTAAACCCCTGGTCACTGAGAAGATGACCAAGATAACGGAGAAGCAGCCTAACCGCTATGGCTTCATCGTTCGTCCTGAGGCCAACAAGATTGAGATTAAGAAGGAAGTCGAGGCTCTCTACAACGTCACCGTTGAGGACGTGAATACCGTTCGCTACGCTGGAAAGCGCAGCCAGCGCTATACGAAGGCTGGTCTCGTGAAGGGACAGAAGAGCGCCTTCAAGAAGGCTATTGTCACTCTGAAAGAGGGTGAGGAAATTGATTTTTACAGCAATATTGATTAATAGAAATGGCAGTACGTAAATTAAAGCCCGTAACTCCGGGTCAAAGACACAAGATTATTGGCACGTTCGAGGATATTACTGCATCCGTGCCAGAGAAGTCTCTCGTTTACGGTAAGCGTTCAACCGGTGGTCGAAACAACACCGGTAAGATGACTGTACGCTACATGGGCGGCGGTCACAAGAAGAAGTATCGTCTGATCGACTTCAAGCGAGAGAAAGATGGTGTTCCTGCTGTAGTTAAGACAATCGAGTACGATCCGAACCGTTCGGCCCGTATCGCATTGCTCTTCTACGCAGATGGTGAAAAACGCTACATTATTGCTCCCAATGGACTGCAGGTCGGCACGACGCTGATGTCTGGAGCAGAGGCAGCACCTGAGATTGGTAATGCCCTGCCGCTGGCCAACATCCCTGTGGGTACGGTGATTCACAACATTGAACTCCGTCCCGGTCAGGGTGCCCTGCTCGTTCGTTCGGCTGGTAATTTTGCTCAGTTGACTTCTCGTGAAGGAAGTTACTGCGTGATCAAACTCCCCTCGGGAGAGACACGTAAGGTGCTTTCTGCTTGTAAGGCTACTGTTGGTGCCGTAGGCAACTCTGACCACGCTCTGGAACAGTCTGGTAAGGCTGGACGTTCACGCTGGTTGGGTCAGCGCCCGCACAACCGTGGTGTTGTGATGAACCCGCACGATCACCCGATGGGTGGTGGTGAAGGCCGTCAGTCTGGTGGACACCCACGTTCACGTAAGGGTCTGTACGCTAAGGGTCTGAAGACACGCGCACCGAAGAAGCTTTCAAACAAGTACATTATTGAAAGAGCAAACAAGAAGTAAACAACGAAACAAGAGTTAAATTATGAGTCGTTCATTAAAGAAAGGTCCGTATATCAACGTCTCTCTCGAGAAGAAGGTTCTCGCTATGAATGAGAGCGGCAAGAAGACTGTTGTCAAGACATGGGCCAGAGCATCAATGATCTCCCCCGATTTCGTGGGACACACTGTTGCAGTTCATAACGGTAACAAATTTATCCCTGTTTACATTACTGAGAACATGGTCGGTCACAAACTCGGTGAGTTTGCACCTACCCGTCGTTTCGGTGGTCACGCCGGTAACAAGAAGTAATGCTCAGGGGAATTGTAAATTGTAAATTGAAAATTGAAAATTAACAATGGGAGCAAGAAAACATATTAAGGCTGAAGAAAGAAAAGCAGCACTTAAGACACAGTATTTTGCAAAGCTGAAAGGCTGTCCTTCTTCTCCGCGCAAGATGCGTTATGTCGTTGACATGATTCGCGGCATGGAGGTGAACCGCGCACTTGGTGTGCTGCGCTTCTCGAAGAAGGCTGCTGCTGCTGATGTGGAGAAACTCCTCCGCTCGGCCATCAACAACTGGGAGCAGAAGAACGATCGCAAGGCTGAGGCCGGCGAACTGTTCATTACCCGCATCTTCGTGGATGAGGGTGTTACTTTGAAGCGAATGAGACCGGCACCTCAGGGTCGTGGCTATCGTATCCGTAAGCGTTCGAACCACGTTACTCTGTTCGTTGACGCTAAAACTAATGACGTAAAAGAATAAGTATGGGACAGAAAGTAAATCCAATTAGCAACCGTCTGGGTATCGTAAGAGGTTGGGATTCAAATTGGTTCGGAGGCAAGGACTTCGGAGATAACCTGGTAGAGGATCAGAAAATCCGTAAGTACCTCAACGAGCGTCTGGCTAAGGCTAGCGTGTCGAAAATCGTCATCGAGCGTACTTTGAAACTGGTTACCATTACTATTTGCACGGCTCGTCCGGGTATCGTCATTGGTAAGGGCGGACAGGATGTGGACAATCTGAAGGATGAGTTGAAGAAACTCTTCGACAAGGAAGTTCAGATCAATATCTTTGAGGTGAAGCGTCCGGAACTCGACGCTACGATCGTTGCCACGAACATCGCTCGCCAGATTGAAGGCAAGATCGCTTACCGTCGTGCTATCAAGCAGGCCATCGCCAATACGATGCGTGCTGGTGCCGAGGGTATTAAGGTTCAAATTTCGGGACGTCTGAATGGTGCTGAAATCGCACGCAGTGAGATGCTCAAGGAAGGCCGTACACCGCTGCACACCTTCCGTGCTGATATCGATTTCTGCCAGGCAGAGGCTCTTACCAAGGTAGGACTGCTGGGTATCAAGGTCTGGATTTGCCGCGGAGAGATCTATGGCAAGGTTGACCTCGCCCCCAACTTCTCTCAGGAGAAGCAGGTAGGCCGTGGTAATGGCGGTAACAGGGATGGCCGTAAGTTCCGTAATAAGAAGAAGTAATAAACAGTAAAAAAGAAAGAATCTATCATGTTACAGCCTAAGAGAGTAAGATATAGAAGGCCTCAGGACGGACGTGGCAACAAAGGCAACGCCCACAGAGGTACGACGCTGGCTTTCGGATCTTTCGGCATCAAGACACTTGATGCAAAATGGATCGACAGCCGTCAGATTGAGGCAGCACGTGTTGCCATCAACCGTTATATGAACCGTGAAGGTCAGGTGTGGATTCGTATTTTCCCCGACAAACCCATCACTCGCAAGCCTGCTGACGTGCGAATGGGTAAAGGTAAGGGTGATCCCGCAGGATGGGTAGCCCCCGTGACTCCTGGCCGTATCCTCTTTGAAGTTGAGGGCGTTCCCTTTGAGGTTGCCAAGGAGGCCCTGCGCCTCGGTGCCCAGAAACTGCCCGTGAAGACCAAGTTTGTTGTAAGACGCGACTACGATAAAAACGCTTAATTAGTATGAAGACGAAGGAAATTAAGGAACTCGAGACCAAGGATCTGGCCGAGCGCATTGAGGAGGAGGTTGCCAAGTACAACCAGATGAAGTTCAACCACAACGTCACTCCGCTGGAGAATCCATCACTGATTAAGGCTGCACGTCGTGACATTGCACGTATGAAGACGGAACTCCGTCAGAGAGAACTTAACAAATAACAATGGTCCAGATGGAAACAAGAAATTTAAGAAAGACAAGACAGGGTGTCGTCATTAGCAACAAGATGGATAAAACCATTGTTATTGCCGCTAAGTTCAAGGAGAAGCACCCGATTTATGGTAAGTTCGTCCAGAAGACGAAGAAGTACCATGCACATGATGAGAAGAATGAGTGCCAGGTAGGCGATACCGTACTCATTATGGAAACCCGCCCTCTGTCTAAGACAAAGCGCTGGAGACTAGTACAAATCGTTGAAAAAGCTAAGTAATTATGATACAGACAGAATCAAGACTTACAGTAGCTGATAACAGCGGTGCACGTGAGGCTCTCTGCATCCGTGTGCTGGGCGGTACCCGCCGCCGTTATGCCAGCGTGGGCGACGTGATTGTCGTAGCCATCAAGAATGCTATTCCCACGAGTGACGTGAAAAAGGGTGCAGTTTCGAAGGCTCTGATTGTTCGCACCAAGAAGGAAATCCGTCGTGCTGATGGTTCTTACATCCGCTTCGACGACAACGCTTGCGTGCTGCTGAACAACGCTGGCGAACTCCGCGGTAGCCGTATCTTCGGCCCCGTGGCTCGCGAGTTGCGTGCAGTCAACATGAAGGTCGTATCTTTGGCACCTGAGGTTCTTTAACATTAAAAGATTAAAAGTAATGAGCAAGTTACATATCAAGAAAAACGATACCGTCATCGTCCTGGCCGGTGAGGACAAGGGCAAGACTGGTAAGGTGCTGAAGGTCTTGGTAGACAAGGAGCGTGCCATTGTTGAGGGTGTGAACTACGTCAACAAGAGCACCAAGCCCAATGCCAAGAATCCTCAGGGTGGCTTCGAGAAGGTAGAGGCTCCCATCCATATTTCTAATTTAAGTCTGATCGATCCGAAGAGCGGCAAACCCACCCGCGTGTCTATCAAGCATGAGGGCAAGAACGTGATTCGTATCGCCAAAAAGTCAGGGGAGGAGATTAAGTAATGGCAAATACAGCACAACTTAAGAAGACTTATGCCGAGCAGATTGCTCCGGCATTGATGAAGCAGTTCAACTACAGTTCTGCAATGGAGATTCCCGTCCTGAAGAAGATCGTGGTCAACCAGGGTCTGGGTGACGCTACTCAGGACAAGAAGATTATCGAGGTGGCTATCAACGAGATTACCGCCATCACTGGTCAGAAGGCTGTGGCTACCTATTCAAAGAAGGATATCGCCAACTTCAAACTGCGTAAGAAGATGCCCATCGGCGTGATGGTCACTCTGCGCCGTGAGCGTATGTACGAGTTCCTCGAGAAACTGGTTCGCATCGCACTGCCCCGTATCCGCGACTTCAAGGGTATCGAGAGCAAGTTCGACGGCCGTGGTAACTACACACTGGGTGTCCAGGAGCAGATTATCTTCCCCGAGATCAATATCGATTCAGTAGACCGTATCCAGGGTATGAACATCACCTTCGTTACGACGGCTAAGACCGACGAGGAGGGCTTTGCTCTGCTGAAGGCTTTCGGTCTCCCATTCAAGAACGCTAAAAACGACTAAGAGATATGGCAAAAGAATCAATGAAGGCCCGCGAGGTTAAGCGCGCCAAACTCGTTGCCCGCTATGCTGAGAAGCGTGCTGCACTGAAGAAGATCATCGCTACGGCTGATGTGAACACCGATGAAGGTGCCATGGCTGCCTATGAGGCTGCCCGCAAGTTGCAGGCTATTCCCCGCAATGCCAACCCCATCCGTCTGCACAACCGTTGCAAGATCACGGGTCGTCCCAAGGGCTACATGCGCCAGTTCGGTCTCTCTCGTATCCAGTTCCGTGAGATGGCATCCAGCGGTCTCATTCCTGGTGTGAAGAAGGCCAGTTGGTAATCTGGCAATTGGCTATTAGCAGTTAGCTGTTAGCCTAGCCAAAAGCCAATAGCCAAAGGCTAAAAGCGAAAGAGTATTTTTATTTAATATTGTCGGGGCAGTCCCGATTAATTAAACAATTTATTTTATGACAGATCCAATAGCAGATTATCTGACGAGGTTGAGAAACGCAATCATGGCTCATCACCGTGTTGTGGAGGTTCCTGCCTCAAACTTGAAGAAGGAAATCACGAAGATCCTCTTCGAGAAGGGCTACATCCTGAACTACAAGTTCATCGAGGATGGTCCTCAGGGTACTATCAAGGTCGCCTTGAAGTATGATCCTGTAACAAAAGAGAACGCCATCAAGTTCTTGAAGCGCGTATCCACACCAGGTCTCCGTAAGTACACTGGTTACAAGGATATGCCGAGAGTAATTAACGGACTGGGTATCGCCATCTTATCTACGTCCAAGGGTGTAATGACTGACAAAGAGGCCACACAGCAGAAGATTGGCGGTGAGGTGCTTTGCTACGTATATTAATTGGAGGATTGCATTATGTCTAGAATAGGAAAATTGCCAATTAGTATTCCTGCAGGTGTTACCGTTGCCCAGGATAAGGATGGTGTGGTGACCGTAAAGGGTCCCAAGGGTGAACTCTCACAGAAGGTCGACAAGTCTATCATCGTGAAGATCGAGGATGGTCACGTGACTTTCGAGGTTGACGAGAACAGCCCTGTGAATATTAAGCAGAAACAGGCTTTCCATGGCCTCTATCGCGCACTGGTGAACAATATGGTCGTTGGTGTGAGCGAGGGCTACAAGAAGGAGTTGGAACTCGTTGGCGTGGGTTACCGCGTCTCGAACCAGGGCAACGTCATCGAGTTTGCACTGGGCTATACGCACCCCATTTTCATTCAACTTCCCAAGGAAGTGAAGGTTGAGACCAAGTCTGAGCGTAACCAGAACCCCCAGATCATTCTGGAGAGTGCTGACAAGCAGTTGCTCGGTCTTATCTGTGCAAAAATTCGTTCTTTCCGCAAGCCTGAGCCTTATAAAGGAAAGGGTATCTTGTTCAAGGGTGAAGTTATCCGTCGTAAGTCGGGTAAGTCCGCTTCCGCGAAGTAATCTTTATAGTTAAAAGTTAAAAGTTAAAAGTTAAAAGATTATGACGACTAAGAAAGAAGAAAGACGAATTAAGATCAAATACAGAATTCGTAAGAGCGTTTTCGGTACTGCCGAGCGTCCCCGTATGAGCGTGTTCCGCAGCAACAAGCAGATCTACGTTCAGGTGATAAATGATTTGGAAGGTAAAACACTTGCATCTGCTTCTTCGATTGGCCTCGAGGCCATGCCGAAGATTGAGCAGGCTGCCAAGGTTGGTGAACTGATCGCTGCCAAGGCCAAGGAAGCCGGCATCTCTGCCGTTGTCTTCGACCGTAACGGCTATCTGTATCACGGCCGTGTGAAGTCGCTCGCTGATGCTGCACGTAAAGGTGGACTTAATTTCTAAACGATTATGGCAATGAACAAAGTTAAGATTAATAGTGACATTGAACTGAAAGACAGACTGGTTGCCATCAACCGTGTTACTAAGGTAACCAAGGGCGGTCGCACCTTCACATTCGCAGCCATCGTGGTTGTCGGCGACGGCAACGGCGTGATTGGCTGGGGGCTGGGTAAGGCCGGTGAGGTCACCGCAGCCATCGCCAAGGGCGTTGAGTCTGCCAAGAAGAATCTGGTAAAGGTTCCCGTGCTCAAAGGTACCATCCCTCACGAGATGGAGGCTCACTTCGGTGGTGCTCAGGTGTTCCTGAAGCCCGCTGCTGCAGGTACTGGTCTGGTGGCCGGTGGTGCTATGCGTGCTGTGCTGGAGAGTGCTGGTGTCAAGGACGTGCTTGCTAAGTCAAAGGGTTCGTCGAACCCCCACAACCTGGTGAAGGCTACCATCGAGGCCCTGTCTCAGATGCGCGACGCCTACACCGTGGCAGGTACTCGTGGAATCAGTATGGAAAAAGTATTCAGAGGATAAAAACAGGAGGTTAAGACTATGGCAACAATCAAGATTAAGCAGATTAAGAGTAAGATTGGTTATCCCGTTGACCAGAAGCGTACCCTTGAGGCTCTCGGCCTTCGCAAGATCGGCCAGGAGATCGAGAAGGAAGACACTCCCGCTATCCGTGGTATGATTCGCAAGGTTCATCATCTGGTGACCGTTATTGACTAAGTTTAGTAATCACAATTAAAACAGAATCCAATATGAAACTGAATAATTTGAAACCTGCAGAGGGCTCTACACACTCACGTCGTAGGATTGGTCGCGGCACAGGCTCTGGTCTGGGCGGTACTTCTACCCGTGGTCACAAGGGTGCCAAGGCTCGCTCTGGTTATAAGAAGAAGATTGGCTTCGAGGGTGGTCAGATGCCTCTGCAGCGTCGTCTGCCGAAGTCGGGCTTCAAGAATATCAACCACAAGGAATTCTTCGCCGTCAACCTTTCTACCCTGCAGAAACTGGCAGAGAGCAAGGGTCTCACCAAGATTGGAATCGAGGAGTTGGTAGCCGCTGGTCTGACCAATGGCAAGGAACTCGTCAAGGTTCTGGGCAACGGTGAGTTGAAGGCAAAGATCGATGTCGTGGCCAATGCTTTCTCGAAGACCGCAGAAGAAGCAATTAAAGCAGTAGGTGGAACCGCAACAATAATCTAAGAAGTAAGATGAAGAAGTTTATAGACACCCTAAAGAACATCTGGAAGATTGAGGATCTGCGTCAGCGTATCCTTATTACGACATTGTTCGTCGCAATTTACCGTTTTGGTTCAAAGATTGTGCTTCCCGGCGTTAATTTCAATGTACTGGAGAAACTTAACTCTGGTGATGAGAAATTCGGTCTGGCCGATCAGACAGCAACAGGTCTGATGTCCTTGCTCGACATGTTCTCGGGTGGTGCATTCTCCCAGGCATCCATCTTTGCTCTGGGTATCATGCCTTACATCTCTGCTTCTATCGTTATGCAACTTCTTGCTATCGTGGTGCCTTATTTCCAGAAGATGCAGCGCGAGGGCGAGAGTGGCCGCAAGAAGATTAACCAGTACACCCGTTACCTGACAATAGCCATCCTGTTGTTCCAGGCTCCGAGTTACTTGGTTAACATGAAAATGCAGATCGGACAGTTGGCGTGGGAAGGTATTCCCGCGTTCAACCCCGTCCTGAGTTGGGGTATTTACATGGCCCTGGCTTCTATTATGCTTGCGGCAGGAAGTATGTTCATCCTCTGGCTGGGTGAACGCATTACCGATAAGGGTATAGGTAACGGTGTCTCGCTGATCATTATGATTGGTATCATCGCACGTCTGCCGGGATCATTCGCCCAGGAGGTGGGTTCCCGTTTTGCAGGTGCTACGGGCGGTGGTCTGGTCATGTTCCTCATCGAGATCATCATTCTCTATGCAGTTGTATGCGCATCTATTGTTTTGGTACAGGGTGTCCGCAAGGTTCCTGTACAATATGCAAAGCGTGTTGTAGGAAATAAGCAGTACGGTGGCGCACGCCAGTACATCCCGTTGAAACTCTTCGCAGCCAACGTGATGCCTATCATCTTTGCTCAGGCACTGATGTTCATTCCTCTGGCCGTTGCTCAGTATGCAGATAAGGATACGGGTTGGTTCATGCTCGCCATGCGAGACCAGAACTGGCTGTACTACATCATCTACACCATACTGATTATCATCTTCACATATTTCTATACCGCTATTACGCTGAACCCCACACAGATGGCAGAGGACATGAAGCGCAACAATGGCTTCATCCCTGGCATCAAGCCTGGTAAGGAAACGGCTGACTACATTGACACGATTATGTCGCGCATCACACTGCCCGGTTCTCTGTTCATTGCATTCATCGCCGTGATGCCTGCCTTCGCAGGACTGCTGGGTGTACAGAAGGAGTTCTCGCAGTTCTTTGGCGGTACGTCGCTTCTGATTCTTGTCGGTGTGGTACTTGATACCCTCCAGCAGATTGAAAGTCACCTGTTGATGCGTCACTATGACGGCCTGCTCAACTCGGGACGTATTCATGGTCGTGGTGGTGTAGCAGCCTACTAAGCGGATGAAGATATTTCTGAAGACAGAAGACGAAATCGAGTTGATGCGCCAGGCCAACCAACTTGTTGGTAAGACCCTTGGCGAATTGGCAAAGCATATCAAGCCTGGTGTAACGACCCTCCAGTTGGACAAGGTGGCCGACACGTTCATACGTGACCACGGAGCCATTCCGACTTTCAAGGGCTTCCCGAATCCATATGGAGGGCCGTTTCCTGCCAGCATCTGCACATCGGTGAATGATGTCGTTGTGCATGGGGTGCCTGACGACACTGTGTTGAAAGAGGGAGATATCATCTCTATCGATTGCGGCACATTGCTCAACGGTTTCAACGGCGACTCCTGCTATACGTTCTGCGTTGGCGAGGTCTCCGACGAAGTGAAGCGACTGCTTCGCATCACCAAGGAGTCACTCTATAAGGGTATAGAGATGGCTGTGGCAGGAAAACATGTGGGTGACATTGGCAGTACTGTTCAAGACTACTGTGAGGCCAACGGCTATGGAGTTGTTCGCGAACTGACTGGCCACGGCATCGGTAAGGAGATGCATGAGGATCCCCAGGTGCCCAACTACGGTAAGCGCGGCAATGGTGTCATGTTGAAAGCAGGCATGTGCATCGCTATTGAGCCGATGATCACGATGGGCAAGCGCGACATCTGTCTGAAGGCTGACCGCTGGAGTGTCTGCACCCGTGACGGGAAGCCCGCAGCCCATTTCGAGCACACGATAGTTGTCCGCCGGGGCAAGTCCGAGATTTTATCCTCGTTTGAAGAAGTTGAAACATTTGAAGGTAAACTATACTAAACAGCATGGCAAAACAATCCGCTATTGAGCAGGATGGAACAATCATCGAGAGCCTCTCGAATGCAATGTTCCGCGTAGAACTGGAAAACGGTGTGCAGATTATAGCGCACATCTCTGGAAAGATGCGTATGCACTACATCCGCATTCTCCCAGGCGACAAGGTCAAGGTAGAGATGAGTCCCTACGATTTGACTAAAGGAAGAATTGTTTTTCGATACAAATAAAATTTAGACAGAGATATGAAGACAAGAGCATCGTTGAAGAAACGCACCCCCGACTGCAAGATCGTACGTCGTAAGGGCCGCCTGTTCGTTATCAACAAGAAGAACCCTAAGTACAAGATGCGTCAGGGCTAAAAAAAGTTAAATAAGCAAAGCAAAGTGCGGAGGTTTGCGAAAATCTTCGTACCTTTGTGCGCTTTTTAGCAAATTTCGAAATTTATACTTTATTTTTTTATCATTATCATTAACAAATGGCAATAAGAATTGTTGGAGTAGATTTGCCCCAGAACAAGCGTGGCGAAATCGCATTGACCTATATCTATGGTATTGGTCGAAGTAGTTCAGCAAAGATATTGGACAAGGCCGGCGTGAGCCGCGACCTGAAGGTCAACGAGTGGACCGATGACCAGGCAGCCAAGATCCGTGAAATTATCGGTGCTGAATTCAAAGTAGAAGGTGATCTCCGCAGTGAGATCCAATTGAACATCAAGCGACTGATGGATATTGGTTGCTATCGTGGAGTCCGTCATCGTAATGGTCTTCCCGTTCGCGGTCAGAGCACAAAGAACAATGCTCGTACTCGTAAGGGTAAGAAGAAGACTGTTGCTAATAAGAAGAAGGCCACGAAGTAATTCTAAAATTTAAACCTTAAAAGATTAAAGAGAATTATGGCAAAGAAAACAGTCGTATCTAAGAAGAGAAACGTGAAAGTGACTGCTATTGGACAACTTCACGTACACAGTTCTTTCAATAATATTATCGTGTCTTTGGCTAACGACGAGGGTCAGGTGATTTCTTGGTCGTCAGCCGGTAAGATGGGCTTCCGCGGCTCAAAGAAGAACACCCCCTATGCTGCCCAGATGGCTGCAGAGGATTGCGCAAAGATCGCTTACGATCTTGGTCTGCGCAAGGTGAAGGCTTATGTGAAGGGTCCCGGTAACGGTCGTGAGTCCGCTATCCGTGCTATCCACGGTGCCGGTATCGAGGTGATGGAGATTGTCGATGTCACTCCGCTGCCACACAATGGCTGCCGCCCCCCGAAGCGTCGTCGCGTATAATTAAGTCGAAATGTCGATATAACGAAATATCGAATCAACGTAATAACGAATTATTTTTTGAATTATGGCAAAGTATATTGGACCGAAATCTAAAATTGCACGCCGTTTTGGTGAACCCATCTTCGGCGCCGACAAAGTTTTGTCTAGGAGAAACTTCCCTCCTGGACAGCATGGCAATAACCGTCGCCGCAAGCAGTCGGAGTATGCTGTCATGCTGGCAGAGAAGCAGAAAGCCAAGTACACCTACGGAGTGCTTGAGCGCCAGTTCCGCATTATGTTCGAGAAAGCCGCTAAGGCTGAAGGTATCACCGGTGAGGTGCTGCTTCAGTTGCTTGAGAGCCGTCTCGACAATGTAGTGTTCCGTCTGGGCCTTGCTCCCACACGTGCTGCTGCCCGTCAGTTGGTGGGTCACCGTCACATCGTGGTTGATGGCAAGGTTGTCAACATTCCGTCATTCTCGGTGAAGCCCGGTATGGTTATCGGCGTTCGCGAGAAGTCTAAGTCTCTCGAAGTGATTGCCGACGCACTGGCTGGTTTCAACCACAGCAAGTACCCCTGGATTGAGTGGGACGAGCAGCAGAAGGCTGGTAAGTTCCTCCATCGTCCGGAGCGTGCCGACATTCCCGAGAGCATTAAGGAGCAGTTAATCGTTGAGTTGTACTCTAAGAACTAAAAATCATTAAGTTAATGGCGATATTAGCATTTCAAAAACCCGATAAAGTGGTAATGTTGGAAGCCAACGACAAGTTCGGCAAGTTCGAATTTCGTCCGTTGGAGCCGGGCTTCGGTGTGACCATCGGTAACGCCCTGCGCCGCATTCTCCTTTCATCGCTCGAGGGCTATGCCATCAACACCATCCGTATTAGCGGTGTTGAGCATGAGTTCTCATCAGTACCTGGTGTAAAGGAAGATGTCACCAACATTATCTTGAACCTGAAGCAAGTCAGGTTCAAGCAAGTAGTAGAAGAATTCGAGAACGAGAAAGTCAGCATCACCGTTGAGAATTCCACCGAGTTCAAGGCCGGTGATATCGGCAAGTATCTGACTGGATTTGAAGTGTTAAATCCCGATTTGGTGATTTGTCATCTCGACTCAAAAGCTTCTATGCAGATAGATCTGACCATTAATAAAGGTCGTGGCTACGTTCCTTCTGATGAGAACCGTGAGTTCTGTACCGATGTGAACGTCATCCCCATCGATTCTATCTACACCCCCATCCGTAATGTCAAGTTCGCTGTAGAGCCCTATCGTGTCGAGCAGAAGACCGACTACGACAAACTCGTGCTCGAAGTGACAACGGACGGTTCCATTCAGCCCAAGGATGCCCTGAAGGAGGCTGCCAAGATCCTTATCTATCACTTCATGCTCTTCTCCGACGAGAAGATTACCCTCGAGAACACTGAGGCCGAGGGCAACCAGGAGTTTGATGAGGAAGTACTGCACATGCGTCAGTTGCTGAAGACTAAACTCGTCGACATGAACCTCTCTGTTCGTGCCCTGAACTGTCTGAAGGCTGCTGATGTTGAGACGCTTGGCGATCTCGTACAGTATAACAAGACCGACCTCTTGAAGTTCCGCAACTTTGGTAAGAAATCGCTCACTGAGCTTGATGATTTGCTCGAGAGTCTGAATCTGTCGTTTGGAACCGACATTTCAAAGTATAAACTGGACAAGGAATAATTTTAGTTGACAATTGATAATTGACAATTGAGAATTGGAATTGCCCAATAAAAAGTAAAAAAGAAAAATGAGACATAATAAGAAATTCAACCATCTCGGTCGTACTGCATCGCATCGCGCTGCCATGCTTGCCAACATGGCCACTTCGCTGATCATGCACAAAAGAATCACTACGACCGTGGCCAAGGCAAAGGCCCTCAAGAAGTATGTTGAGCCCCTGATCACCAAGGCCAAGGAGGACTCAACCAACTCACGCCGCGTCGTGTTCAGTTATCTGCAGAACAAAGAGGTCATCAAGGAACTCTTCTCTACAGTGGCTGAGAAGGTAGGCGACCGTCCCGGTGGCTATACCCGTATCATTAAGTTGGGTACCCGTCAGGGTGACGCTGCTCAGATCTGCTTCATCGAACTGGTCGACTTCGATCCTGAGATGGCAAAGACTGAGACCAAGAAGAAGGCTACGCGTCGTTCTCGCAAGTCTGCTCCCAAGGCTGAGGCTCCTGCTCAGGAGGCTCCCGCTGCTGAGGAGGTTAAGGCTGAAGAGGCTCCCGCTGCCGAAGAGGCAAAGGCTGAATAAGAAAGAGACTTTCTCTTATCAAGATAAGTGCTCTCGCCTACAAGAGGTGAGGGCACTTTTTTTCTTTATTAATTTTGATGATTGGAAACATTTTATTATCTTTGCACATTGGTTGATGGTGGATGGAGGATAGGCCAGAGCCGTTTCGATCCTTTGCATCCTCCGTCCAAATGCTTCCTTAGGTGATTATAGACAAATGGATAAGTGTGTTTTTTCATTCAGATGGCTCATGGTGGCTGCCTTGCTGGTGGTGGCAGTGGGCGTAGAGGCTTCAATGCCTAAGGAGTGGCCGTTTTTCCGTCAGACGGTCAATGGTGTGGAGATAAGGGTGAACTTCTTGGCTTATGACGTTATCCATGTGATGAAATATCCGGAAGGCATCCTGCCGGATAGAAAAGAGGCAATGGTGACATTCAGTCAGGAAGATGTGTGGGTGCATAGCCATCGCACGGATACGGTGATAGATATGGGTGTCATCAGTTTGGGCTGCCAGTTAGACCTGAGGACTGGCCACTTGTTGTTTTATACCGACAGTGGAAGACCCCTCCTTGTTGAGACGGGACAGCCGACACTCGACCTGCACGAGAGCGGTGCCAATGTGGGAAAATACAGAATCTCGCAGTCGTGGGCACTCGACGAAAACGAGACGCTATTCAAGAATAATGTCTCTACCTCTGTCCCATATTTCACCAGTGAAAAGGGCTATGGCGTCCTCTGGGATAACCGAGGGGCGACACACATGGAGAATACGTCATCGGAGGTGTCGTTTTCATCTGAAGCAGGAAAATGTATCGACTATTATCTCGTCTATAATCACGGATCGATGGACGGCCTCCTCTCTAGCATGCACAGGGTCTTAAGGGGCGTGAAGCCTAAAGTCCATAAAAAGAAGATAAAGGTTTCGCGTTGAGTGACATGATGGGGAGAGGACGCTTCGCACCATCGCCTACGGGCCGTATGCATCTGGGTAATGTGTTCAGTGCATTACTGTCGTGGCTTTCGGTAAAGAGCAAGGGCGGCGAGTGGCTGCTGCGCATTGAGGACATCGACCCGCAGCGTTCGCGACAGGCCTATGCCGACCTGCTGATGGATGACCTACAGTGGCTGGGACTGGAGTGGGATGGCGAGCCTGTCTACCAGAGTCAGCGTTCTGATATCTACGAGCATTATTTTGAGATATTGCGCCAGCAGGGATTCACCTATCCCTGCTACTGCACGCGTAATGACTTGCTGGCTACGCAGGCTCCCCATGAGAGTGACGGCCGAGTGGTCTATCCTGGCACCTGCCGTCATCTGCCGCCTCAGCCTGACAAGCCTGCTGCTACGAGACTGGTCGTAGCCGATGATGACATCACGTTCTGCGATGGCCACTATGGTAGGCAAATCGTCAATCTCGCTCGTCACGTGGGCGACTTCATCATCCGTCGCAAGGATGGTGCCTGGGCCTATCAGTTGGCGGTGGTAGTCGATGATGCCCTGATGGGAATCACCGAAGTGGTGCGTGGCCGCGACTTGCTGCTTTCCTCTCCCCAGCAAATCTATCTGTCACAGTTGTTGGCTTTCAACTCCCCGTGTTTCATCCATCTGCCCCTGTTGTGCAACACAGCAGGACAGCGTCTTTCCAAGCGCGATCGTAGTCTCGACATGGAAAGCCTGCGCCAGCGCTTTACACCACAGGAAATCATAGGCCGACTGGCCTATCTGGCTGGTTTGCAGACAGATCCCCAGCCGCTTTCTGCAGCAGAACTGATACCTTTCTTTTCTTGGGACAAAGTGCCCTGTGAGGATATCATCTTAACGGACTGATAATGTCAGCGTACCGTCCTCAATGCGGGCGGTAAAGGAATGCTTGGTCTTGATGGTTTTCTCTACCACGCCGTTGGCAGTGACTGCCCTGACGGTATAGGTGGCCTTACGCTTGTGTATAGGGCGGAAATGGGCAACGCAGGCATCGGTAGGGTCGGTGGTAGCCAGTAGTCCATTGCTATTGGTAAAGAATCGGATGGGCCGCGCTATGCTGTGATTGGGTAGAATCGTGAAATGTCCGGCACCAGGTTTGTCCTGTACGTTGTCACTATGAAATACTGGATGCCCCAGGGGAGTGCGGATGTCGGACAGGGTGCAGGAGTCCTTGCCAGAGAAATTGTTCAGCAACAGATAAGCGGTGCTGTCAGGATCAAAAGCGATGAGGCCGTTCCAGCCCTCTGGTACCTGAAGTGGGGTGATGAGTTCCTGAAGCCGAGCGGTGGTGGAAGCATCGGTATTCGTGTAGTAGATTATGGTGCGGTCATCGACTGTCTCGCCCTGCTGCACGGAACGCGGCTCGTCACTATACGACGTGTAGAGGCGGGCGGTGAGTATAGAGTTGTTATTGGTTCGATCGCCGAAGGCTATCTTTTTGCAGCCTGTAGTCACGATGCCCAGTTGGTTGTCGATGTTCACCCACGGACCGTTCGTGCTGGTCAGTACGGTGCCGTCCAGTTGCTGTTGTTTGTCAGTGGTATATAGAATCCGTGATTTTTTAGTGAATTCATCGACGCTGATAGCCATCAGTCCGCCTTTCTCCTTGTTGATGGTGCACGACTGGTTGGCGCGAATATGATCGGTATAGATGACGGCATTGCCAGGCGTAGAGTAGATGGCAAAGCGGTTGTTGAGAACACCATCGTTGGTCTGCAGTTCACCGTTCATCACATAACTATTGCCCTGTAAGTCATAGTTGCCCTCTACGACGGGCGTGGCGTTGGTCTTCTTTCCCTCCACCTCATACCAACCGATGAAGTTGCCCGTGTTGTTGGCACGGAATGGGACGATGAGGTTTGAGGTTGACGGAGAGCCCAGCGGAGATGCGCTGGGAATGGTGGGGCTGATGTAGCCAGTGTAACTCTTGAGACCCTTGCTCCATGAGAAACAGGTGAAACGGTCGCTGGTGGCAGCCCGTATAATGTTTTGCGAAGAGAAGACCTTTGCAGGCGCATATTGCCTGTTGAAGTCATCCCAGCGGGTGGGGGAGAGACTGGCTGTGGAGAGCACTTCGTGCATCAGCCAGGTCATCATCACGCGGTGGGCCTGTACACCCATTCGGCGTGCACCCACATCGGGCCGCAGGAGCCAAGAGCCGTCTGTCGTTGTCTCTTGTCGGGCCTTGATCATCTGGTAGGCTCTGTTTTCGAGCATCAGGGCATGAGCATCGCGCAGGAAACAGGCATTGGTCGAATAACTAGTAATCTGGTCATATAAAAAGAGGCTCCAGTCGTTGCCGTTTGGCATGGCCAGTTCACCGTCGCTCAGTGCCAGCCAGTAGAGTACCTCCTCCATCACCTTCTGGTTGTTGTGCATCAAGGCGTTGGTATGCCACCGTTCCGAACCGTAAAGGTCACGTTGGAATAGTTTCAGGGCCAGTGCAGCCTCGCCCAGTTCCTGTATGACTACGTTCTGATAGGAGGTGTGGAAATAATCGTGGTTCTGCAGCGTGTAGTCGTCGTAGAGGTTCTGTCCGTGGTAGAGGTCGCAGATGCGTTTTCCGTTGTAGTCGGGATCGATGACGGTAGTGTCAGTGGCATCGTCACGTTGTGAGTAACTGTTGACGGCAAACTCACGTAGGCGCTCGAACCATTGTGGTGCCAGCGGGTCGTTGGGGAACAGTCCCAGTGTGGCCGCCAGGATGTCTGCCTCCCAGCCGTTCTCCTCGGCTTTGGTGTCACCAGCGAATCCTGTGGGAATGTCGCGTTGCAGTTCGTAGTCGCATTCTGCCTTCAGCATCCTGTAGATGTAGTCTCTCTGGCGCTCACTCAGCCTGTCCCACTGGAAAAAGGCCGAGTAGGCAACCGACATCGCCCATAGCGAACTCTCCCACGCATGGTCTTCTACCGATGTGCTGCCCCAGTAGCGGTTGTCCTTGCATGTCTTCAGACGGTTGGCCTTGTGGGTGGAGTAGGCAAAGACAAGGCTCTGCATGGCCATCTGTTCCAATTCGGCCCAGGTGACGTCTTCAGGCAGGGTGACGTGCCCCTTCCCATATTTCACGAGGAAGGCGCAGATCATGGAGAGGTCGGCATTAGGGCGCACCCCTCTCTCGTCGTTACCCATCGTGTTCTCTCCCCTAAAGCAGCCGCAGGTCTCGTCCAATGAATTGGGAGCCACGCAGGGCTGGAAGTCATTCTTCATGTAGATGGTGAAGTTTGCCAGCATCTGCATGAGGCCGGCTTGCATGTCTTTCTCGGCGACAAAATCGCCGAGCACAGGACCATGGGCATCGAGCACAGGACCATGGGCATTGAGCACAGGACCGCGGGCATCGAGTACAGGACCGTGGGCGTCAATCACAGGACCGCGGGCTGCAATTGGTGCAGTCAGGAATAGGAGGGTGAAAGCCAATGCGAGCAGTCTTTGCATATCCGGCAGGTAAGATGAGTGGCTGTTAGAAGGTGACGCTGCGTGTGCCGTCGGCATTCTCTTCGATGGTCACGCGGACGGCATCGTCGGGTAGCAATTCCTCGATGAGTTCGGGCCATTCGATGAAACAGAGGGAACCAGAGTAGAAATAGTCCTCGTAGCCCATGTCGTAGACCTCCTCCAACTTCTTGATGCGGTAGAAGTCGAAGTGAAAAATGCTGTTGGCTTTTTGCTGTTGGCAAATAGCAAGTGGCCAAGAGCCAATGGCATATTCGTTGACGATGGCGAAGGTGGGTGAGGTGATGACATCCTCAACACCCAGTTCCTCGCAGATGGCTTTGATGAAGGTCGTCTTGCCGGCCCCCATCTTGCCGTAGAAGGCAAACACGTGGTGGTCGCCAATCTGACTGATAAACTCGCGGGCTGCCTCGCGTATGTTGTTCAAATCGTTGATCTTGATTTCCATTTTTCTCTTTCTTTACCTTTTTACTCCATTACCTTTTCTTTCCCGTCATCGTGATGAGCGGGATGAGCATCTCCTCCATCGAGATGCCTCCATGCTGGAAGGTGTCCTTATAGTAACTGACGTAGTAGTTATAGTTGTTGGGATAGGCGAAAAACGAGTCGCCCGTGGCAAACACATAACTCGTAGAGAGGTTGGGGGAGGGCAGTTCGGCCTGTGCAGGATCCTTGATGACGAAGAGGTCCTTCGAGTCATAACTCAAGTTCTTGCCCAGTTTGTAGCGCAAGTTGGTATTTGTGTTGCGGTCGCCCACAATCTTCACTGGCTGTGTACAACGAATGCTGCCGTGGTCTGTTGTCACGATGATGTGGTAGTCGGTTTGTGCCAGTTGACGGAAGAAGTCGGCAATGACCGAGTGGCGGAACCACGACAGGGTGATGCTGCGGTAGGCCGACTCGTTGTTGGCCAGTTCGCGCACCATGCGGCTCTCCGTGCGGGCATGGCTGAGCATGTCGATAAAGTTGAAGACCACCACGTTGAGATCGTTCTTCTGCAGCGTCTTCAGTTGTTGAATCAGTTTCTCTGCCTCGTTGGAGGTATTGATCTTGGTGTACGAGAAGGTGTCGTGGCGGCGGTAGCGTTCAATCTGTGTCCTGATGAGTGGTGCCTCGTTCAGGTTCTTGCCCTCCTCTTCGTCCTCATCGACCCACAAGTCTGGAAACATCGCCGCGATCTTGTTGGGCATCAGTCCTGAGAAGATGGCGTTACGGGCATACTGCGTGGCTGTGGGCAGGATGGAGCAATAGAGGTCTTCATCGATGGTGAATTGGTCGCCAATCTCCTGTGCCAACATGCGCCACTGGTCGTAGCGGAAGTTGTCCATCACCACAAGAAACACCTTCTTGCCTTCGTTGAGCAGGGGGAACACCTTCTTCTTGAATATCTCTGGCGATAAGATGGGGCGGTCAGTCTCTTTTGCAGTGGGCGAAAGCGATGCCACCCAGTCCAGATAGTTCTTCTTGATGTACTTTGCGAAGCCCAGGTTGGCCTCCTCCTTCTGCATGGCCAGCATCTCCGTCATCTGCGAGTCGGTACTGCTCAACTGCAGTTCCCAGTGCACCAGTTGCTTGTAGACGGCAGTCCAGTCTTTCCATGTGCGGCAGTCCATGATTTGCAGGGCAATCTGTTGGAACTGCTGTTGGTAGCGGCTCTGCGTCACCTCAGTCTCTATCTCGCGGCGGTGGATGTTCTTCTTCAGCGTCAGCAGTATCTGGTTGGGGTTGACGGGCTTGATCAGGTAGTCGGCAATTTTCTGTCCAATGGCCTGTTCCATGATGTTCTCCTCTTCGCTCTTGGTGACCATCACGACAGGAGTGGCTGGTGCTATCTGCTTGATGCGATGCAGTGTTTCCAGTCCGCTCAGACCAGGCATCTGCTCGTCGAGTAGCACCAGGTCGAACGACCGTTCGCTGCACAGGTCGATGGCATCGGTGCCGTTGCTGGCGCACGTCACCTCGTAGCCTTTTTTCTCTAGGAAGATGATGTGGGCTTTCAGCAGTTCCACCTCATCGTCTACCCATAATAGTTGTCCATTTGTCATATCGTCTCTGTTCTTTTTACCAGAAGTCCGGATCGAAGTCGAAGCCGCCGTTAGTGGCAGGAGGTGCGGTGTTGCTCTCAGGGTCTTCTGCGTCCTCCTGATCCTCCTCGTCCTCCTGATCTTCGGGTTCCACATAGGGTGGGATATTCAGCAGTTCCTCGTCGCTGATCTTCAGCGGCAGGAAGGTATGCTCGTAGAAGGCATCGTAGTCCATATAACTGTAGCGTGTGCCAATGAGCGACAGGTTATGCTCGCTGATGACGATGCTACGGCATTGCTGGAGAATCTTTGCCATCTCTTCCGAGGCGTAGAGTTGACGGGCATACTGCAAGGCCTCGTCGAAGTTGAGGAAGCCTTGAATGCGCATGCGATGGAAGCCCTGTTCACGTTCTATCTCCAGGTCGAAGTTCCTGACGAGGAAGTTGGAGAAGTTGAAACGGGCCATCTCGTATAGCAGTTGGTTCTCGTTCACCGAGTCAGGCTGATAGACCAGCAGGAAGAGGAAAGGCGTGTCGCGTTCGGCCGACAGCGTGTCAGTGCCCAGTGAGTCTTGGTCTATGCTCATGTCGCGGCGTGCCCATACGGCATCCAGGTCGAAGGTGCCTCCATGCAGCGTGCGCCCTTCCTGTATACCTTTGAGGATCATACCGGCCATCTCTGTCACTTCGCTCTGCGGGTATTTCTCCACCACGGTTTTCAGTTCTGCGATGCAGCCCTTGGCATCGCCTTGGTTCAGCAGGCTGAGGCCGTTGATGAACAAGAACTTGGGACGGTTCTCTCCCAGCGGGAATCGCTCGGCTGAGAGTTGGGCGTTGGTTCTGATCTCCTGGTGACGGCTCTCCTTGAAGGCATCGTAGGTAGCCGCATAGATAGAGTCCTCGATATGTTCGCCGAAGCGTGCGTTCTCTTCGAAGTAAGGGTCGCTGAGCAGGATGGTCAGGTCGCTCTCGGGATAGTCGCTCTTCAACTGTGCCAGACAGTTCTCTGCCATCTGTGTCTCGCCCATACGTGAGTAGAGCAGGAAGAGGTGGTACCATGCCTGGTCCATCTGTTCGAAGGTGGGGTAGTGGGCGGTTAGCCTGGTGAGTTGCTTCTCGGCCAGGCCGAAGTTCTCCAGTTTGTCCTTAAAGATGACGCCAGAGTGGAACAGACCGTCCATGATGATCAGGTCGCTCTCTGCCTTCTGCTCCTCTGTGAATGGAATCTGTGCCAGGTAGTACTCACGGTTGTGCGGGTCGTTAGCCAGAGTGTCTTCAGGGGCCTCGGCGGCAATGGAGTCGTTGCTTGCGATGGTGGTGTCTGTCAGACTGTCTGTTCTCTCCAGACCCTCTGGATTCTCTGTGTTGTCTGAATCTCCCAGATTGTTCAGATTGCCTACCACCGTCTTGTTGATGCGCTGCCAGTTGTCAGCGTTCTCACGCTTACCCCATTGCTTCTGGAAGGTCTGCTTGCCCTGATTGACGGTCATCTGGTTGTAGAAGTACCACTGGCCGTTGGATCCGGCTGTTGGCTGTTGGCTGTTGGCTGTTGGCCTTTGGTTGCGGTTGCCTGTGGCTCCCTGCTTCTGCTGGGCTGCCTCCACCTCGGCCTCGCGGGCCTTGTCGCGCTCCTCCTTCTCTTTCTTCTTCAGCGCCTCAATGACGCGGTCGATGGCTGCCAGACGGTCTTCCTCCGACATATTGGCCAGTTCCTGCAGCGAGTCCTGCAGATGGACGGCATCGGTGTAGGGCACCAGTTCGTCGAGCACCTTCGACCGCTTCGACAGTTGCTCGTAGTCGTCCCGTTCCTTGTCCAGCAGTCCGATGGCCTCTCCGTAGCAGCGCTGTGCGTCGTTGTATTTCTCTTTATCCCAGTATAGTCCGCCCAGTTTCAGCAGCAGCACGCCTTTCTCGATGCCGTTGCGTGTCGATTTCTCGTTACCTTTCTCATAGGCGCCGATGGCCTGCAGGGTGTCACGTTGCATCAGGTAGATGTTGCCGATGGCATAGTAGACCTGATCCAGGTAGTCCTTGTTGTTGTCAGAGGCCGCCATGCGTTTCAGCCGGGCTATCATCTTCTTGCCGTTGCCCTGTGCCATCACCTCTGTCTGGGCGATGCGTGCGTTGAACTCCAGTTCGTAGGGCGGGTTCTGTCGGATGGCTTTCTGGTAGGCCTTGTAGGCTTCCTGCCTGTTGCCTAATGCGCTCTGCAACTGTCCCATTAGGAACCATTCGCGGGCTTTCTGTGTCTTGCGGTGCTCGTGTCTGATGGTGTTTCTCAGGTAGGGTATAGCCTGCTGGTATTCGCCTGTCCGCACGTAGTAGTCGGCCATGGTGCCGTCCCAGTCGTTCTGGGCTCGGTAGTGTATGGAGTCGCGACGCTGGTTGCGTATCACGTCCTCGGCATCGTAGAGCCAGTCCAGTTCGATGTAGCAGCGTGCCAGCCATGCACGTGCCATCGCCATCTGCAGGGGTTGTGTCTGGTAGAGCCGTGACATATAACTGAAGGTGGCGGCAGCCTCGTCGAAGTCGCCCTTCTGAAACTGTGCCTTACCCATCAGCAGCCATGCCTTCCATAGGAATGGGTTGTATTCCTTGCGTCCCAGCCACTCCTTGTCCTTTTCCGTCTTGCGGCGTGACTTCTTCCATTCGGGTTTGGCCTTGATGCTGTGCAGTTTGATGGTCTTCTCCATCTTCTCCACCGTGCGGTCGAAGTTGCTCTTGCCCAGCGTGCGGCTCTGCTTGTTGCCAACGGTATAGAGCGGCAGCATCTCGGTATAGTTGTCCTTGTTGCCCTTCTCCTGGGCCAGTGCCCCTTCCTTATAGGCTTCCGAGCCGTTGTAGTAGGTGTTGTATCTGGCTGTGAACGACTGCCAGGCGCGGCTTTTGGCCGTATTCTTATGCGCAGAGCATCCTGCCATCAGCACGCTGACGGCCACCAATAGTCCTACTATGTAGATACTTCTCCGCATAATACCTCTTATTTCTTAACTCTCAACTCTTCAGTTTATTGCCTTCTTTGCGCTTTTTCTCCTCAAGAAGGCACGCAATTTTGCATTCGCCGGAGTCCTTGCTGCTACACGAGGCACAGTCATGGGCCTCGACCACGGGTGTGTCAGTACCACCCTTGGTCAGCATCGAGGCTACTGCGGCGATGATGCCCAGTACGACCAGCGACCCTATGCATATCAGTGCAAATTCCATGTTATCAAAGGCGGTAGCCGCTCGAGTTTGCTCGCTTTCACCAAGCGGAGCGACTGAAAGAAATTATTCACTATTCACTCTTCACTTTTATCGGCGGTAGCCGCTCGAGTTTGCTCGCTTTCACCAAGCGGAGCGACTGAAAGAAATTTTTCACTTTTCACTATTCACTTTTCCCGGCGGTAGCCGCTCGAGCTTGCTCGCTTTCACCAAGCGGAGCGACTGAAAGAAATTTTTCACTTTTCACTATTCACTTTTCCCGGCGGTAGCCGCTCGAGCTTGCTCGCTTTCACCAAGCGGAGCGACTGAAAGAAATTTTTCACTTTTCACTATTCACTTTTCCCTTCAAGGGCGAAGCCCGCTTTTTCCAGATCCTCCCAGAAGCGAGGGTACGACTTGGTGACTACCTGCGGGTTGTTGATGCTGATGGGCATCTTCAGCGCCATGGGGGCGAAGGCCAGTGCCATGCGGTGATCCTCGTAGGTGTCTATTGAGGTTGGAGGTTGGAGGTTGGAGGTTTGAGATTTCTTCCCGTCCCAACTCAGTTCGCTGTTGTTGCGGTCTTCCAGCATATAGCCCAGTTTGGCCAGTTCGGCCTTCAGGGCCACTATACGGTCGGTCTCCTTGATCTTCAGGGTCTGCAGGCCACTGAAGTGGAAGGGAACCCCCATGGCACAGCAAGTGCAGACAAAGGTCTGCGCCAGGTCGGGCATGTTGGTGAAGTCGTACTCCAGACGGGATACGATGTTGTTGCTCTTACGCAGCGTCACCAGCGTGGGCTTTCCTGGCTTCTTGGAGGCAAAGGTGGTCTTCACGCCAAGGAGACTGAACAGATAGCGCAGGCCAGAGTCGCCCTGCTTCGAGCCGTCCATCAGGCCTTCCAGGCGTATTTCCGCCTCAGGATCGTCGCTCAGGGCCACCATCTCGTACCAGTAACTAGCCGCACTCCAGTCGTTCTCTATATAATAGTTTCGCGACACGTAGGGCTTTGGCTCTACCGTGATGGTGTCCACCGATGTCCATTCGGCATCGGCTCCGAACTCCCTCATCGTCCATAGCGTCAGGTCGATGTAGGGACGTGAGATGATGTCGCCAGTCAGTCGGAGTGTCAGACCCTTGCGGAGCACAGGACCAATCAGCAGCAGGGCCGATATATACTGCGAACTGACGTTGCCTGCAATCTCCAGTTCGCCTCCCTCCAGGTTCTGACCATTGATGTGCAGAGGCGGAAAGCCCGTATCCCCCTCGTAGCAGATGTCGGCTCCCAGATGGCGCAGGGCATCCACCAGCACCTTGATGGGACGGTGCTTCATGCGTTCCGTACCCGTCAGTACATGGTTGCCGCTGTTCGTTGCCGAAAGGTAGGCCGTCATAAACCGCATGGCTGTGCCTGCCGCTTTGATGTTGATCACTTCGGGCATCTGCTCCAACGCACGGATGATGACTTCCGTGTCGTCGCAGTCGCTCAGGTTGTCAGGCAGGATGTTGCCTCCGGATAGGGCGTGGATAATCAGTGCCCTGTTTGATATGCTCTTTGAGGCAGGCAGTTTGATGTCTGCCCTCAGTTGTTTCGCTCCAGTAATGGTGTATGTTGTCATATTATCGGCAAAGATACAACAAAAAATGCAAGGCGACAAGAAAAAAGGAAAAATATTTCTTAAAAAATTTGGCAGTTTCATAAAAACTACGTACCTTTGCAGCGCATTTTAAGAAAATGCACACAAGGATCGGGATTTAGCGCAGTTGGTAGCGCACACGTCTGGGGGGCGCGAGGTCGCTGGTTCGAGTCCAGTAATCCCGACAGAAAGGTGAGAAATCGAAAGGTTTCTCACTTTTTTTGTTAAATAGTCACATTTTTAAGGACCGATTGCTTGATTTTTAAAAAACTATTTGTAATTTCGCTGCCGATATGAGCAAGAACCTATATATCATCAGCGGTTGCAATGGGGCAGGGAAGACCACAGCATCATACACGGTGCTTCCGGAAGTCCTTCATTGCAAGGAGTTTGTCAATGCTGATGAGATAGCGAAGGGCCTCTCTCCTTTCAATCCAGGAAGTGTTGCCATCGAAGCAGGGAGACTCATGTTACAAAGGATAGAATTCCTTTTAGAAAAGGAAGAAACATTCTCTTTAGAGACTACTCTTGCAACAAAGTCTTATGTTAACCTTGTACGGCGGGCTAAGGAAAAGGGGTATAGTGTTAAACTCCTGTTCTTTTGGCTTAACTCGCCAGAACTGGCTGTCAGGCGTGTAGCCGAGCGAGTGGCAAAGGGCGGGCACGACATCAAAGAGCCGATTATCAGACGAAGATATGTTGCTGGAATCAAGAACCTCTTCAATCTTTTCATGAAACAAGTGGACTACTGGGGCATCTATGACAATAGTGAGTATCCCCGTAAACAAATAGCGTGTGGAGGAAAGGTTGCAAAAAACATCATTTACGAAGAATCATTATTTGCTAAAATACAGGACTATGTCAAATAAGGAAGTAAAGGATTTCTCCGAGATAGTAAGAAACGGTTTGGAGATAGCAGAAAGAAGGATGCTTGAAGAAAAAGCATTGCATGATGAGGATATTATCGTTTCCCCTGACGGTAAGACTTTTCAACGCATTCCCGCCAGACAACTTCTTTGACACCCTCACGCGCACGATATTATAATAAGGTAAGCAGAAAGCATGTCGGAATGCCTTCTATCTCTCGTTCCGAGGCTTCTTAACCACCGTTCCAATGCTTCCTAGCCTCCGTCCGAATGCTTCCTTAGGGGGGTAAGGAAGCATTCGGACGACTCGTGCAAAGCATCGGAACGGGTCGTAGATGACGTTCGGACGAGCCGTCCGAGGCATTCCTTAGGGAAACGAAAGAGATAGTGATTGATTAAGAAACAAATGATGTGTTTTTAAGAAACAAATGATGTGTTTTTAAGAAACGAATTTTTCTAATTATAACTAATTTTATCCACGAATGGGGATAATTTAATATTCGAGTAATACATAATCATTAGAAGAATTAAGTTCAATTAGGAAAATTCGTTTCTAAGAAAGACACATCATTCGCTTCTTAACATTCAAAATTCTTAATCGCTTAGCGACCGCTCTTAATTCTAAATTCTTAATTCATTATATCTCCATCCCTCCCGTCAGATAGCGCTGAGCCCTTTATATAAAGGCCTTTTGCTGTTTTCATCCCTCCCGTCACCCCTCCCGTCATCTCTCCCATATCCCTCCCATTGGCGCCTCAGGTTATAAAGGACAAAAATCTTTCATAAACCCAAATCGGTCTTAAGGCAGATAGAAGGACATAAATCTCCAAAAATCTGTCATAAATCTTTTGCTGCGATAGACAATATCTTATTTATGTTTCATTTGTGTTGATTTATGTTCCTTAAAGACACAGGGTGACGTGAGAGATGATGGGAGGGATATGGGAGGGATGACGGGAGGGATGAATTGTGCTCAGATCTCTGGAAATCCCTTTGTACAAAGGATTCTTTGAAAGGCGACGGGAGGGATGAGGGATTTTTTGAAGAAACCTCAAAACAAAAAAAGTTCTTTTTTATTTGGTATTTTGCTCACTTAATCGTATCTTTGCAGCGGAGTATATTGACTTATGACAGATAACAAAGAAAGATACATCAACCCGTATACCGACGAGAGCAAGAAGATTTTCTGGGACAACTATAGCGTGATGAAAACAGCTACAGACAAAGGCCATGCGAAAGGCCTTGCAGAAGGGCTGGAGTTGGGTCGTGCAGAAGGTCGTGCAGAAGGTCGTGCAGAAGAGCGAATAGTGAATGCTCGTAATCTGAAAAGGAATGGTGTGCCTGTTGATATTATCGTCAAGAGCCTTGGTCTGACAGAAGAGGAAATTGATCAATTGTAGGAGAGATGTTGTATATCAGGAGACTTAGTCCGCGAGGATGTCAGCACAACCCGAAGAATAGAAGAAATGGCGACTGTCCGTGAGGATAGTCGCCATTGCTTATAACTTCTCGGCCTTCCAGTCGGTGATATTACGTTCCTCGGATGAGAAACTGATGCCGACTTTGGTGATGGGACGGCCATCAAGTCGGTATTTGTCAGCGTAGCCCTTGCGGTCAATCTGGTCGAGGGCGGTGTCGACAGTATCGTTATATTTCAGTTCCATGATGTAGATGCCCTTCGGCATGAGTAGGGTAATGTCGCTACGTCCTTTAGCACCAGGATCCTCAGCACGGACATCGGCCCCGAAGGCTACGAGCAGCGTGTAGAGCAGCGCATGGTAGTAGTGCTCGTTTTTGTTATCTTTCTCCCACTGATAGGGTATTCCGGCGTAAAACGTCTTGATTGCTTCGATGAAGTCGGCCAGGTCGTCGTCGACGCGGAAGTCGTAGTAGGCCAGTTGAAGTGTCGAAGCCTGTCGGCTGTTCACCTGCTTGCCAGCCACATGTTTGAACAGGCAGTCGGCAAAGCCTCGGTGCACTTCTGCATTTGGGAAACTGAGCGTGTAGATGATGTCAAAGTCGTATTTCTTGCAATCCTTGATGGTGAGGTAGCCGCTTTGATAGAGGATAGGCAACGGGTTGTCGAAACTCTCGAAGGGGAGGTCGAAGTACGTGCTGGGCAGTCGTATGCCTTCCAACTCGGCCATATTCACGGGGGGCATCTGTGCCAGCATGTTGATGAGGGCTCCACTGGTGCCGCGGTCAAACCAGTAGTCGGTCACATCGCCCGAGTTGAAGGCGTTGACCAGACTGAAGGGGTTGTACATATCCACCATCGCCTTGCTGAAGTGGTAGCCGTCGTAGCGGGCTTTCAGCCGTGTGAGCATCCCGTCGTAGTCCGTGCCGTTACGCTCGGCCATCTGTTCGATGTCGGGGCGCAACTGTGTGGTCAGTTCCTCCTCGCTGATGCCGCAGAGCGTGGCATAGTCATCAAACATCGAGATGTTGTAAAGGTTGTTGAGTTTGCTGAACACGCCCATCTGCGAGAATTTCGAGATACCGGTGATGAAGGCGAACTGCAAGTGGTCGTCCTCAGCCTTCAGCGGTCCGAACACGTTCTGGAACCGCTGGCGGGCCTGTGCCACCTTCTCTGCATCGCCCAGGGCATGGAGGATGAAGTTGTCGTATTCATCGACGAGCACCACCACGCGCTTGCCGGTATCCTTGTGCAGGGTACGCATCAGGTTGACCATGCGGATGTTGGCGTCTTTCACCTCGGGCGTAATGCCGTATTGCCGCTCGTAGCCCTTCAGCGTCTCGTCAATCAGCGTGTCAAGTTGCTCAATGGTTACGAGGTCACCCGCGCTGAAGTCGAACCTTATCACGGGGTACTTCTCCCACTTCCAGTCTGTCGTGGCGATAAACAACTGTGGCTGCTCGATGCCCTGCTCGGTAGTAAAGGCCTCGAAAAGTTCGCGACGGCCCTCAAAGACGGCAGCCAGCGTAGATACTAACAGCGACTTGCCGAAGCGTCGCGGCCGGCTTAGGAAGTAGGGCTTGCCCTCAGTGATCATCTTGTAAATGAGCGGAGTCTTGTCGATGTAGATGTATCCGTCCTTACGGATGCTCTCGAAACTCTGGATGCCTACGGGATATTTTCTCTTTGATGCCATAATTCTCGTTGTTTATGCCTTTTGGAATCCTGCTTATTACTTCTTGCCGACAATGCCCATGCTGGCGGAGCGCAGGAACTCGATGACGTTGCGCACCTCAGGACCGTCGGGGACCTGCTCCTCAATCTGGTTGACAGCATCGAAGAGTGACGTGTTGCTCAGGAAGAGCAGACGATAGGCATTGGCAAGATGCTTCAGTACCTTCTCGTCCACACCATAGGAGCGGCCCATGGTGAAGTTTACACCGCCATATTCTGAACGCTTGGTGCAGATGATGTAGGGTGGCACATCCTTGGAGAAGGTGGTGCCGGCCTGAATCATGGCGCCACGGCCCACACGGGTCTTGGCATTCTCGATGACGCTCGACGAGAAGATGACACCATCCTGTATCTCGCAGTCGCCGGCAATCTTGGTGCCGTAGCCGAACACGCAACGGTCGCCCACCTTGGTGTCGTGGGAGATATGGGCACCCTCCATCAGCACGTTTTCGTTGCCGATGACGGTCTGCCCGCCAGTATGCGTGGCACGGTTGATGACCACATTCTCGCGGATGATATTGTTATCGCCGATGATGCACTCCGACTTCTCACCACGGAAGTCGAAGTCCTGCGGTAGTGCGCCGATGACTGAGCCCTGGTGCACCTTGTTGTGACTGCCCATACGCGTACCATTTAATATAGATACGAAGGGGAAGATGATGCAGTCGTCGCCAATCACCACATCGTCCTCGATATAGACGAAGGGGAATATTTTACAGTTGTCGCCGATTATCGCCTTGGGGCTGATCTCGGCCTTGGGACTTATTACGCTAGCCATAACTTGAGCCCCTCTCTTATCCCCCCAACAGGGAGGAGGCCGTAACAGGGGCGTGGGCCTTGTGTTTCTTCATTAGCCTCCCCCAAAATTAGGGGGAGGTAGGAGAGAGTTTCTTCTTATCGTCCTCCTCCACCGAGTGCCGTGTAGAGACTCACCACGGCCTGCATCTTATAGAAGTCGTCGGTGGTCTTGCTGAGTTTGGCGTTGAGCAACTGCGTCTCGGCTGTAAGGACTTCCAGATAACTGGAGCCGCTGCTGCGATAGAGGGCCTTGGTGTCCTCTACGTTCTGCGTGAGCACAGCCACACGCTGCTCCTCGAGTTTGGAGTTGGCATCATACTGGGTATAGTTGACCAGTGCGTTCGACACCTCGTTGCCGGCAGAGAAGATGGCGTTCTGCCAGGTGTTGAAAGCCTGCTCGTACTTCAGTTTGCTGACCTTCAGGTTTGCCGTGAGGGCACCACGCTGGAAAATGGGCTGCAGGAGGCTGCCGAAGAGCGATGTCGTCCACTTGCCAGGATTCATCGTGCCGGTGAGGTTGCTGAAGTTGGCCGAAGCACCAATGGTGATGGTGGGATAGAACTGCGAACGGGCAGTCTGCACATCATGGAAGCAGGCGGCAAGGTTCATCTCAGCGTTATGAACGTCAGGACGATTCTGCAGCACGGCAAAAGCGACGCCAGTGGCAAACTCCTCTGGCAGCGACTGCTCGTCGATTGTAGAACGGGGTATCTCCTGACCAGCCTGGCCGATGAGCAGCGACAGGGCGTTCTCCGTGGCACGGATCTGACGGCGCATGTCGTTGGCCTGCGTCTGCATGCTCAGGTAAGAAGCCTCGGCACTCTGCACGCCCGTTGAGCGCACACGGCCCAACTGGTGCTGGAGTTTCATCATCTCCCAGGTCTCCTTCGACATGTCGGCCATCTGGGTGACAATCTCCAACTGACGGTCGAGCATGAGCAGGGTGTAGTAACTGTTGGCAATACCGCTGATGACCTGTGCACGCACAGCCATCTGATAGTCCTTATAGCCCAGCAGTTTCATCTGCGTAGAGCGCTTCTGCGACAGGATGTTGCCGAAGAGGTCTAGCGTCCAACTGGCCGTCACGGGGATGGAGTAGGACTTGGTGGTCTGCGACGGGTCGGTATGAACCGTGGTGATGGAGCCCATAGACTGGTTGGTGCCAATGCTGATGGCAGGCAGGAAGGCCAGTTTGGCGGCCTTCAGCATGGTCTCGTACATCTGAACGGTAAGGGCAGCATTCTGCAAGTTGGCATTTCGCTCCAGGCCCTGCTCGATGAGTGCCTGCAACTGCGGGTCGGTGAACACCTGGCGCCAGGGCAGGTTGCCGAAGGAGGCGGTGTCCTGCACGGCCAGCGTGTCGCGATTGGACCACACATCACGCACGAGGCCGTCGGCTTCCACCTCTGGCCGCTCGTACTTATTATATAGTCCGCAACTGCTGAGCAGCAGGCACAACAGCAAGAGACCCACCCCCATGCCCCTCCCTGTATGGAGGGGAGTAGATACGTTGTTCCTTAATATCCTATTCTTCATTTTTTTTATTTTTTATTGTACATTTTATTCCCCTCCCTCGCAGGGAGGGGTAGGGGGTAGGCTTTACTTCTGCAGTTCATATTCCACGGGACGGTTGGCATACTGCTGCAACTCGGTGGTCACATCAGGATTCTCCTCGTCGCCCTCGAACTTCATGGGGCTGAACTTCTCCTGCAGCGTCTGGAAGATGACGAACAGGCCGGGCACCACAAGGATCTGGAGCAGCGTGCCGATGAGCATACCACCCACGGCAGCGGCACCCAGCGTCTGGTTACCATTCTTACCCACACCACTTGCAAACATCATTGGCAGCAGACCGATGACCATGGCCAGGGAGGTCATGAGGATAGGACGCAGACGGGCTGCGGCACCCAGGACGGCCGACCATGAGATGGCCATACCCGTCTGGCGGCGCTCAAGGGCAAACTGCACAATCAGGATGGCGTTCTTGGCCAACAGACCGATCAGCATGATGAGCGAGATCTGCATGTAGATGTCGTTAGCATGTCCGAATATCATGGTGAACAGGAAACAGCCTGCCAGACCGAAGGGCACGGAGAGCACCACGGCCAGCGGCAGAATGTAGGACTCGTACTGTGCCGACAGGATCAGGTAGATGAAGATGAAGCAGAGCACGAAGATGATGGCTGTGGTGTTGCTGGCCTTGGCCTCCTCACGCGTCAGACCCTGATAGTCGTAACTGTAGCCCGTAGGCAGCACCTCGGCTGCCACCTCCTGGGCGGCCTTGATAGCCTCACCAGTAGAGTAGCCGTTGGCCACGGTAGCCGTCACGTTGATAGATGTGAACAGGTTGAAGCGGTTGATGTTCATAGGACCATAGACACGCTCCAGTTGGCAGAACTCACCGGCAGGAGCCATGCCGCCAGGCGTACGCACATAGATGCTGTTGAGCGACTCGGGCGTCATACGCGACTCGGGCGTACCTTGTATCATCACGCGATAGAGTTTACCATAACTGTTGAAGTTGGAGGCATACAGACCGCCATAATAACCCTGCAGGGTGGTGAGCACCGTCTTGGGCGACACACCAGACTGCTTACACTTGGCCACATCGACATGCACCATGTACTGCGGATAGTTGGGGTTGTAGGAGGTCATAGCCGTCTGGAACTCCGGACGCTTGTTCAGTTCTGCCAGATACTCCTTCACGATGCCGAAGAATCTGTTCAGGTCGCCACCCGTGCGGTCCTGCATCACCAGCGACACACCAGAGTTGGCCGAGAAGCCAGGAATCATAGGCGGTGCGAATGCCAGAATCTGGGCATCCTTGATGTGAGCCGTCTTGACGAAGATCTGGGCGATGACGCCCGTTGACTCGTAGGGGTTGAGGAAGAAACGGTAGATGCCGTCACCTTCCCACAGGCCGGAGATTTTCCACCACAAGCCCTTCTGACGCTCTTCAAACGGCTTCAACTTGATGATGAACGTAGCCTGGTCACTACCTGCACCAGCAATGAAGTTGTAGCCCTGCACCATCTCACGGTTCATGATGGCAGGGTCGGCAGCCAGGATGGAGTCCACCTGGGCCACCACTTCCTTGGTGCGAGCCTCTGACGTGGCGGGAGGCATGGATACAGTACAGAAGATGGTGCCGGTATCCTCATCAGGTACCAGACCAGACTTCGTGGTCAGCATCGTTGCCACCAGGGCAGCAATACCCAGAAGCACCGTAAACAGCACGGGGATGGGCTTACGCACCAGTTTCTCCACGTTGCCCTTGTATTTGCCCAGAATCTTGTCGTAGGAAGCATTGAACGCTGCATGGAAACGGTCGATCATCGACATCTTCTTCGCATGGCCATCCTTGTCGTGAGGCTTCAGGAAGACGGCACACAAGGCGGGCGACAGTGTCAGGGCGTTCAGAGCCGAAATGAAGATGCTGACAGCCATCGTCACACCAAACTCACGGTAGAACGTACCGCTGGTGCCTCCGATGAACGACACGGGGATGAACACCGAAGCCATCACCAACGTGATGGAGATGATAGCACCCGAGATCTCGTTCATGGCATCGATGGATGCCGTCAGAGGACTCTTGTAGCCTTGGTCGAGTTTTGCATGCACGGCCTCAACCACCACAATGGCATCGTCGACCACAATGGCAATAGCCAACAGCAAGGCCGACAACGTGAGGAGGTTGATGGAGAAGCCCATCAGGTTGAGGAAGAAGAAAGTACCGACCAGCGACACAGGCACAGCAATGAGCGGAATGAGCGTCGAACGCCAGTCCTGCAGGAAGAAGTAAATCACGAGGAACACCAGTATCAGCGTGAAGAAGAGGGTGAAGACCACCTCCTCGATAGCGGCATAGAGGAACTCCGTGACATCGTAGTTGATCTTGTACACCATGCCAGGAGGCATCAACTCCTTCTGAGATTCAAGTTCGGCCTTCACCTGCTTGGCAATCTCGTTGGCGTTGGAGCCAGCCACCTGCTGCACCATCGTCAGGATAGAGGGCAGGCCGTTGTTGTGCATCGACACAGAATAGCCCTCGCCACCCAACTCGATATCGGCTATATCCTTCAGTTTCAGCGTCTGGCCGTTGGCATCGCTCACGATGATGATATTGCCAAACTCCTCGGCATTCTTGAAGCGGCCGGTATAGCGCATGGCATACTCGAATGACACGTCGCTCTGCTCACCAAACTTACCAGGGGCAGCCTCGATGTTCTGTTCGGCCAGGGCGGCTGAGATGTCGCTAGGCATCAGGCCATGCTGCTTCAGCACGTCGGGCTTCAGCCAGATGCGCATGGCATAGGTCTTGGAACTGAAACTCGAAGCATCGCCCACACCCTCGATACGCTTCAGGGCAGGCACGATGTTAATGGCATTATAGTTGGTCAGGAACTCATCGTCGTAGCGGCCATCGCTAGTCAGCGAGTACATGATGACCTGTGACGACTGGCGCTTGACGACACGCACGCCAATCTGGTTGACCTCGGCCGGCAGCAATGATGCAGCCTGCGATACGCGGTTCTGCACGTTCACAGCACACATGTCAGGATTCATGCCCTGACGGAACATCACCTGAATCATGGCAGAGCCAGGCGATGCGGTAGAGGTGATGTAGTCCATGCCCTCCACACCGTTGATACTCTCCTCCAACGGCGTGATGACAGCATTTTTCACCGTCTCAGCATCAGCACCAGGGTAACTGGTTATCACCATGATGTTAGGCGGTGCGATATTGGGGTACTGCTCAATAGGCAGCGACACCAGTCCGATGAAACCCAGCAGGACGATGAGGATTGAGATCACCGTCGACAATACCGGGCGTTTGATAAAGGTTGTAAAAGTCATACCTATTTACTATTTGACAATTTACAGTTTATTTCATAGAAGAGACAATATCTCCTGCGCTCATGGCACGGGCCTGCTCCTCTATCTTCTCCTGATAGCGCTGGGGCGTGATGGGCACAATCTCCATCTGGTCACTCAACTTGGTGATGCCGTGGGTCACGTATTTGTCGCCAATGTTCAGACCGCTGGTCACAATATAGTTGTTACCGTCGTTCTGAGGATCGACGGTAATCTCGGTATAGGCCACCTTGTTGCTGTCTTTAAGCAGATAGATAAACTTCTTGTTCTGCACCTCTGTGACTACAGACTGGGGGATGACAATAGCCTCACTGGCCGAACGGGGAATGATGATCGAGCCAGAGCCACCGCTCTTCAGCACCTTCTCAGGATTGGCGAAGCGGGCCTTCAACTGCACGGAACCGGTTGTCTGGTCAATGACGCCACTGACAGACACCACCTTACCTTCAACGCCATAGACCGAGCCGTCGGCCAGTTGCAACTTCACCGGTGGGAAGGCATCGATGGCGCCACGCATGCCACCCTCGCCCTGCGACATGGCCAGGATGCCACGTTCAGGCAGAGAGAAGTAGACATCCATCTGGCTGATGTCAGCCACATGGGTCAGCACGTTGCTGCCGCTGACCAGGGCACCCTTCTTGTAAGGCAGCGTGCCGACGACACCTGCCGAGGGGCTCTTCACGTAGCAGAAACTCAAGGTCTCCTTGGCCGAAGCCAGGGCAGCCTGAGCCTGAGACAACTGGGCCTGGGCACTCAAATAACTATTCTCAGCCGTCTGCAACTCATATTCGCCGATAACCTTATTTGCAAAAAGTTGCTTCGAGTTCTCGTAAGTCAACTTGGCGGTGTTCACCTGGCTCTGTGCTGTATTCACGGCTGCCTGGGACTGACGTACCTGGGCCTGATAAGTCTCGTTGTCAATCACGAAGAGCAGTTGTCCGGCACTCACCGTCTGTCCTTCTGTCACGCAGATCTGTGTAAGGAATCCCGAAGTCTTGGGACGGATCTCCACATCCTGAATACCATTAATCGTGGCAGGATAGGTCGTCTGCAGGTCTGCGTTCTGTGCGGTAACCGTTTCCACGGGATACTCGTTGTCGCCAAAAGTGGGACGACCGCCGCCACCACCACATGCCATCAGCATGGCAGCAGCACCTGCAACCAATAAAATTCTTCTCGTTTTCATATCAAAAATACTACTTCTAAATTTATATATAAATTCTAATTTTTTATTGTCGGCAACACCCTCTGATGTTAAAATGAGGGTGCAAAGTTACAAAAAAGAAGCATAAGTCAGATTACTTACACCTCTTTTTTATACTTAATTAGCAAAAGGCACGACTATCCCTGACGGGGGGCAAGCCCCATCTCACGGGCTTTCTGCAGGAGAAGTTGCATGAGTGGCTCGCGCTCGTTCTCCACCTTGTTGTCAAGAACGGCATCCTTCAGGAACTGCTTTAACACACCCACCTCACGAGAGGGTTTCAGGTCGAAGATCTGCATGATCTCATTACCGTCGATGACGGGCTGCAGCAGGCGCTTGTAGTCCTTTTCCTTCAGGTCGGCCAGTTTCTCGCGTACCATGCGGAAGTTCTCGAGGAACATTTTCTTGCGCACCTCGTTCTTCGAGGTGATGTCGGCTTCGCAGAGCGTCATCAGGTCGTCAATATCGTCGCCAGCATCATTGAGCAGACGGCGTACGGCGCTATCGGTCACCTCGCTATCGGCAATCACCTGAGGCCGCATGTGCAAGTCGACGAGTTTCTGCACGTATTTCATCTCAGGCCCCAGCGGCAGTTTCAGCCTACGGAAGATCTCAGGCACCATCTTCGCCCCAATGTAATTATGGTTATGGAACGTCCAGCCCGTAGCCGGATCCCACCGCTTCGACTTCGTCTTGCCAATGTCATGGAGTAGGGCAGCCCAGCGGAGATAAAGGGAAGAGTGAATAGTGAAAAGTGAATAATTTCCTTCCGGATTCCCATTTGCACTTGCATCATAGGCGGTAGCCGCTCGAGCTTGCTCGCTTTCACCAAGCGGAGCGACTGAAAGAAATTTTTCACTATTCACTCTTCGTTTTTCACTTAAAACCACATTCTCCAGCACCTCCAGCGTGTGATAGAAATTATTCTTGTGGGCACGACCGTTCTTCTGTTCTACGATATCGAGGGCGGCCAGTTCGGGCAGGATGATGTTGAGCAGACCGCTACGCTGCAAATCCACAAAACCCTTACTGGGATGCTGCGACATGATGATCTTGTTGAGTTCCACCTCGATGCGCTCACCACTAACAATCTTGATACGTGACGCCATGCGCTCCAGAGCCTCGAAGGTCTCGTCTTCAATCTGGAAGTTGAGTTGGGTGGCAAAGCGGATGCAACGCATCATGCGCAGGGGGTCGTCGCTGAAGGTTACCTCTGGATCGAGCGGCGTGGCAATGATGCCATCCTCCAGGTCAGCCAGTCCGTTGAAGGGATCGACAAGTTCGCCAAAGCGGCTCTTGTTCAGGCAGATAGCCATCGCGTTGATTGTGAAGTCACGACGGTTCTGGTCATCCTCCAATGTCCCGTCCTCCACAATGGGTTTCCGTGAGTCATGACTGTAACTCTCACGGCGGGCACCAACGAATTCCACTTCAACAAATGAGGAATGAGAAATGAGAAATGAGGAATGCAAATGATCAAATGAAGAAATGTCATCCTGAGTTGCTGGTGCAGCGTCATTTAGGCATTTCTCATTTACATTTTTAATTTCTAATTTCTCATTTCTCATTTGGGCTTTCACCTGCGCCGTCCCAAAATTCTTGAAGACGCTCAGATGAGCCTTACGGCCTAGCATCCGCTTCAGTTCCTTGGCAACGGCGATGCCACTGCCCACCACCACGACATCGATATCGTTAGACGGGCGTTCCAAAAAGATGTCACGCACGTAGCCGCCTACCACATAGCATTCCACGCCCAAGCGGTCGGCTGCCTCGCTAATCATGTGAAATATATCCTGGTCGAGTATCTCGGCCAGTTCTTCATCGGAGTATAATTTCATTCGATTTTTCTTCTTTGCGTCTGCAAAGGTACGAATAAGCGAGCGAAAAACCAAATTTATTTGAGTTTTTCCGAGCGGAAGTACATTCGACCGATAGGTCAAAGGTACGAATAAGCGAGGAAAATGCAAAAGGAAAACAAGTTTTTCTTTTCATTTTCGAGCGAAAGTACCTAAGACCAAAGGTCAGAGTACCAATAAATGAGCGAATAACAAAAAAAATTGCCGTTTTTCTTGTTTTTACGTTTTTTTGTGTTATCTTTGCACTCAGAAAGTAAACAAAACAACATTTTAACATGAAAAAACTATTCTTGATGATCGTGGCTTTAGCCATGGCAACAGGCATTCAGGCAGAGAAGGTCTGGGAGATGGAGCCCCTGAAACTGCAGGTGCCTGAGATGAAACCGGAACTGGTTCAGATCACAGAAGATCCCATCGTCTTCGACTTCGAGGAAATGGCACCAGAGCCGAAAATGGACTTCGATTTCTTCAAACAGAAGACCAATCCTGACGTGAAGCCCTACAAGGTGATGGATGATTTGACCTTCGTGGGAATCCCCATCTTTGCCGCCGGTTGGGCCATCAAGGGCGACAAGGCCATGTTCCGCGTGAATGACGAGAATGGAAAGAAGAACACCCAACTGCTGACGGACTTCAAGACTAGCATTGATGACTACACCCAGTATTTCGGTCCTGCCCTGACCGTCGGTCTGAAACTCGGTGGCTACGAGGGCCGTAGCGACTGGCCCCGCTTTGCTGCTAGTGCCGCCATGTCGTATGGTATCATGGCAGCCCTGGTCAACGGTATCAAATATACTGCCAAGGAGATGCGTCCTGACGGATCGACGGCCAACTCTTGGCCTTCTGGTCACACAGCCACCTCTTTCGTGGGTGCCACCATCCTGCACAAGGAGTATGGTCTGACACGCTCGCCCTGGTTCTCTGTAGCAGGCTACGGCGTTGCCACCGCCACTGGTGTGATGCGTGTGCTGAACAACCGCCACTGGGTGAGCGACGTGCTCTCAGGTGCTGGTATCGGTATCATGTCAACCGAGTTGGCCTACGCCCTCAGCGACGTGTTCTTCAAGGGTAAGGGCCTGCTGCGCAACGACTTGGTGGGCGATATCAACAACCCCTCGTTCTTCAGCATCTCCATGGGTCTTGGCCTTGGTGGCAAGAATATCGGCTTCGATGCCAACGATGTGGTGAACAAGGAGGCATTCGAGGCCGCCGGCTATGTTTTTGATGGTGACGACGAAGACAACAATCTGGGTATCAACTTCCGTGCAGCAACGGTGGTTGATGCTGAAGGTGCATACTTCATCAACAAATATGTGGGCTTCGGTGGCCGTTTGCGCGTAAGAGCCATGTCAGCCAAGTCGTTCGGACAGTATGCCGATATCTCCAGCGAGGCCATGCTGACAGGATGGGATGAGATTACTGCTGTCTACAGTTTGATAGGAACGCCTGTCTCAGAAAGCGATCTGATTGCCGGAGGCTCGCCCGTTGATGAGGTTGGCGGTATCGTGAGAAGTGACCACCTGACGGAGTTCACAGGTAGTGCAGGTATCTACTTCAACATTCCTCTGTGCAGCCAACTGGCACTGGGCACCAAACTTCTCGTGGGCCGTTCCATCACTCAGGAACTGGACATCGACGGCTATGCCAAGGGTCACGTGAAGAACATCAACTACCAACTGCAACTTCAGAACGGCGATATCGTTGGTGGCACGATGGACAAACCAGTAAGCACTGGCCAGACATACGACACCCAGTGGAACTATATGACGCTGGGAGCCAACAACAGCACCTCATGGGGCACTGGCATCTCGTTGACCTACCGCTACAAGTCGAATTTCGCATGGAAACTGTTCCTCGACTACGACCTCACCGAGAAGAGATACACCTTGAACTACGACCCTTATGGCTATCTGCGTGACGGACTGACCAAGCCCTCTTACGATATCATCAAGATGCTGACTGAAGACCCCATGTTCAACGGTATGGAGTTGTCGAAGAGAAAGAACATGCACTATTTCACCCTTGGTGCTTCGTTTGCCATCAATTTCTAACGCATGAGGAGAATACATATCATCTATATAATAGCAATTGTTGCCACACTGCTTACTGCAGCATGTGGCAACAATTCGCGTAGAGACGAGATAGAACAGCGCCGTGAAGCACTCAAGCGCCATCAGGACTCGTCGCTGCTGGCCGCCCAGCAGGAACTGGCCTTTGTCGACTCAACGCTGGAAGCCGTAAAAGTGGAGTACGAGCAGAAGAAAGCCGAAGTGGAACGCCACAAGGCCGAACTGACAGCCACCGCCGAGGAACTGACAGCCCTGACCCTTCTGGGACTCAGGCGCGACTCGCTGCAGGCCCAATGGAACCTGTTGGGAGCCAAGATCAGGTATATCCGTCAGAAGCAGAGCGAAGGCGAGAGCGGGTTGAAAGATGAGGGTCGAGAGACTGGAGAAAACGAAAAGTGAAGTGCCAAAAAGTTAAAAAAGGTAGTGCGACGGCAAATTCTTCACGCTTCACTCTTCACTTTTAACTTAAAATGAGTACCTTTGAGCCAGGCTCGAAAGTACTTTCGTTCGACAATAAAAACAAAAAAAGGAAATTTTGTTTTGTTTTGTTCTCACTTATTCGTACCTTTGCACCCGAATATGGACAGATTCGACAAAACAAATGCTCAATTTGAGGCCGCCATAGCCGAATGCCGTGACATTTTCAGCAAGAAACTGCACGACTACAGGGCATCATGGCGCATACTGAGACCGGCCTCGCTGACCGACCAACTCTTCATCAAGGCCAAGCGCATACGCTCGCTCGAGATTAAGAAGGAGTCGTTGGTGGGCGAAGGCATACGGCCCGAATTTGTGGCGCTCATCAACTATGGTATCGTGGGACTGATACAACTGGAGAAGGGCTTTGCCGACACCGTCGACATCGACAACAAGGAGGCGATGAACCTCTACGACCACTACGCCCACGAGGCCCTGGCCTTGATGAAGCGTAAGAACCACGACTACGATGAGGCTTGGCGTGGCATGCGCGTCAGCAGTTATACCGACCTCATCCTGACCAAGATTGAGCGTATCAAGGAAATAGAAAATCTCAGCGGAGAGACCCTCATCAGCGAGGGCATCGATGCCAACTATATGGACATCATCAACTATGCGGTCTTCGGACTCATCAAGTTGAAAGAGGGAAATTGATAAGTTGAAACGGGTTGTCGTCAATATCTGCCGCCTGCTGCTGGCCGCGGTCTTTATCCTCTCCGGATTCGTCAAGGCCGTCGACCCAAGGGGCACGCAGTACAAGATTGAGGACTATTTGCTGGCGTGGCACATGAACGGCGTGCTGCCCGACATAGCAATACTGCTATTGTCGGTCGCGCTCTCAGTCATGGAGTTCAGCATCGGCATCTTCCTACTCTTTGCCATTCGCAGAAGACTGACATCGAGGCTTGCCGTGATCATGCTGGGCGTGATGACACCGCTCACACTCTGGCTGGCACTCACCAACCCCGTCAGCGACTGCGGCTGCTTCGGCGACGCGCTGGTGCTGACCAACTGGCAGACATTCTGGAAAAACGTGGTTCTGCTCTGCGCAGCCATCGTGGTGGTTTGCTGGCCATTGCAGATGTTCCGCTTCGTGAGCAGGTCGAACCAGTGGATCGTGGTGAACTACACCATCCTTTTCATCCTGGCCATAGCCGGATGGAGCCTCTACGACAGGCCACAGTTCGACTTCCGCCCCTACCACGTCGGCACAAACCTGCGCGACGGGTGGCTGCGGGCAATGGAGGGTGAAGACCTGCCTTATCTCGACTTTTACCTCGAGAGGGTGGACAACGACGAGGACATCACCGAAGAGGTGCTCAACGACGAGGGCTACACCTTCCTGCTCATATCACCCCATCTGGAACAGGCCGACGACTCACAACTGGACCAGATCAACCAGGTGTATGAATATGCCCAGGACAACGGCTGTGCCTTCTACGGCATGACGGCCAGCGGTCAACAGGCCATCGGACACTGGTGCGACATCACGGGAGCCGAATACCCGTTCTGCCAGACCGACGAGATACCCCTGAAGACCATCATCCGCAGCAATCCCGGACTGCTGCTGCTGAAGGATGGCGTCATCATCAACAAGTGGAGCCACAACATGCTGCCCGATGAGGCCGACCTGAACGAGCCGCTGGCGACATCGGAACTGGGCCAACTGCCCGACGACTCCGTGATGCGCCGCATCATCATGCTGCTGCTCTGGTTCGTGCTGCCACTCTCGCTACTCACCATTGCCGACCGGCTGTGGGCATGGACAAGATGGATCCGACGTAAGGACACTTCAAGTGAAACAGATAATAATAACTCTAATTTAATAAGAAAAGAAATGAGAAAGAAAATTGTTGCAGGAAACTGGAAGATGAACATGAATCTCCAGGACGGTATTGCTCTGGCAAAAGAACTTAACGAGACGCTGAAGGCTGAGAAGCCCAACTGTGGTGTGGTCATCTGCACACCATTCATCCACCTCGCTTCTATCGCACAGTTCCTCGATCAGGACATCATTGGTCTGGGTGCTGAGAACTGCGCTGACAAGGAGAAGGGTGCCTACACTGGTGAGGTGAGTGCCGAGATGGTGAAGAGCACGGGTGCACAGTATGTCATCCTGGGCCACTCTGAGCGTCGCGAGTACTATAAGGAGACTCCCGAGATCCTGAAGGAGAAGGTGCTGCTGGCACAGAAGAACGGTCTGAAGGTCATCTTCTGCATCGGCGAGAGCAAGGACGAGCGCGAGGCTGGCAAGCAGAACGAGGTGGTGAAGGCCGAACTCGAGGGTTCTGTATTCAACCTTCCTGAGGAGGACTTCCGCAAGATCGTCATCGCCTACGAGCCCATCTGGGCCATCGGTACTGGCCTGACCGCTACCGCTGAGCAGGCTGAGGACATCCACGCCTATATCCGCTCTATCATCGCTGAGAAATACGGACAGGCTGTTGCCGACGACACCACCATCCTCTATGGCGGTTCATGCAAGGCCAGCAATGCTCCTGAACTGTTTGCCAAGCCCGACATCGACGGTGGCCTCATCGGTGGTGCCTCGCTGAAGGCTGCCGACTTCAAGGGCATCATCGACGCCTTTAAATAAAAGGTGAAAAGTGAATGAATGAAAAAGGTAAAAAAGTAAAAAAGGAAGGAAATGATGCGTATGATGAAACAAGTAAGCCCATGGGTTAAAAGATTGTGCGTCTTTTTACCTTTTTACTTTTTTGCCTTTTTACCTTTATCCGCACAAACCTTCACACAGAAGGTACAACAATCCAAGCAGGGTGAGGGGTCGGTGACTATCCACCACGATGCAGCCATCGACGAACTGGTCAATGCGCGTCAGGCCGTGAGACCGGCACCAACCCCTTCTCCTGTTACTCCCAAGAAAGACAAAGAAGACAAGCCTGCCAACACGCATCACCAGAAGACCGACACAACCCAGCAGGTCAGCAAACCCGTTCATGACCTCGACACCGCCGTCGTCGTGACAGGAAGACCCTTCAAGACCAATGGCTACAGGGTACAGGTCTTTGCTGGTGGCAATACGCGCAGGGACAAGCAGAAGGCCGAACAGATAGGCCGCTCGCTGGAACAACTGTTCCCTAACGAAACCGTCTACGTGCACTTCTATTCCCCACGGTGGATTTGCCGCATAGGCAACTATCGCACCCGTGAGGAGGCAAACGCCAAAATGATAGAGATACGACAACTGGGCTATAACTCAGCCTCCGTTGTTCCAGGAAAAATCATTGTCTTTGCTACACAATAATTACAATGTACCACGAACCCGAATACAGAGAAGGCCTGGAACAACTGGCCGATCACTATAAACAGATTATCACGCTACTGGGCGAGGACACCGAGCGCGAGGGACTGGAGAAGACCCCCATGCGTGTGGCTAAAGCCATGCAGACCCTCACCCAGGGCTACACCATGGATGCCCATAAGGTGCTTACCGATGCCCTCTTCAAGGAAGACTACAACCACATGGTCATCGTCAAGGACATCGACTTTTTCTCCCTCTGCGAGCACCACATGCTGCCTTTCTACGGCAAGGTCCATGTGGCCTATATCCCCAACGGCACCATCACCGGCCTCAGCAAGATAGCCCGCGTGGTCGATATCTACAGCCATCGCCTGCAGGTGCAGGAGCGCATGACCATGCAGATTCGCCAGTGCATCGAGGAAACCCTTCATCCCCTCGGCGTCATGGTGGTGGTCGAGGCCAAGCACATGTGCATGCAGATGCGTGGCGTGGAGAAGCAAAACAGCATCACCACCACCAGCGAGTTCAGCGGAGCCTTCCAGCAGGCCAAGACCCGCCAGGAGTTTATGAACCTCATCAACCGCAATTCATAACAACATAGTCCTATGAGCCAGAGTTTTCGCGGCGACTTCCGCAAGCGTGAGTCATTATTCGGCGAGTTCCGTCACAGTTGTCTGGGGCGACTCGTCTTCACCATCGGTATACTGGCCATCATCGCAGCCATTGCGGCGATAACCAATCCCTCTGAGCAGACCATGCGCGAGGAGATGAACGACAACATACGCCAGTGGATTCAGGAGAGCGACAGCCTCGGCCATAGCGACTGGATTGACGAGGCCATCATCAACACCGGCTTCATCTTCACCTCTGCCGACACCGTCTCCGCTCCCTGGCAGGTGCAGATACAGGAGCAGTTCGACAAGAACAACCATGTGGAGTACTACGACCACGGGCTGTTCTCCACCATGCACATCTACAACAGTTTCCACATCCAGGGCAAGCGTTGCGGCATCGGCCTCTTCGGCATCGTCATCCCCACCGTCAACTTCAACGACTTCATACTCCGTGAGGGCACCATGCGCAAGGACTACAACCAGCCCGTCATCCGCAACAATACCGGCGACGAGGAATACTACGGCGAGAACCCCGATCTGGGCGGTGTATTCGAATATAATGGAGACTAGACCGTGACACAGCAAGAACTCGAGACACTGACCCTGTCGGTTTGCGAAGTCGCAAAGCGGGCAGGGTCTTTCATTCGGCAGGAGCGACAGCAGTTCCATGCCGAGAGCATCCAGCGTAAGCATGCCCACGACTACGTGTCGTATGTCGACAAACAGTCGGAGCAACTCATCGTCAGCGCCCTGCGCCAACTGCTGCCCGAGGCCGGTTTCATCACCGAGGAGGGCTCAGCCACCTATACCGACGAGCAGTACTGCTGGGTTGTCGATCCCCTCGACGGCACCACCAATTTCATTCACCACTTCCCGCCCTATGCCGTCAGCATCGCCTTGATGCAAGGCCCTCGCATCGTGCTGGGCGTGGTCTACGAGATTTGTGCCGACGAGTGTTTCTATGCATGGCTTGGCGGTGGCAGCCATCTCAACGGCGAGCCGCTGACGGTCAACGCGTCACCCCTTTCCGATGCCCTTGTCTGTTTCCAACTGCCTTACGACAGCGATGCCTACAGCCCTGTGGCTCAGAGCCTTATCCGTCAGTTCTATGGCCGTGTGGCCAGTGTCCGCATGCTCGGTTCTGCCGCCATCGCCCTCTGCTATGTCGCTGCAGGCCGTCTCGATGCCTATGCCGAGAAGTACATCGGGCAGTGGGACTACATGGCTGGTGCCCTCATCGTCAGCGAAGCCGGTGGCTGCTGCACCGACTACGAGGGCTCTGACCACTTCACGCAAGGCAACAGCATCGTTGCCACCAACGGCATCATCCATCAGCCCATACTTCAGGGCGTAAGGGACGCGATGTCACTCCGCCGTTAGGCTGAATGATGGTTCGGGATGTCAATCGAAAATTCGATTTACATTTTACCAATTGCCTAGGAAAAAAGCATTATAATAGTTAAAAGTCGCTGGAAAAATGACATCAACTATTGCCTGCTCTTCCAAATCAATCACCACACTACTATTTGTTCCTAACAGGGGTGTGGTGGAATTTTTTTGTGAAGGGTGGGTGGTGCCCTTCTCCCTGCTACGCTTGCGCTGTGGGCTGTTCTGGTCCGGTGCCCAGTGGCTTTGCCGCTGGGTTTCTCCCTGCTACACCCCCACATATTCCACCATGGAGCGCAAAGTTACAATAATTCTTTGATACCAACAAGTATTTCGGGCGAAATCTACCAACTTTATGATAGATTTCGCCCAATATGATACAAAATCAGGCGAAATCTATAAGAATACGAACGGATTTCGCCCAAAATAAGTTAACGGAATAGTTCTTTCAATTTGTCAAGAAACAAATAGGTTTGATCCTGATTCATGGCATCATAATAATCACGGTACATGTTTCTTCGATTCCATAACAATTCGAAGGTTTTCCATTTATCTTTAATTTCCAACTTCTTTGCCATCGCATCGGCTAGGAGTGCCGCCTGCGTCCGCGAGAGCAGGGGCTGGTAGTTTGCATCAATCCACCCTGCCGCTTGGGTTTTCTTCCACAGCACCATCGCCTTGTCGGTGGCGAGAACATCAGGCAGGCTCTTTGACGCTTCAGCGCTATCTACTCCCCTCGCCATTCGGAGAGGGGTTGGGGGTGAGGTTAAATTTATCTGCCTCTCCACATACTGGCTGCCTGGGGCATAGATGAACACGGTGCTGCCTTGGTGATTCTTGTCTTTGCGGTGCTGTCGCTCCAGCACTTCGTT
>Ga0310695_10001646_pt1 | contig 51372 bp, 48 predicted proteins | sample RumenRJG_04DNA_FD_203882 | JGI IMG/M metagenome (GOLD analysis project Ga0310695, IMG submission 203882) | Bovine rumen microbial communities from Lethbridge, Alberta, Canada - RJG_04 (v2) (version 2) | ecosystem: Host-associated > Mammals > Digestive system > Stomach > Rumen | place: Canada... | reverse complement strand
AACAGGAGAAGGAGCCTGAAGAAAATCCAGAGGAAAAGCAGGAGAAGGATACTGAAGAAAAGTCTGAGGATGATAAGGAGAAAGAATCCGAAGAAAAAATTGAGAAGTCATCTGACGAGGAAACTGCAGACGATAAAAAGTCTGAAGACGAAACTGGCGGTAATTCAGGTTCTGGTAATTATTTGGGTTCTTCGCAGGCGTCAGGCTCCAGTTCTTCTGGCAACGGCACTCCGCAGGTCACAGTCATCGTAAATTCTGAAAATACAGATGGGAAAAACGACGAGACATCTGGCAGAAAGGATACGGATGAACAAAAGAATGACACTTCGGGCAGTAAGACCTCTGACGACAAAAAGACTGAAGATACAAAATCGGAGAATGACATCGAAGAGAATAAAACAGACAGCGAAAAGCCGGAATACGATCCGATTGAAGTAATAGAAGAGACTGCAGAAGAGTCTGAAGACAGTGAAGAAGATGATAATGAAGCTGATGATGACAAGAAATCAGTAGTTGCAGCAGGTACTGATACCAGCAACGGTTCAGCATCATCTGATAAAAAGGCTACCGCAGCAGTCACTGTGACAGATGCATCCTCATCATCAGAAGCTGCAGCAGTATCGACCTATACTGCTGCATCAGTATCAGGGACTTCACACTATGTATGGCCAAAGACATATGATGATTCTTCACGCTGGCCGATGGCTGGAGGTCTGGCATTTATCATGGCAGGTGCGGCTGTGCTTTTCATCAGAAAAAGAAGATGCGCCTGAAAAGGAGGATTGCTTTAGCAGCAGGCCTTTTGATGGCAGGGCTCATGCTGTTAATGACCCCGGTAAAAGAGCAGGAAACGCATAAAGCTTCAACAAGGCAGATCCGGGACCTGGCAGGAATGGAGAAGCCTACAGCAAAAAACAGCAAGGATCCAGCAGGTAACATCGGGGAGATTTCAGCTGATCATAAAGAGACAGATCTTCCGTCTCCTGATATGAAAGCATTACAGAAAAAGAATCCGGATATCTGTGGATGGATCATGGTACCTGACACCGTCATAAACTATCCGGTACTGTATTCTCCGGATGACTATTATTTGAGGCACACACCAGAGCGGAAAGAGGAGGTGCATGGCAGCATATATGTGAGGCAGAGTCCTGACGAGGAACCGCTTTATATATTCGGGCACCGCATGCGGGATGGCAGCATGTTTGCCTGTCTTCATAAGTATAGCGATAAGAGCTATGCCAGAAAAAACAGCTTCCTGTATCTCTATACTGATACCTGGCACAGATACAGCTATGCAGGCTCTGAGATAGTGAGCGAAAGGAGAAATGACTTTACCGGCACAGGTGACCTCTTTACGGTCACCTGTGCCGGCAGAAAAAACAGGCTTATAGTCAGATGGAATAAGGACAACTGAAGAAATGTGTGATATACTAAAGGGGCGTTGCGCCCCATTCTTTTAACACCTGCGGGCGTACTGATGTTCAGGAGATATATATGGCCGTATTTCAGATAGTAGTTTTAGTCATACTAATAGCGCTTTCGGGATTTTTTTCATCGTCAGAGACAGCGCTCACGACAGTCAGTAAGATAAAGATCCGCACTATGGCAAATGAGGGTGATGCCAGGGCAAAAATGGTCCAGAAAGTCACTGGCAACACCCAGAAGATGCTTTCAGCTATCCTTATCGGAAATAACGTAGTGAACATATCCGCATCTTCTATAGCTACAGTCCTCTTTGTGGATCTATTCGGAAGCTCCGGTGCCGGAATAGCCACCGGTATCATGACTCTCTTAGTCCTTATATTCGGAGAGATCACTCCTAAGAATATGGCAAGCCGCCAGGCACTGAAGCTGTCTTTAAGGGTTGCTGGCATCATCTATGCAATCACTGTAGTGCTTACACCGGTCATTTTTGTGGTGAACCATATCTGCGGATTTATCCTGAAGCTCACAGGGGCAGACAAGGACGATAAGAAAGCGAAGATGACAGAGGCAGAGTTTCGCACCATAGTGGATGTCGGGAATGAGAGTGGCGCCATAGAGAACGAGGAAAAGGATTACATCAATAACCTCTTTGATTTTTCTGATACAGAGGTAAAGGAGCTGATGATCCCAAGAATCGATGTCACCATGATAAATGTCAACTGGTCATATGCTAAGGTCAGAAGCGTTTTCATGAAGGAGATGTACACGAGGATCCCTGTCTATGACGGCGACAGCGATCATGTGATCGGTATCCTGAACATGAAGGATCTGCTTAAGAAAAAAGATGATGAGCAGTTCTCACTTAAGAGTTATCTCAGAGAACCGTTCTTCACATACGAGTTTAAAAATGCAGACGAGCTTTTTAACCAGATGAGAAAAAAGCGGATACATATGGCCATAGTGCTGGACGAGTTCGGCTCTGTATCCGGAATAGTGACTCTGGAAGATCTGCTTGAAGAACTGGTCGGAGATATCCAGGACGAGTACGACGAGAGAGAGGAAAAAGAGCTGACCGAAGACGGACCTGGAGAGTATACGGTCTTAGGCAGCATGAACTTAGACGATCTGTCTGATGAACTGGGGCTTAAGCTCGAGTCGGAAGACTATGATACGATAGGCGGTTATCTGCTCGGACTTTTTGACCATCTGCCGAGAAAGGGCGAAAGCTATGTGTCAAAGGACGGTGTTATATTTACGGCGTCAGAAGTCCGTCACAGACGTATCGAGAAGGTGAAGATAAAGATCCCGCAGCAGGCAGCGGAAGATACTGATAAGTAGCATAAAAAAATCACACGTTCACTGTTCACGGGAGTCCGAATTTGTTATAATCATATGGTTATGAAGAAAAAAATACTTTTACGGATATTTTCACTGGCGCTTGTCGCGTCGCTTGTCATCCCAATGACCGGATGCGGGTCTAAAAGACGCCAGGAAGAGTATAAAAGAGACGGCATAGAAGCCATGCAGAATGAGGACTATGACAAGGCGCTGAAGTATTTTCTAAACGCGCTGTCACAGTCGGGAAGCGTCGGCAAAGAGGAAAAGGACCTGGCTCTTTATAAGGCTTCAGCCCAGTACAAGCTCGGGAAGAGCGGAGAGGCACTAAAGACTCTCCAGGGTCTTTTGGAGTTTGACTCGAAGGATGTAAAGGCACTATATCTGATGGGGCTTATCTACTGTGACTGTAACAAGCCTTCAAAGGCCCTGAACTACCTGACAAAGGCTTGCAGTCTGTCCAGGAAATCATCGCTTTACGAGAATGCCTACCTGTCGCTTATTAATGCAGGCATGGGCGATCAGGCCGATACCTTCTATGAGAAAATGCCAAAAGAAGCCAGAGCCTCCAAAGAGGTTCTGAGACTTCGGGTCATAAGCTACGAAGACGTATCAGATTTTTCAAATGCGCTGGACAGTGCAGAGAGCTATCTGAGACAGTATCCGGATGATGAGGATATGGCAAAAGAAAAGGATTTTCTCGAGACAGCTTTAAAGACAGTGTCGACAGACAACGATGCTGAAGAAACAGAGACTACGGAGAATAACTGATGAAGATCATTATAAAAAATGGCCGTATCATAAATCCGGCAGACAGAATGGATACAGTTGCTGATCTCATAGTGGATAAAGGCATTATAGAGCGTATCGCTCCTGTAATAGAACAGAATGCAGGAGATACTGTCATAGACGCTTCTGGCTGCTGGGTAATGCCTGGATTTATAGATATGCATGTGCATCTGAGGGATCCAGGACAGACACAGAAAGAGACCATCGATACTGGAATAGAAGCAGCGGCAAATGGAGGTTTTACTACAATAGTCGCCATGGCAAATACCTCTCCCGTAGTCGATAATGTGGACACCTACAGGTACGTATGTGATAAGGCGGAAAAGAACGGAAAGGTCACTGTACTTCAGGCCGGATCTATCACTAAAGGACTCGGGGGAAAAGAACTGTCTGATCTGAAGGGCCTTATAGATGCAGGATGCAGAGTCTTCTCGGAAGACGGAAAGAGCGTCATGAATTCTGCTCTTATGAGACAGGCCATGTACATCATAAAAGAGGCTGGAGGCGTCATCTTAGATCACTGCGAGGACAAGCCTCTTGTAGAAGGCGGAGTCGTAAATATGTCCGAAGCTGGAAGGCTGGGTCTTAAAGGTATCTCAAACGCTGTGGAAGACATCATAGCGACCAGGGATATAATGCTGGCAAAAGAGACCGGTGTCTGGCTTCACCTCTGCCACTGTTCGACGGCCGGTGCAGAAGAGTATCTGTACAGGGCAAAGCAGCTCGGCATCCGTGTCAGCGGAGAAGTATGCCCGCATCATTTTGCGTTAAGCTGTGAAGACATACCTGACAGGTCAGATACGAATTACAAGATGAATCCGCCGCTCCGTACCAGGGCAGATGTGGCTGCACTTAGAGACGGACTTGCCAAGGGAGTATTTGACTGCATAAGCACAGACCACGCGCCACATACAGCAGAGGAGAAGTCCGCTGATTTTGCAAAGGCTCCGTTCGGAATAGTAGGACTTGAGACAGCGGCAGCTCTTACGAATTCTGTGTTAGTAAACGGCGGTTACCTGACTCCTATGGGAATGGCTGAAAAAATGAGCTATAATCCTTCACGGATCCTTGGACTCGATGCAGGAGACATAAGCACCGGAAGACAGGCTGATATAGTTGTCTTTGATCCGAAGAAGGTCTGGACCGTAGATCCGGAGCAGTTCAGGTCAAAGGGCAGAAATACTCCTTTTGCCGGAAAGAAGCTGACAGGTCAGGTAAAGACAGTCATACACAGAGGACAGATAACCAGGTAACAGAAAGGAAAACAGATGATAGAGAAGCTGATCTCTGAGATCCATAAGAAAGAAGCACCTATAGTAGTCGGACTTGATCCGAACCTCGCATTTATACCGTCTTTCATAAAGAAAGCAGCCATAGAGGAAAACGGTGAAACACTTGAAGCCGCAGCAGGCGCAGTGTTATCATTTAACAAGGCGATAGTAGACGCTGTCTACGACCTTATACCGGCAGTAAAGCCACAGATAGCCATGTATGAGCAGTTCGGTATTCCAGGACTCATAGCATATAAGGAGACTGTAGACTACTGTAAGAGCAAAGGCCTTTTCGTGATAGCAGACGTAAAGCGCGGAGATATAGGTTCTACATCTGAGTCCTATGCCATAGCTCATCTCGGGCAGATAAAGGTCGGAAAGAAGTCTCTTCCGGTATTTGACGCTGATTTTGCTACGGTAAACCCTTACCTGGGAACTGACGGAGTAAAGCCGTTTGTAGATGTGTGCAAAGCAAATGACAAGGGTATCTTCGTTCTCGTAAAGACTTCAAATCCTTCGAGCGGAGAGTTCCAGGACCAGAAGATAGGCAAAGACACGCTCTACGAGAAGGTCGGTGATAAGGTAGAAGAATGGGGAGAAGGCTTAAGACACGGGCAGTATTCTGATGTCGGAGCAGTGGTCGGAGCTACTTATCCTGAAATGGGAGCAGAGCTTAGAAAAAGAATGCCGCACACTTTTATCCTTGTTCCGGGATACGGAGCTCAGGGTGGCAAAGGAAAAGACTTAAAGGGATTTTTTGATAAAAACGGTGATGGCGCGATAGTGAATTCTTCGCGTGGCATCATAGCAGCATACACAAAGCAGGGATATGAAAAGTATGGAGAAGAGCATTTTGCTGATGCCTCAAGGGCAGCAGTGCTTGATATGAAGTATGATCTGAGAGATGCTCTGTAACGGGTCTCTTGGAGCTCAGGAGGAATGTCATGGATGAAAAAAGAAAAAAAGAAACTGGTTTTATCATGAGGCAGGAAGAAGTCGCGGAAAATATTTTTTCGATGTGGATAAATACGCCGGCTTCGCAGATAGCAAAGCCGGGACAGTTCATTGACCTGTTCTGCCATGATCAGAGCAGACTGCTGCCGCGTCCTATATCTATCTGCGAGATAGACCGTCTGCGCGGATCGATAAGACTCGTATACAGGGTATCGGGAAAGGGAACTGAGGAGTTTTCAAATCTGTCATCGGGAGACACTATACAGATGATCGGACCTCTCGGAAACGGTTTTCCTATCGACATACCGCAGAAAGATGCCATGATAATCGGCGGAGGCATTGGTATCCCGCCTATGCTCGAGCTGGCAAAGGAATTCCCGAGCAGCTGCAAGATAGTCCTAGGCTATAATGATTTTCCGTTTCTGAAGGAGGAGTTCGAGAAGACCGGTTCAAAGGTATATGTAGCTACAGAGAATGGAAGCTACGGAACAAAGGGAACTGTCGTGACTGCCATAATGGAGAATTATCTGAAGGCAAACGTGATCTTCGCGTGCGGACCAGCACCGATGCTTCGTGCAGTGAAGAAATTCGCTCAGGCAAGGGGAATCGAATGCTACGTGTCGATGGAAGAGAGAATGGCCTGTGGAATCGGAGCCTGTCTTGGATGCACTGTCGATACAGTCGACGTGAATGATCGTCTGAATGTGAAAAAGGCCCGTGTCTGCAAGGATGGCCCGGTATTCAACGCAAAGGAGGTTATCATCTGATGAGTAGACCTGATATGACGACTGATCTGGGTTTCGTGACACTTAAAAACCCGGTCATGACAGCTAGTGGAACCTTCGGAAGCGGAGAAGAATACTCGGAGTTCATAGATATCTCAAAGCTCGGTGCAGTAGTGACAAAGGGCGTTTCAAATGTACCGTGGGACGGGAACCCGTCACCGCGTATAGCAGAGACACAGTCCGGAATGCTAAACGCCATCGGACTTGAGAATCCTGGAGTTGACGTATTTTTAAAGCGGGACCTTCCATTTTTAAAAAAATCAGGTGCCACGGTCGGAGTCAATGTCTGTGGACACACTGAGGATGAGTACGTCGAGGTAGTGCGTAAGCTCACCGATGAGGTCATCGCATTTTTAGAGATAAATATCAGCTGCCCGAATGTCAAGGCTGGAGCGCTTTCATTCGGAACTGATCCTGCTGAGGTAGAGAAGATCACAAAGCTGATAAAGAAGAATACCGATAAGCCTGTAGTTATGAAACTGACTCCGAATGTGACAGACATAAAGGAGATAGCAAAGGCGGCAGAGGCCGGAGGAGCAGACGGTATTTCTCTGATAAATACGATCACCGGCATGAAGATAAATATCGACAGACAGACTTTTGTGCTGGCGAATAAGACCGGAGGACTCAGTGGTCCGGCCATTCATCCGGTAGCGGTACGCATGGTATATGAGGCATCAAATGCCGTAAAGATACCGGTTATCGGAATGGGAGGAATTGAGAAATGGCAGGATGCCGTAGAGATGATGCTTGCCGGAGCAAGTGCAGTAGCAGTTGGCGCTGCGAACTTCTATAACCCGGAGGCCTCTATCCAGATCATCGACGGCATCGAGAAGTATCTGGATGATCACGGAATTGAAAAAGTAAGCGACATAGTCGGAGCAGTACACTAAGTAGAAGGAGCAGAAGTGGAACAGTATAAGGAAGACTTCATACATTTTATGATAGACTGTCAGGTCTTAAAGTTCGGAGATTTTACGACAAAGAGCGGAAGACAGACACCATTTTTTATAAATACTGGATTTTACAGGACGGGAGCCCAGCTGAAAAAGCTCGGTGAGTACTATGCCAGAGCGATACACGATACTTTCGGTGAGGATTTTAATATCCTGTTCGGGCCAGCCTATAAGGGAATCCCTCTTTCTGTAGCAGCTTCTATCGCATTGCAGGAAGACTATGGCGTAGAAGTCGGATACGCTTCAAACAGAAAAGAAGCAAAGGACCACGGAGAAAAGGGAATCATCCTCGGTACTCCGATAAATGACGGAGACAGGGTTGTGATCATAGAGGATGTGACCACAGCCGGTACTTCGATAAAGGAGACCTACCCTATCATAAAGGCACAGGGAAATGCTTTTGTCCTGGGACTTGTCGTTTCGGTAGACAGGCAGGAGAGAGGCACTGGAGAAAAGGCTGCTCTTGATGAGATAGCTGAGAACTTCGACATGAAGACGACTTCGATCGTTACGATGAAAGAAGTGGTAGAGTGCCTATACAACAAGCCATATAACGGCAGAGTCATCATCGACGACGAGCTCAAGGGAAGGATTGACGATTATTACAGCAGATATGGTGCTTGAGGATGGCGGAAAAAAGGCATGAGGGAATAAAACAGGCCCTTGGTGTCGTACTGTTCGTCATATATCTGATCGTTCTGGTCTACCTTCTTTTCTTCGCAGAGGGTTACGGCAGGACCGCGAGCTCGGAGATGAGGTATAACTTCATTCCGTTTCACGAGATAAAGAGATATCTGACGCACATAGACAGGATCGGTCCATGGCTTGTATTCATAAATGTATTCGGAAATATCCTGATCTTTCTTCCATTTGGATATCTGGTCAGTTTTTTCTGGAGAAAAAAGAATTTTATCGCGGTAAAGGCTTTTTTCCTAACTATGTTTTTTTCGTGCGCGATAGAATGCACGCAGCTGGTTACGAGAGTCGGCAGCTGTGACGTGGACGATGTGATACTTAACACTACAGGAGGATTTATAGGAAGCATCCTGTACCTTCTTATCAGATACTGCAGGAGAAAAAAATGAGCCGCATTCAGATGAAGCGCAGAAAAAAGAGAGAAAAGGCTTCGGCATCAGTCAGATCAGTCATCTGTGGGCTGGCTGGGCTTGTCGGGATCATTTTTCTGATATACAGCATATATGAGGCGGCGGTCTCAAAAAAAATGCCGCGACAGGTCACAGGGCTTTCGATGATTTTTTTCTTCCTGAGCCTGATAGAGTTGGTGTTCGGGATCCGCTTCGCAAAAGTCACCGGACATTCGGTCTCATCGAGAGTCCTTGGCGCTCTGATCCCGGCAGTAGCGTTTGCCGGGTATCTGGCGCTCTATGTGGTCGGGCTTTACCGGCTTTTATAATGGCAGCCCGGGATCTATGATCCCTTTATATATAAGCAGAAAAAGAAAGGATTGCAAATGGCACAGGTAGGTATTGTAATGGGAAGTGACTCTGATCTTCCTATAATGGCAAAGGCAGCTGACATTCTCGATCAGCTCGGGATCACGTATGAGATGAATGTGATAAGCGCTCACAGGGAGCCTGATGAATTTTTCGAATACGCGAAGTCAGCCGAGGGGAAGGGGATAAAGGTGATCATCGCAGGAGCAGGAAAGGCAGCACATCTTCCAGGTATGTGCGCGGCACTCTTCCCAATGCCAGTCATCGGTATCCCGATGAAGACTTCAGATCTCGGAGGAGTGGATTCACTCTATTCGATAGTTCAGATGCCGACAGGAATACCGGTCGCCACAGTTGCCATAAACGGCGGAGCAAATGCGGGGATCCTTGCAGCGAAGATTCTGGCAGTTTCTGACCCTGAGCTTCTGAAGAGACTTAAGGCATATGTAAACGACCTTAAGGAGCAGGTCAAAGAAAAAGACAAAAAGCTGAACGAGATTGGTTATAAAGCATATTTAAAGGAGCAGTAAATGGATTACAAGAATTCCGGAGTTGACATCGAGGCAGGATACAAGTCAGTCGAGCTGATGAAAAAATACGTAAAGGAGACTGTACGTCCTGAAGTATTAGGTGGGATAGGCGGTTTCTCAGGCGCATTTGATCTGAAAAAAATAAAGGACATGGACGATCCTGTCCTCCTTTCCGGGACTGATGGATGCGGCACAAAGGTAAAGCTGGCATTCCTTATGGATAAGCATGATACGATAGGAATTGACGCAGTTGCCATGTGTGTAAACGATGTGGCCTGTGCAGGCGGTGAGCCCTTATTTTTCTTAGACTATATCGCATGCGGAAAGAACTATCCGGAGAAGATAGCCCAGATTGTAAAAGGCGTGGCAGAGGGCTGCAAGCAGTCTGACTGCGCGCTGATCGGTGGAGAGACAGCAGAGCATCCGGGTCTCATGCCGGAAGATGAGTACGATCTCGCAGGATTTTCTGTCGGAATAGCAGACAGGAAGGACCTGATCACAGGTGAGGACATCCACGATGGAGACGTGCTTATCGGACTGGCTTCTACAGGTGTCCATTCAAACGGATTCTCCCTTGTCAGGAATGTATTCGAGATGACAAAGGAATCCCTCAACACTGCCTATGATGAGCTTGGCGGAAAGAAGCTCGGAGATGTGCTGATAGCACCTACGAGGATATATGTGCATGCACTTAAAGCCATAAAGGCAGCAGGCATAAAGGTACACGGAGTAAGCCATATTACTGGCGGCGGATTCTATGAGAATGTACCTAGAATGCTTCACGACGGAGTAAAGGCTGTCATAGAGAAGGACTCATATCCGATGCTTCCTATTTTCCCTCTGATGCAGAAGAAGGGTGACATCGACGAGCATGTGATGTACAACACTTTCAATATGGGAATCGGAATGGTGATCGCTGCTGAGAAGTCAGATGCCGATGCTGTGATAAAGGCAGCAGAGTCAGCCGGAGACAAGGCTTATGTGATCGGCCGTATAGAAGCCGGTGAGAAGGGAGTTACCTTATGCTGAAGCTGGCGGTTCTCGTATCAGGAGGCGGAACAAATCTTCAGGCTATAATGGACGCTGTCGACAGAGGAAACCTGGGCGAATGGGGCTTATCAAAGCTTCTCCAGGAGGATACTGCTCTGACACCTTCGGAGATCTGCGGACAGGTCAAGGACGCAGCTATAAATGATGCTGAGATCTCTATCGTTATCAGCAATAACGCTGACGCTTATGCGCTGAAGCGTGCGGAAGAGCATGACATAAAGACAGCCTGCATCAGCCCTAAGGATTTTGAGAACAGAGCCGATTTTAACAGGGCGCTTCTTGAGAGACTCCGGGCTGAGCAGGTAGACCTTATCGTTCTGGCGGGGTACCTCGTGGTCATTCCTCCGGAGATAGTCGAAGCATTCCCGAACCGTATTATCAATATCCACCCGTCACTTATTCCGTCCTTCTGTGGAAAGGGCTTCTATGGGCTCCATGTCCATGAGAAGGTTCTTGAGAAGGGAGTAAAGGTCAGTGGTGCTACGGTTCATTTCGTGGATTCCGGAACAGATACAGGCCCGGTGATCATGCAGAAGGCAGTGTATGTCAGAGGGGATGATACACCTGAGACACTGCAGAGAAGGATCATGGAGCAGGCTGAGTGGAAGCTGCTTCCTGGAGCCATCGATCTGATAGCACATGATATGATAACAGTAGAAAATGGAATCGTGAAATTCAAGGAGTCATAAATGAAGGTATTAGTCATTGGAAGCGGCGGAAGAGAGCATGCGATCTGTACCGCTGTCGCAAAGAGCCCACGCGTTGAAAAAATATACGCAGCTCCTGGAAATGCAGGTATAGCTCAGATCGCTGAGTGTGTTCCTATCGGAGCCATGGAGTTTGATAAGCTCGTCGCTTTTGCAAAAGAGAAGTCGATAGATTTTACCATAGTCGGAATGGACGATCCTCTCGTAGGAGGAGTCGTAGACGAATTCGAGAAGGCCGGACTTAAGGTATTTGGCCCGCGGAAAAATGCTGCGATCCTTGAAGGCAGCAAGGCTTTTTCAAAGGATCTGATGAAAAAATACGGGATACCTACGGCAGACTACGCTACATTCGATGATCCTGAAAAGGCACTCGAGTACTTAAAGACTGCGAAGATCCCTATAGTCTTAAAGGCGAGTGGACTGGCACTTGGAAAGGGTGTTCTGATCTGCGAGACCAGAGAAGAGGCTTTCGAGGGTGTAAAGACTCTTATGGAGGATAAGAAGTTCGGGGAAGCCGGAGATACGATAGTCATAGAAGAATTCATGACCGGGCCGGAAGTCTCAGTCCTCTCATATACAGACGGAAAGACTATCCAGCTGATGAGTTCGGCAATGGATCACAAGAGAGCCGGAGACGGGGACACAGGCCTGAACACCGGCGGCATGGGTAATATCAGCCCGTCACCATACTACACTAAGGAAGTAGATGAGTTCTGCAAAAAGCACATCTATCAGAAGACTGTAGATGCTATGGCAGCAGAGGGCAGACCGTTTGTCGGAGTTATTTTCTTCGGACTCATGCTGACACCTGACGGGCCGAAGGTTCTGGAGTATAATTGCCGCTTCGGAGATCCTGAGGCTCAGGTAGTCCTTCCGCGACAGAAGACTGACATCATCGATGTCATGGAACACTGCGTAGACGGTACCTTGGACCAGATAAAGGTAGAGTTCGAAGACAATGCAGCCTGCTGTGTTATCCTCGCCAGTGATGGCTATCCTGTGAAGTACGACAAGGGATTCCCTATCACAGGACTCGACGATCCTATTTTCGATAACAAAAACTACTTCTGCTTTCATTCAGGAACGAAATTCTCAGAGGATGGAAAAACAGTTCTGACAAACGGCGGCCGTGTCTTAGGCATCACAGCTTTAGGCAAAGACTTAAAAGAAGCTCGCGCCAAAGCATACGAAGCCACAGAGCATGTATCATTTGAGAACAAATACATGCGCCACGACATCGGACATGCTATAGACGAGGTCCGTTAATTTTGAGAGATGCCTGTGCGCGCTCTCCGTATTATTAAGGAGAACACATCAATGGAATTACCGAAGGATCCGGCGATGCTCCTCTCCATCGTGAATATGCAGCTTCGTGACAAAGAACCGTCACTTGCGATGCTCGCTGGCAAATTCCAGACGAGTGAAGACGAGATAAAGAAGAAGCTGGCCACGATAGGATACGAGTACGACCCGGAAGTAAATCAGTTTGTATAATGGCAGTAAAAGACGATATAAAAGCGCAGCGCGAAAAACTAAAAGGCGCTCCGTTCAGGAAAAAAGCAGCATACTACCTGTATTATTATAAGATACATATCGTAGTCATAGCGCTTATAGCCATAGTGGCAGCGAGCATCATCCATTCGCAGGTTACTACGAAGCCGGCAGTGTTTACGGCTATGTTCATAAATGTGGAGAACACTCACACCACAGACGATACAGACCAGCTCTTAGAAAAAAAAGTGGCCGATATCGCAGGCATTGACACATCCAAAAATTCCGTCGATATGGACATGACGAGCACACTTACGCCTGGAGGAGCCAGAAACCAGATGGATCTGGGAATTCTCAGCAAGATCCAGGCCAGGACTATGAATAAAGAGCTTGATGTCATGGCAGCAGATGCCTGGAATTTTAACTATCTTGCGGGGCAGGCCTATTTTACGGACTTGAGGACTGTCTTATCTGATAAAGAGCTGGCTCGCTACAGCGATGATATCTACTATGTCGATAAGACAGAGCTCGATAAGCTCGCTAAAAAAATGCAGGATCCGGACTATGTCCAGCAGAATGTAGAACCAGAAGAGGCAAGAAAGACTGAAAAGGCATCTTCATTTGAGAAGCCTGATCCATCAAAAATGGATGATCCTGTACCGATCGGCATTATTTTAAATGAAGGCACTTTTGTAAAAAAGCACGGCATCTACAGTAAGACCGTAGGTGTCGCAGGGATAGTGCAGAATTCTGCAAATAAAAAGACAGCAGATGCGCTTATCTCCATACTTATGGACTGATGTCTGTGAACAGACAGTGAAAATTGTAATTGTAGACCGGCACCTGATATGCTATAATCGTTAGGCCTTAGCGGATCAGGTGTCGGATTATTTATGCGTTTTTCCCATGAGTGCATATGAAGTCCGGTGAAAAGGGAAACGGGTGCAAATCCCGTGCGATCCCGTCACTGTGATAGAGGGGCGGTCGTTTTACCACTGTTCTTTCGGGAATGGGAAGGTGACCGCATCTGCATACCTTTTGAGCCAGGAGACCTGCCTGGTCCGTAGCAGACAAAAGACACGAGGACATGTATTTTTTTGCGAAAGGAGCAATACCATGAGAAAAAGATTTCTCACGCTGCTTTTAGCAGCAACCCTTGCAGCTACCTCAGCTGTACCAGTAGTTACCCAGCCAGCAAATGTAGAGGCAGCTACGAAGAAGACCACAAAGAAGAGCGCTAAAAAGACTACGAAAAAGAAGTCGGCAAAGAAGCTTACTGCAAAGCAGAAGAAAACAAAGGCCGACCAGGCAGCTGCGGATAAGGTTCAGAATCTTATCGAAAAAATTTACGTTCAGGATAACGTAAAAGCAGGCGTTACCGACATGGATCTGAAGAAGGCAAAGCTCGCATGGGACAAGCTTACCACAGCACAAAAGAAACTTGTAGAGGACAGTGATTATTTTGGAAGAGACACCGGAGATGCAGCCGATGATGATCCACTTCACTGGAATCATATAGGCCCTAATGAAATTCTTGTAGTTTCATTTGGAACATCCTTTAATAACAGTCGTGCTGAGGACATTGGTGGAATTGAGAATGCCCTTACACAGGCTTATCAGAACAAAGGCTGGTCAGTCCGCAGAGCATTTACCTCGCAGATAATCATCAACCATGTTCAGGCTCGTGATAATGAAAAAATCGATAATGTAGAGCAGGCACTTGACAGAGCTGTAAAGAACGGCGTTAAGAATCTCGTCATCCAGCCTACTCATCTGATGCATGGTGCAGAGTATGATGAGCTTGTAAACACAGTATCAAAATACAAAGAAAAATTTGATACTGTAACATTTTCAGAACCACTTCTTGGAGAGGTAGGGGCTAATGGTCAGTCTGTCAATGCCGATAAGGAAAATGTATCAAAGGCTGTTGTAGCTCAGGCAGTTAGTGATGCGGGATTCAAGTCACTTGCAGATGCAAAGGCAAATGATACAGCTTTCGTATTCATGGGGCATGGAACATCACACGATGCAGCTATTACTTATGACCAGATGCAGTCACAGATGACAGATCTGAAATATGATAATGTGTTCATAGGTACGGTAGAGGGAAAGCCTGCGGATACAGCCAGTGCTCAGGTTATCGCAAAGATTAAGGAAGCTGGATACAAGAACGTAGTTCTTCGCCCGCTTATGGTTGTCGCCGGTGATCATGCAAATAACGATATGGCTGGAAATGACGCAGATTCTTGGAAGTCACAGTTTGTAGCTTCAAAGGCATTTGATTCTGTTAAGTGCCAGATTGCCGGACTCGGAAGAATTTCGGATATCGAGCAGATTTATGTACAGCACACAGCTAATGCACTTGCTGGAAATGCTATACAGCCAAAGGGCTTTGAAGGAAAGAATATAAAGGTCTCTGCAGCATCTGGTGCTGCTATTCAGGCAGTATCAGCTCCAGTTTCTGCTAAAAAAACTGAACTGAAAAAAGGTAAGTATACAGTTGGGTTTGAAACCGACTTCTACATGTTTCACATGAATGATGCTCTGAATGGAAAAACGAAACTTACAGTGAATAAAAATGGTAAAATGACCGTTTATGTGCCACTGGCAAGTACTGGTTTTGATAAATTATATGTAGGTTCAAAGAGCAACGCTAAGAAGAAGGGCGCTAAGTATTGTAAGAGAAAGACGGTTGAGCTGAATGGAGAGAAAGCATATGCTTTTACTATTCCGGTAAAAAAACTTAACACTGAATTTACGATTGCTTGTCATGGAAAAGACAGTGGGAAATGGTTTGAACATACTGCAAAAGTAACTTACTAAAAATAAGGCGGGCCCGATTGACCGGGTCCGCTTTTTATATATCACAGCAGCCGCTCTTCGCCATTTACGGTGGCGGTGTCTGACGGGTCGAGCGGGATGATCAGACACTTCTCACCGTCAACGAAGGCGGTGGTCACATCATCCTGACGATCTTCAGGAACTTTGACATAGATGTCGGAGGACTTCCCATCGGTCGAGATGATACCAGTTTCTTCGAGTTTTTTATTGAGCGAAGCAACTTCGCGCTGGAGAGCAGCTTTCTCATGGTGCAGATTCTGATCTTTTAAGAGATGGCTGTCAAGAAGCTCGTCGGCAACAGGAGCATCAGGGGAACCCTCGAAGTAATCATTGAAGCGCTCTTTGATGCGCTCGGCTTTCTGTTCGGGAACGCCGGCGGAAACGCAGATATCCTCGACATCCTGTCCATTTATTCCGACCTCAGTATCATCAGGAAGGTCTTCTTTCCTCTTATCTATAAATCCTGAAAGGGAGTCTGCTATATTAAAAATAGTTTCTTTGCTCTCATCAGAGTCTGAACCGACTGACTTCTCGATCATTCCTGCGAAAGCATTTTTCTTCTCGGTAGAAGTCAGGCGTGACTCAGCGTGCAGACCATTTTCCCAGAACTCCTTGTGCGGAGCCTTTGGATTTTTTGTATAGACAGTCACTGTGTTCACGTCAGCATTTCTCTCGGAAAAAGACGGGAACATAAAAGCGCTTTCGACAGGGGCGACCGTCCAGTTTCTAAGAAGTGCACCGATCCTGTTTTCATCCTCGCGATATCCGAGAGCGGACTTTGAGAGGTTTACCGGACAGATCGCACAGAGAATATAGTCAAAAACGTCTTCAGACTCGCCGGTTTCGATATTATCAGAAGTCTTCATCGGGATGTCATAGACATCGTTAAAAAGTATGATCAGGAAATTCCCGGTGATCTGGTAATTCTCGATCACATTATCGAAAAATTCATCGAGCACTGTCTCATCCTTGAGGCCTGTGACTTTCAGCTGGGTCAGTAGTGAATACTTTTCCCCGTTCATGACTTCATCGGTAGGAAACGGAAGCTGAAGGATATTGTTTCCAAGCTTTCCTGAAAGGCACTTATTTGCTATATCAAGGTATTTAAAAAATTCTTCGTCCTCAAGCTCCAGTGGGCTCTCACCGAAGCTTAAGACCTTATTTTTCTCATTATCGACATAGCAGCCCGCGATCCGTGTGAAGTTGTGCGATTCCTTCTTATATCTTCTCTTTATCTCAAGTATATCTTTTTTTGTCATCTCTGCATTCCTTTCACAAAATCAAGTCACGCCTGATCAAGCGTGCCTGTTAAGAGTACATTATCCAGATGAAAAATTCAAGGGAGAAAATTCCTGATGAAGGTCGTAGGGACCAGGGATATTTTTACAAGGGAAGAGCTCACCGACTTCATGCGGGCAAAGATCATCGAGTATTCAAAGACAGAGCTCGCAAAGACGATAGACGATCAGAAGATATCTATCCTGTCGATCACTTCACATATGTCAGAACTGTCAGAGCTGATGCAGGGGAAGCTTACAGAGTACTTTGATCAGTTCGTACTGACTCTCGATAATTTTTCATTTAACAGCATTTCTCCGTTTGAGGAAGACCTCGCAGCGATCAATGCGAAAAAAATTGAGAAGAGAAGCAAGCAGCTGGAGGGAGAGGGCAATGCTATCCAGATGGATATCGAGTCCGAGGCGCTTGCCAGAAAGCGTGCGCGTGAGGGTTACACCTATCAGCAGGAGCGTGGCATGGATGTCATGCAGTCGGCGGCTTCGAATGAAGGTTCTATGTCATCAGGATTTCTTGGCGCCGGAATGGGCCTTGGAATGGGTGTAGGAGTCGGTGGTGCAGTCGGAGCTGGCTTTAATGACCTGGCTCACCAGACAGTAAACGGAGCGATGGGACAGGGACAGCCACAGCAGAGCACTGGAACAGCCTGCCCGTCATGCGGCCATATAAACCCGGCCGGAGCGAAGTTCTGTCAGGAATGCGGTACAAAGCTGGAGGCAGGCATCAGGTGTCCGTCTTGTGGACACATAAATCCAGCCGGAGCAAAGTTCTGCCAGGAGTGCGGCGCAAAGCTCGGAGGAGCCACGCACTGTCCGAACTGCGGAAAAGAACTGGAGCCGGGAGCAAAGTTCTGCCCTGAGTGTGGCACAAAGATAGAGTGAGGTGAAAGAATTGAATAAAAATGCAAAACGGGTACTCCTGATAATGCTGCTTTCGATGGCAGCCTGGCTTGTCGTAATGGCAGCTTTCATGAATTTCTGGCTCATAGGCTACTATGGCTGGATAGGGCTTGGAGGCGGCATTGTCGCTTTCCTCGCATCTACGATCTCTATAATCCTCTGGAATAACGGAGCACCATCGAGGGATACGACAGAGATAAATGCCCTTCCATATGTGGTAACGATCTCATATCTGATCATAACGCTTGTCGTAAATACGATATTCTGCGGACTTTACTATCTGGACTACGCGAAGTTCATCCCTATCGCTGTGAATCTGATCCTTCTTATAGTATTTATCGCCTTTCGCAGCTTCCTGGATCCTTACAGGGCACAGGTCGAGCAGAATGCTGCTGCGGTAAAGCAGAAGGTAAATGCGCATAATAATTTCACGGCGCTGCTTTCAGAGATAGTGGCGGTAACAGACGACGCCGATGAGAAGCAGGCTGCAAAAAAATTACAGGAGCTGGTAGCTTACAGCCCGAACATGTCCCAGGGATTTAATTCAAATACAGAGGACACTTTCTGGAACCAGCTCAGTGAGATAAGAAACGGCATCTCAAACGGAGCTGACAAGGAGCTTGTTTTAAAAGAGATAGCTGAGGCCACAAAGACCTGGAACAGGCGTAACGGAGTCGAAGGCTCGATAAAGTGAGGGATATATGACCAGTGAAGGAATTACATGCCCGGGATGCGGAAGCAGTGATGTGGATTTTGATCCGGTCACGAGGAGAACCCACTGCAACCAGTGTGGAAGAGACGGGTACTATTCAAGGGATCAGGTCGCCTCTCTTGATAGAGTCTCCACCGCTGTAAAAAATGCGATAGGCACTTTTACTTCGGGGAACAGGGCAAATGCGCGCAGGTTTGCCGGCGATGTCTTAAATATCCTGCCGGATTCACTTCCAGCACTTTTTATTATGGCATACATCGATGAATTTTCAGAGAGTGTGAACAACGCCATCGATAAATATTTCAAGAAGGCTGAGGAGATAAAAGAGGTAAAGGGAGACGAGGTCAGGGAGATGATCACGCTCTTTACAGCGGCGCTCTATAATATGCGCGACTACGAGGAGCAGATGCTGACTCTTATCGTGGAAAATATGCAGGCGCCCGAAGACAGACCGGAGCTTGAGGCTTTCATAGAAAAAGTAAGCCCTTACTGCATCGCAAAGTACCCATCAGAGGATTTTCTGACGGAAGACAGATGCAGCCTGTACTGTGATATCGCGGCGAACTGCAATATCCCGAAGACCTGCTTTGCGCTTCTCAAGGGAATTGAGAAAAATCCTGATTCGCCATATGTGACGGGCACTTTTTACATGAAGGCGAGGACGCAGTATTTTTTCGATAATTATGTGAAGAGAGTAGGAAAAGTCATAGAGGCAATGAAGAACAGTGAGGTAAAGCCCAAATTCGTAAACGCCTACAACGGTTATCTGCAAAAATACCAGGCGGATGCGGATAAGGCCTGATTAATTTCCGTTTATGAGACGGAGTAGAAAGAGGTAAAAATGGCAAGTGCTGACATATCGGTGAGCGCAGAGCTTCACAGTATCGAAGGTAAGCTGAATTCCCTGCAGGGAGAGGTGGCAGCTGTTGCGGCCGGAGTCACGGCGGTAAGCGCAGTCGCAGAGACTACGCAGAAAGAGCTCGAAGAGCTTCGGGCTGATTTTGAAAAAATGGTAAACGAGCAGAGGAGGACAGCCGCACTGCAGCAGGCTGCTACAGAGCTCGTGACAGTCCGCCAGGAGATGGAGAGAAAGTTCGGCAATTACAGGCAGGTCCGCAATTCTATGATCGGAATCCTGCAGGCTACAGACGCAGCTCTTGTAAAAAAGACCACGATTTCAAATGTATCTGAGGAGCTGATGATCTCTACTCACGATTACTGGCTGGCTCCGGTGCTTGTCGCAGTCGCAGCCTGGATCGATAACAACCACGATCTCGCAGACAGGGCGATAAAGGAAGCCATGAAGCGTTACACTGAGCACACTTCTCTTGTCATGGCGCTGATCTGCCGCCGTAATAACCGCACGCAGACCTGTTATGAGTGGCTTTCGAGATATTTTCAGACGCAGAATGCTGCTGACATGGATGAAGATTCGATGGTTTACATAGACGCTTATATCAACGGCGTCTTCGGCCCTGACGAGAAGCATATTTGTGACGACTATATCACCAGATGGATAGACGAGGTCAGAGGATCAAACAGTAACTTCGAGGAAGAGCAGGCAGAGACCTGGCAGCAGTATTTTCTCAGGTTCGATGCTGATGAGGAGAAAAAATACCCTGAGCTTCACAAATGCGTAAAAGAATTCGGGTACATAGACGACTACCTTTCACGTGTCGACGCTGTGGAGCCTATCGTCGATAACTTCAGAAAAATAAACGAAGCCTACGTGGACCAGGATGAGCTTAGAAAAGAGGTAGACCAGAACCTCGTAAGGCTGGTAAATTCGGATGATAAGGCAGAGAGAGAGCTGAGACGCCAGGAGAAATACCTTCTGGCTGTAAAGGCCTGCGAGGGCGATGTGACTGCAGCCAGACAGATGGTAAGAAACCAGGAAGAGGCCAGAAAGAAAAAGAGGATGGACATCATCTCACAGCTGACACATGTGATAAGTGATGATAATAAGGACCGCAAGGTTCTTCCATCTGAGAAAAAGACGGCCGTATCTTTCCTGAAAGGATATATAAACAAAGGCTTTAATAAGTATATCTCTGAAAAGAAAGATGCCTTCCCTACGAGCATCACGATGAACATCAATGGCTGGCAGGGGCAGACTTCAGACGGAAGCAATTCAGCTGCGTTAAAGCAGTCGTACACGAACTATCTGTCACAGCAGAGCCTTCAGGAAAAGGCAGAGATAGAAAAAAATAACAACCCGAAATCCCTGCAGATAGCCGCTCTGGTTCTTGCCATAATAGGAGCCGTATGTCTTATCAGAGTCATTCCGCTGGCAATCATCCTGTTCATCGCCGCTATTGTATGCTTTGCGAGCGCTGCAAATAAGAAAAAGTCGATCCAGGGCGCACTGAACGAGTGGCAGCAGAAATACCAGAAGCTGAACGCCGACGGTCTGAGGGAGATCGATGCCTGCATAGAACAGTGGAATAAGGCAAAGGCAGAAGCAGATGGATACGCAGCACCTGCTGAAGTAGCATAAGGAGGAAAAAATGGATAATAACACAAATTCCGCTCCGACTGAGATGGACGACCCCGAATCACTTTTCGGTGAAGGGGACGCTGGAACGAAAGAATCGGAGAACATAGTTTTAAACCAGAACCTCGAGGGCTTTGCAAGCTGCTTCCCTGATTGGGACCTGCATCCGCCGGTATCGTTATAAATTGTGGCTTTCATCCCACAGGCTTGCCCGTGGGAGCAGTCAGAAGAGGCTTGAGTGTCAGGCAGAGATGCCTGGCATTTTTTTTGAGAAAAAAATGTTACTATTCACGGCAGGCTTCTGTGGGTGTTCACGACGGACGCACTTGTGCGGACGTTTGAATACCCACAGAAGCCAGCCTGTGAAGCAGGAACCTCCCCAGCAACCGCAGACTTTTAGCATCGAAGATGCGGCAAACGCGCGTAAGCGCGGTTGGTCTGCGGTCTGATTGGGGAGGTGCCGTGAATAGTAACAAAAAAATGGCGGGATACGTGCATCCTCTTGTATTTTTTACTGTCATGCGTTAAACTATAAAAGCATGGCTTCAGGGACATGTGCATTAGAAAAATAGAAGGAGTCTAAAGACATGAGACAGGACCTTACAGATGTAAAGGAACTTTTTAAAGATACTGATAAGTATATAGGAACCACGGTGAAAGTGGCCGGATGGGTCAGAAATAACCGTAATTCAAAGAACGTCGGATTTCTTATAGTAAATGACGGCACTTATTTCACACCGCTGCAGGTGGTTTACTCAGCAGACACAAAGGATTTCGAAAAGCTCGGAAACTTAAACGTCGGAACCGCTGTGATCGCAGAGGGAAAGCTCGTAGCTACGCCGGATGCCAAGCAGCCGTTTGAGCTCCAGGCTACCTCAGTAGAAGTCGAAGGAGAGAGCACTCCTGACTATCCGCTCCAGAAGAAGAGACACTCGATGGAGTTCCTTCGCACTATCCCGCATCTTAGAGCCAGAACGAATACGTTCGAAGCTGTTTTTAAGGTAAGAAGCCTTGCAGCTTACGCTATCCATAAATTCTTCCAGGAGAGGAACTTCGTATATGTACACACTCCGCTTATCACTGGAAGTGACGCAGAGGGTGCCGGTGAGATGTTCCAGGTTACGACACTTGACTTAAATGACGTACCGAAGACTGATGATGGAAAAGTAGATTACACGAAGGATTTTTTCGGTAAAGAGACGAACCTGACAGTTTCAGGACAGTTAAACGGTGAGACCTTCGCTCAGGCTTTCAAGAACATCTATACTTTCGGACCGACCTTCCGTGCAGAGGATTCAAATACGACAAGACATGCTGCAGAGTTCTGGATGATCGAGCCTGAGATCGCATTCGCTGACCTTGAGGATGACATGGAGCTCGCTGAGAGCATGCTCAAGTACATCATAAACTACGTGCTCGAGAACGCGCCTGCCGAGATGGAGTTTTTCAATAACTTTGTAGACAAGGGATTGATCGAGAGACTCCATAATGTAGTGGATAATGACTTCGCCCGTGTGACCTACACAGAGGCAGTCGATATCCTGATGAAGCATAACGACAAGTTCGATTACAAGGTTTCATGGGGCACTGACCTTCAGACAGAGCACGAGAGATATCTGACCGAGCAGATCTACAAGAGACCTGTTTTCGTGACTGACTATCCGAAGGAGATAAAGGCCTTCTATATGAAGCTGAATCCGGACGGAAAGACTGTAGCAGCAGTTGACTGTCTGGTTCCGGGAATCGGTGAGATCATCGGAGGCTCACAGCGTGAGGATGACTTCGATCTCCTGAAAAAGAGAATGGACGAACTCGGAATGGACGAGCGCCAGTACGATTTCTACCTCGATCTTCGTAAATACGGATCTACCCGCCACGCCGGTTTCGGCCTCGGTTTCGAGAGATGTGTCATGTACCTTACAGGAATGGGAAATATAAGAGACGTGATCCCATTCCCACGTACAGTCGGAAACTGCGAACTTTAATTATATGGGAAGCGGCTGCAGATAAACGAGCGCGGGGAGCAGAAAAACGCCGTTGAGCAGGTGGCTGCCTGCCGCCCATACCTATGAAAGGAAAGAGAAATGAGTGATATAAAAATACCGGAGGGGTACAAGTCGGCATTAGACCTTAAGGAGACGCAGATCGCCATTAAGCAGGTCAAGGATTTTTTTCAGGGCCAGCTCTCAGCAGAACTGAATCTGCACAGAGTCACTGCACCGCTCTTTGTCACACCGGAGTCCGGACTGAATGATAACCTGAATGGCGTTGAGCGCCCGGTTTCATTTGGTATCAAAGAGCAGAATGAGCGCAAAGCTGAGATAGTCCACTCCCTGGCAAAATGGAAGAGAATGGCGCTCGGCAGATACGGCTTTGGTGTCGGTGAAGGACTTTACACCGATATGAACGCCATCAGACGTGACGAGGACACTGACAATATCCACTCTATCTACGTCGACCAGTGGGACTGGGAGCGCGTTATAGCCCATCAGGACAGAACAGAAGAGATGCTTCACGAGACTGTAAAGAGCGTTTACGAGGCACTCCGTGTCACCGAAAAGCACATGAGTAACCTTTATGATTACATCACCTGCTTCCTTCCAGAGGAGATCACTTTTGTCACCAGCCAGGAGCTTCTCGACAGATGGCCGAACCTCTCTCCGAAGGAGAGAGAGTACAATGCCGCCAAAGAGCATGGGGCTATCTTTGTAGAAAAAATAGGCGGACCGCTTTCAGATGGAAAGCCGCATGACGGTAGAGCTCCGGACTACGATGACTGGAACCTGAACGGCGACATCATCGTATATTTCCCGGTTGACGATATAGCACTCGAGCTCTCATCGATGGGAATAAGAGTCGACGAGGTCTCGCTCCCTGCACAGCTTAAGGCAGCAGGCTGCGTAGACAGGCTCTCACTTTCGTTCCACAAGGCCATAATGGAGAAAAAGCTTCCGTACACCATCGGAGGTGGCATCGGGCAGTCCCGTATCTGCATGTTCTTCTTGAGAAAGTGCCACATCGGTGAGGTTCAGGTATCTCTCTGGCCGGAAAAGGACGTGCAGTTCGCCAATGAACACGGGGTGACTTTACTATGAGCAGGAATCTACACACAGAGGAGATGGACCGGCTTTTTGACGGGATCCTGACACTTCAGAGCAGGGAAGAGGCCTATCGGTTTTTTGAAGATCTCTGCACTGCTGGCGAGCTGGAAGCCATGCAGCAGAGGTTCGAAGTCGCATCGATGCTCCGTGACAAAAATACCTACTCGGAGATCGCTGACAAGACCGGTGCTTCGACTGCTACGATAAGCCGCGTGAACCGTGCGCTGCTGTATGGAGACGACGGCTATGAACTTGTGATAAAGAGACTTGAAGAGAAATAACTATGGAAGACTTGAAAAAAATACTGAATAAAGAGCAGCTCGAAGGGGTCCTCACGACTGAGGGCCCTGTTCTTATCTTAGCAGGTGCCGGTTCGGGCAAGACCAGAGTATTAACGCACCGTGTCGCCTATCTGATCGCTGAAAAAAATGTGAATCCGTGGAACATCATGGCTATCACTTTTACTAATAAAGCGGCCGGAGAGATGCGTGAGAGAGTTGACAGACTCGCTGAGGAAGGAGCTGAGGGCGTCTGGATATCGACTTTTCACTCGGCCTGTGTGCGGATCTTAAGGCGTTTTGCAGACAGGATAGGCTTCAAGAACAGCTTCTCCATCTACGATTCAGATGATTCGAAGAGCCTGATGAAGCAGATCATAAAGGCAAAGAACTTAGATCCGAAGAAGTATAAGGAGAAGCGTTTCCTTGGCAGGATCTCTGATTTTAAAAATCAGCTGATCGATTGTGATGAAGCAGAAAAATACTTAAGAGGCTCTGAAGGAAGACTCACGGCTGGCATTTACAGGGAGTACCAGGCGAGGCTGAAGTCGAACAATGCCATGGACTTCGATGACCTGATAATGAACACCGTCCTTCTCCTGAAGACCGACAAGGAAGTCCGTGATTACTATAATGACAGACTCCATTATATCATGGTCGACGAGTATCAGGACACAAATGCTGCGCAGTTTGAGCTGATAAAGCTCTTATCAGAACAGCGGAAAAATCTCTGCGTCGTAGGTGATGACGACCAGTCCATCTATAAATTCAGAGGCGCCGACATTACGAATATCCTGAGCTTCGAAGAGCATTTTCCAGGGGCAAATGTCATAAAGCTCGAGCAGAACTACAGGTCGTACACGACCATTCTCGACGCCGCAAACGCTGTTATAAGCCATAATCACGGCAGAAAAGAGAAGAAGCTCTGGTCTGATCGCGGAGAGGGCACAAAGATCCGTTTCAGAAGATTTGAGAGTGGGTACGAAGAAGCTGATTTTATCGCAAGTGACATCAGGTCGCGTGAGAAGAGCCTGACTGATGACTTCAGGGATTTTGCGATTCTGTACAGGACGAACGCCCAGTCGCGTACTCTCGAGGAGAAGCTGATGATGGACGGTATTCCGTACCGTATAGTTGGTGGGATAAACTTCTATCAGAGGCGAGAGATAAAGGATATCCTGGCGTATCTGACGGCTATCGAAAACCCGGATAATGACGTCGCGGTCAGACGAATCCTGAATGTCCCGAAGCGTGGCATCGGAGCTACCACTGAGGGAAAAATAGCCCAGTACGCGCTTGAGCACAGCCTTTCTTTTTATGATGGGATGCAGCTTGGTGTAGAAAATGCTATGTTCGGCCGTTCGGGAAAGAAACTTCAAGACTTCATGTCGTTTATAGACACGCTCCGCACGAAGCTTAAGTTCCACGGAGTTACAGGACTTGTAAAGGATATAATAGAAGATACCGGCTATGCGAATGATCTGAAGCTCGAGGACACTGACGAGAGCAAAGCCAGGCTCGAGAACCTCGATGAGCTGATAAATAAGGCGGCTGCTTTTGAACGCCAGATGGATGAGGACGAGGAGACAAAGGACCTGCCAGCAGAGGAGAAGCTTTCACTTTTCTTACAGGACGTCTCTCTTATGACGAGCGCCGATACTGGTGATGACGACGATAACCACGTGACACTGATGACGCTCCATGCCGCAAAGGGACTGGAGTTTCCGAATGTCTATATCACCGGTCTTGAGGACGGGCTTTTCCCTTCGCAGCTTTCGATAAACGCTGATGACAGTGACGAGGAGATAGAAGAGGAGCGCCGCCTGATGTATGTCGGTATCACGAGGGCAAAAGACACCCTGACCCTGACCTGCGCGAAAGCCAGAATGGTGCGCGGACAGACCGAGTACATGCCGGTTTCCCGCTTTGTAAAGGAGATACCGCAGTCTCTCCTCGACGGAAAAATAAACAGCACGAGCCATAGTAACAGCAGCCCGTCTCTTTCTTCAAATGCTGACAGATTCCGCATATCGGAGCCTAAGGAAAACAGCTACGGGAGCCTGGCTTACGGCGGCGTGTTCGGATACTCCGGAAACGCCAAAGGCTCAAAGAGAAAAACGCGCGCGAAGAAAGATGATATCTCAAAACTCTACACGAAGGGAGCAGACATCGGAAAGACTGATCTCGACTACGGCGTCGGCGACCGTGTGGATCATACGAAGTTCGGAGAAGGCACTGTAGTCGACATAAAGGACGGCGGCCGTGACTATGAAGTCACCGTAGAGTTCGACACCGCCGGCCGCAAGAAGATGTTCGCCGGGTTTGCGAAGCTGAAGAAGCTGTGAGGCTATTGTCGACTGAACAGTGACGTCATCTCTGCATTCCCTGTTCTCGGGAACATATCCACGCAGGCCAGGCGCCTGACCTCGTAGCCGGCGTTTAGAAATGCCGGGATGTCGCGGGCGAGGGACTGGGGCTTGCAGGCGATGTAGATGATAGAAGGAACCTCATAGGAGAGAATTTTTGTCAGAGCTTTGGGCTGTAAGCCTTCACGCGGAGGGTCGACTATGATGTAGTCAGGCTTTTTATCGAGAGAATCGAGCACTTTAAAGACGTCACCGCAGATAAAATCGCAGTTAGTGATGCTGTTTGCGGCGGCGTTTTCTTTTGCAGCTTCTACAGCTTCAGGTACTATCTCGACACCTGTCACATGGGAAGCATAAGGTGAAATGATCTGGGTGATAGTCCCTGTCCCGCAGTAGAGATCGAAGACTTCCGCAGGCTTTTCACCGTTAAGTGCTTCCTTTAAGTATGAACCTGCCTTTCCGTAGAGCTTTTCAGCTCCGGCAGAGTTCGTCTGGAAAAATGAGAATGGCGTTATCTTAAATGAAAGCCCGCAGAGCTTCTCAAAGAAATGATCCTCACCGAAGAGCACTTCCGTTCCCTGATCTTTTACTGAATCTGAAAAAGAATTATTCCTCGTGTGAAGAATCCCGACTATCTCTCCGTTCAGATCAAGTCCTCTGAGTGCTGACACATATCCTGCAAGAAGTTCGTTTTCTGCATTTTTTTCGTCAGAAGTCATCGGAGGGTGGTCTTCCGTAAGTCCTCCACGATTATCGGTAAAGGTCATGAACCTCTCTGACTCCTTCAGCTCACCAGTCCAGCTGTCCGGAAGATAATCAGCTGTTACCAGGTCGATAAGTATCTGTCCGGTAAAATGCGCACGCCTTACCAGAAGGTGACGCAGGTATCCACGATGGGTTCCCTTGCGATAGAAAGCCGCGTCTTTAAAGTATTTCCTTGTTGAATCAACTATCAATCCAAAATCGGGATGACAGATCCGGCATCCGGGAACAGATACTATGTCGTAGAAGCTGCCCTTACGGTGCATTCCGAGCTCTAACGGACCGTCTATGACGCGGTTTCCGAAGGTGAACTCCATTTTGTTACGGTAACTGTCGCATGAATCACTTCCGGTGATACCCTCAAAGACAGTATCAAAAGAAGGAACGACCTTTTTAAAGAGCTTTCTTATCTGGTGCTCTTTTATCTGAAGCTCGTCATCATAGGAAATAGTCTGATACAGGCAGCCTCCGCACCTGTCTCCATCCTCGCCTGCATAGCAGAAATGAGGACAGTGCGAGTCAGTTTCGATGTTACTTTTCTGGATGATACGTTTCAGCTCGCCTTTTGTATTATCTACTGAGGTACGGGTGAGTCTAAGCTCTACCTCCTGACCAGGGATAACGCCCTTTACTGATGCTGTCCTGTCAGTTCCGTCTATAAGGACCTTTCCGGTAGATGGAAAGGAAGTGTCTATTACTTTTCCGGTTACTAGATCATTTTTCTTCATATACACATAATAAAAGCCGCAGCGCCCTGCTGCGGCTAAAAACTCGCTTAAAGGTTCTCAGATGTCAGGCTTTCTCAGCATCATCTGCGAAAAGGTCATCATCATCGTCATCGAATGCATCGTCGAAATCATCATCAAATGCATCATCGTAATCAGGTGTGAAGTAACGGTAAAGGGCGTAAGCAACTCCGCAGATAACAGCTATAACACCGATGAAAATAAGAAGTCCTTTGATAAATTTCTTCATGTCCTTTTTCTCCTTCTTTTGCTGTAAGATCTCTTTTCTGGTTCTGACAAGGCTTATAGGCTTATCGATAATGCTTCTGAGTTTATCTGTATCGATAAGGTCTGCCAGGTCATCCTTTGTAAGTTCCCTGGAAAATATTTTCATAATACCTCCTGTCGTAAAAAGTATGTCTGAATTATTCTCATTATAGCACACCGGAATTTAAAAAACACCCATAATTTGATTTTTTTCACGGATGACAGAAAAATGATTTTCTGTCAAGAAATATAAGACTGATTTTTGACAAAAATCTTAAATTTTTATTTATTTCGCAGGTGAAAAAGGCTTATAATGAAAATTATCAATCGCCGGACAGATCGAAACGGATAGAATGAAACGGCGACATTTTTAAAGTAAGGAGGAAACTGAAGGTATGAGTGCAGAAGGAAAGGGTTTAAAGAAAAAGGGATACCGGAGCGTCGGACAGTCGATAATGCTCATGAACCTGATCATCGTGATCATAGTATCAGTTCTGGTCAGCGCCATAGCTATTTTTTCACTGAACAGGACATTCAGGGAGTCGATGGACGTCTACCATTCGGCAAAGCTCGAAGGGTACAAGCAGGAGATCGTATCCGAGACACAGTCGGCCATTTCGATGGTGCAGATGGAGTACGACAAGTACAAGAACGGAGAGATGACAGAGGAGCAAGCAAAGAAGAGGGCTGCTGAGGACATCAGGTATTTCAGATACCGTGATGACCAGAGCGGTTATTTCTGGATAGATGACCTCGACTATAACCTCGTGATGCACCCGATCCTCACTGATCAGGAGGGTACAAATCGTAAGGATCTCGAGGATAAGAAGGGCAACATGATCATACAGATGATCAGAAAGTCATGTACCTCATCCAGGAAAGGCGGCTTTAACGAGTTCTATTTCACTAAGGCAGACGGAAAGACTGTAGCGCCAAAGCTCGCGTATTCACAGCTTTTTGAACCTTGGGGCTGGATGCTTTCGACAGGAAACTACACCGATGATATGAGCAAGGAGATGGCATCTACAGAGAAGTCACTTAAGGCTATGAATGACCAGATGGTCATCGGAATGATCATCCTGATGATCGCCTGCATAGTCGTGAGCGCGATCGTTTCATTCAAAGTAGGAAAGAAGACTGTAGCTCCGCTCCAGAAAATCCAGAAATTCGCCGACAGAATGGCAAAAGGAGACCTGCGCCAGAGCATAGAAGTCGCGTCGAAGAACGAGTTCGGAGACACCGGGCGGGAATTAAACGCCGCCCAGCATAATATGGAATCAATGATCTCGAAGGCATCAGCTTCATGTGCTTCACTTGAAAAATCCATCGGGGAATTTTCAAATAACTTCGGCAGTATGACAGATGCGATAACAAACGTATCAAAGGCTGTAAACGATATCGCTGAGAATAACACAGAGCAGGCTAAGGCTACATCTGATGCAGCAAACGGCATAGAAACACTTTCTGGAAGCATTGACGATTCTACTGCAAATGTAAAGTCGCTCGACCAGAATGCTTCAGATATGATGGATCTGTCAAAGCAGTCAGCTGATACACTTAATGCACTGATCGAAAAGAACGAGACTACGATGAAGGATATCGAGACTATGTCAGATCAGACACAGCAGACTTCAGACTCTGTTGCGAAGATAGCTGACGCAGCGAACCTGATCTCTGAGATCGCTTCACAGACTAACCTCCTTTCGCTGAACGCTTCCATAGAGGCTGCCAGAGCGGGAGAGGCCGGCAGAGGCTTTGCCGTAGTAGCTGAAGAAATCGGAAATCTTGCCAACCAGTCAGACGAGTCGGCAAAGACCATTAACTCGATAGTCGGAGAGCTCGTAGATAACTCGGCAAAACAGGTCGAGATCATGAAGAGGATGCAGTCCGTATCGCAGGAGCAGGTAACAGCATTCACAGAGACAAAGGATATCTTCGTAAAGCTCAGACAGTCACTTCAGAGCTGCGGGGATTCGGCAAGGAATATTTCCGATAGTATCCATACTATGTCTGATGAGCGTGACCGTATCAAGGGCAATATCGAATCCCTTAATGATGCAGCTACTGATAATGCCGCATCTACAGAGGAGACTTCGAGCATGGCTGCAGAGCTCGACTCGGAAGTAAATCAGTCCCGCGAGCTTATCGCAGACCTCGAATCGAACCTGAAGGAATTATCCGACGCTATGTCGATGTTCCAGGTCTGACCATTGAAAAAATGTCCGGTCCGACGCAACGGGCCGGACTATTTTTTTATGCTTGCATAATCGAGCATTTGTGATAGAATATGTAAGGGTGCGCCCGGACCCTTTAAAGGACGCATCCGGAATAAGAAAACTATTTTTATAGGAGGAAATCAAATGTCAGACAAGAAGTGGGTCTACAAGTTCAATGAAGGCAGAGCCAGCATGCGTAACCTCTTAGGAGGAAAAGGATGTAACCTTGCCGAGATGACATACATGGGTATGCCGATCCCGAAGGGCTTCACCATCACCACAGAGGCTTGTACAGAGTATTATAACAACGGAAAGGGCCTTACAAAGGAGATCACAGATCAGATCTATGATAACCTCGAGTGGCTCGAGAAAGAGAACGGAAAGAAATTCGGTGATCCGGATGATCCGCTTCTTGTATCAGTTCGTTCTGGTGCCCGTGCATCAATGCCTGGTATGATGGATACTATCCTGAACCTTGGACTTAACGATGTAGCAGTTGAGGGCTTCGCAAAGAAGACCGGCAACCCACGTTTCGCATATGATTCATATCGTCGTTTCATCCAGATGTATTCAGACGTTGTTATGGAAGTTTCCAAGTCTCTTTTCGAGAAGGAGATCGACGACGTTAAGGCCAAGAAGGGCATCAAGTATGATGTCGAGATGGACGTAGATGATCTGAAGGAACTCGTTAGAAGATTCAAGAAGATCTACAAGGATGCTCTTGGAAAGGATTTCCCACAGGATGCCAAGGAGCAGCTGATGGGTGCCGTTCTCGCAGTATTCCGTTCATGGGATAACCCACGTGCCATTGTTTACCGCCGTATGAATGATATCCCTGGAGACTGGGGAACAGCTGTAAACGTACAGACCATGGTATTCGGTAACAAGGGTAACACATCAGGTACTGGTGTTGCATTCACCCGTGACCCGGCTACAGGTGAGAAGGGTATCTTCGGTGAGTACCTTCTTAACGCACAGGGTGAGGACGTTGTTGCAGGTGTTCGTACACCGCAGCCTATCAGCACTCTTGCAGATGCTATGCCAGACGTATACAAGCAGTTCATGGAGCTCGCTGAGGGTCTTGAGAATCACTTCCATGATATGCAGGATATGGAGTTCACCATCGAGGAAGGAAAGCTTTACTTCCTTCAGACACGTAATGGTAAGAGAACAGCCAGGGCAGCCATAAAGATCGCCTGTGACCTCGTAGATGAGGGACAGATCGATGAGAAGACAGCTGTTACACGTATCGAGGCAAAGAGCCTTGACCAGCTGCTTCACCCAGTATTCGATCCAGAGGCTCTTAAGGGCGCCAAGAAGATCGGACAGGCTCTTCCAGCATCTCCTGGAGCTGCAGCAGGTAAGGTCGTATTTACCGCTGAGGATGCTAAGGCTCAGGGTAAGGGCGGAAAAGGCGAGAGAGTCGTACTTGTTCGTCTTGAGACTTCACCAGAGGATATCGAAGGTATGAGCGCTGCTCAGGGTATCCTTACAGTTCGTGGTGGTATGACATCACACGCAGCCGTTGTTGCCCGTGGTATGGGAACCTGCTGTGTATCTGGATGCTCAGATATCACAAATATCGACGAAGAGAAGAAAGAGTTCACTCTTGACGGAATTACCTTCCATGAGGGAGATTACATCTCACTTGATGGTTCTACAGGCAACATCTACCAGGGTGATGTAAAGACAAAAGAGGCTTCAGTTTCAGGCGACTTCGCTCGTGTAATGGGCTGGGCTGATAAGTATAGAAGACTTCAGGTTCGTACAAATGCTGATACTCCGCGTGATGCGAAGAAGGCTCGTGAGCTTGGTGCTCAGGGAATCGGTCTCTGCCGTACAGAGCATATGTTCTTCAACGGAAACAGGATCGATGCTTTCCGTGAGATGATCTGCTCAGATACAGTAGAAGAGAGAAAGAAAGCTTTAGCAAAGATCGAGCCGTATCAGGAAGACGACTTCAAGCAGCTCTATGAGGCTATGGAAGGCGATCCTGTTACTATCCGTTTCCTGGATCCACCTCTTCATGAGTTCGTTCCACAGACTGAGGAAGACATCGAGAAGCTCGCTAAGACACAGGGTAAGACAGTTCAGCAGATCAAGGACATCATCGCTGGCCTCAAGGAGTTCAACCCTATGATGGGTCACAGAGGATGTCGTCTTGCTGTTACATATCCTGAGATCGCTGAGATGCAGACTACAGCTGTTATCAAGGCTGCACTCGCTGTAAAGAAGGAGCATCCGGACTGGAACCTCGTTCCTGAGATCATGATCCCTCTTGTTTGCGAAGAGAAAGAGCTTAAGTTCGTTAAGAAGACAGTCGTTGAGACAGCTGACAAGCTGATCAAAGAGGCTGGTTCTGATATGAAGTATGAAGTTGGTACTATGATCGAGATCCCAAGAGCTGCTCTTACAGCTGATGAGATCGCAAAGGACGCTGAGTTCTTCTGCTTCGGTACTAACGACCTTACTCAGATGACATTCGGCTTCTCACGTGATGACGCCGGTAAGTTCCTTGATTCTTACTATGAGAACAAGATCTTCGAGTCTGATCCGTTCGCTCGTCTTGATACAGACGGTGTCGGCAAGCTGATGAAGTTCGCTGTTGACAATGGTAAGAAGACTCGTCCGGAGCTTCACTGCGGTATCTGCGGAGAGCACGGCGGAGATCCTTCATCGATCGAGTTCTGCGATGAGATCGGTCTTGACTATGTTTCATGCTCACCGTTCCGTGTACCTATCGCTCGTCTTGCAGCAGCACAGGCAGCTATCGCCGAGAAACACTAATTGAAAATACGCTATTTCTGGGAACATTTGAGATTCCAAAATCTTACATACAGAAAGCTGCAAAGCTCTACTATGGAGAGCACCGCAGATTTCGGTTCCCGGAAAAGCTTGAATTTAAGCTGTTTCTAGTATAGGGAGTCATTTTGACTCCCTATATTTTTACCTAAAAATGAAAAAATCTTTGGGTATAAGCTTATAGGCAAAAAAATTTTATACAAGACAAATTTGATGCGTTCTGGGAATTAGTATAAGGTAATTTCAAGGACGCATTTTTTATTAAAAATTAAAAAGCGGCACAATCGTGCCGGTTGAGGAGGGTTTGAAAATGAGTGATTTTACAGCCAGAAAGCTTAGAGAATTAAGGGATGCAGCGAATATCTCTCAAAGTGAAGCGGCAAAACGTATGCATATTAGTGAAAGAAAACTTAGAACGCTTGAGTCAGGTGAACGAGAAGTTACTTCTGACGAAATTATTGAGTTTGCAAAACTCTATAAGGTTGATGTGCGAGAATTATTATTAGAATCCTACGCAGAGGAGAGTGAAGAGCAAATTCTTTGCAATCGATACATTTCCTTATGTAGGTTATACGACCAGCTTTCTACTAAGGATAAAGAAGATGTTTTCTGGGTAATCAAGCAAAGAATTGCAGGATTAATTTAACCTATAAGCTTATAAGGTCCAAAAATTTTATTTTTTTGGACCTTAAATTGAATATTGAACGTTACATAGCAGTTATCTCAAATCGAGGTAGCTGCTTTTTTTGCGCTCATTTTGAGCAGTAACTATTCACTATTCAAAGGAGGTAGACAATGGACTACGAGAAATTCAAACAGGACATGGAGCAGGATGTATTAAAGAATCTTGCAAACAGGGGAATCGAAGCGGAGACTGATGTTCAGCACATTGATAAGTTGAACGATGGGTATGATGCTTTGACAGTGAAAGCACCGGGAAGCGTGATTGGTGTAAATATCAATCTCAGCAGTGCTTTTGAAGCGTATGAGGATGGAAGAGATTATATCGATATCGTGGAGAGAGCTTCTGATCAGGCTGTGAAGGGAATCACAGAGTCAAAGAGCTTTGATATCGATAAGGTCAATGACTATGACCAGATGAAACAGACGCTTTCCATGGAAGTGGTATCAGCAGAGCGAAATGCTGACATGCTTGAGAAGGTACCGCACAAGAACATCGAAGACATGGCGGTGGTATATCGCTTTGTTTTGGATGCTTCAGATGAGGGCAGAGCCAGCATTCTGGTGACAAATCAGCTTCTTGATTCCTATGGCATCACAGCAGATCAGCTTCATGAAGATGCTATGACGATTGCTCCGGAACTTCGCCCGGCAGTGATTAAGACTATGTCTGAGACATTGCAGGAAATGATGGGCGATGAGGCCTTTATGATGATGGGCATGCCGATTGCACCACCAGAGAATGAGCCACTTTTTGTAGCCACAGTTCCAGATAAGGTGCAGGGCGCTAGTGTACTTGCTTACCAGGATTTCATGGAACAGGCGGCTGAGAGAGTTGGCGGTGACTTCTATGTTTTACCTTCATCGATTCATGAAATTTTGTTAGTAAGAGACGATGGAAGCATGAATCGTGCTGACTTGGAAGACATGGTTCGTACGGTAAATGCTACCGAGGTTCAGCCGGAAGATATCCTCACAGATAGTGTTTATCACTATGATTCCAAGGATAAGGTCTTTGAACTGGCTGAGAAGTTCGAGGAGCGTACTGCCGTAAAGCAGCGTGAATCAGCTCTTGATAAGCTTGCTGATAAGAAGCGTGAAGCTCCAATTCATGAAAGTGTCACTCGTCCTCATGACCGTGGTGGCGAGGCGTTGTAATGAATAAAAAGACAGGCAAGAAGCCCTCTGCCTGTAGAGGATGTCCTTACGGGAAGCATCAGCCATGCATCGGCTGGTGCACCCGTAAAATCCTGGAAGAGATGAGATTGTTAAAGGAGAAGAAAAAATGACGTTTGATTATTTCTATGGTCGCGAAAGCGACCTTTTTTCATTTGTACGAATTCCAAAGCTTCTGTTCAAGGAAGAACGTCTAAAGCGTCTGTCGTCGGACTCCAAGATTCTCTATGGTCTTCTCCTAGATCGTATGAGCTTATCCGCAAAAAACGGTTGGCAGGATGATGATGGCCGAGTGTATATCATCTACACCATCGATGAAGTGCAGGATGACCTAGGATGTGCCAACAAGAAGGCTGTAAATATCCTCGCAGAGCTTGAAGATATCGGGCTTATCGAAAAGAAACGTCAGGGCTTAACCAAGCCAAATCTCATCTATGTAAAGAACTTTTCATCTGAAGTGTTAAAGGAACATTTCCAGAAATGTCAAAATGACACTTCAGGAAATGTGGAATTGACAGGTCAAGAAGTGTCAAAAGGACGAACAAATAATACTGATAATAACAATACTGACTTTAGTGATACTGATTCTATTCCATTCCATTCTGACCAGATACGGCTTTATCGTGAGTCACCGCAGAAAAATGGAATGGAAGGGAATGGAAATGATGCATTACAGATCAGAAAGCAATATCAGGATTATGTGGCTGAGAATATCAGCTTAGAGATTTTAAAAGAACGATATCCATATCAACGAGAACTGCTAGATCAATTAGCAGAGCTGATGGTGGATGTTCTTTGTTCGACCAAGGATCACATCTGTGTTGGAAAAGAGGACAAACCGGCACCGATAGTGAAGGCACAGTTTATGAAGATTAATTCTATGCATATTGAGTACGTGTTAGAAGGGCTTCAGAAGAACACGACTTTGGTTCGTAATACCAGGCAGTATCTGATCACGACGCTTTATAATGCGCCGCTGACGATAGATGCCCATTACGACACGCTTTTTAACCATGACAGAGCAAATGGATTGATTTAGGAGGAGAAAATGAGTAAGTCACAGGTGATTGCACTTGTTAATCAAAAAGGAGGTACCGGGAAGACACAAAGCACAGAAAATCTTGGTGTTGGGCTAGCTTCTGAAGGGAAAAAGGTTCTGCTTGTGGATATGGATCCACAGGGTTCTCTCACCATCAGCCTTGGACATCCAAAAGCAGATGAGCTTCCTGTTACCGTGGCGGACATTATGGCGAAGGTTCTTCGGGAAGAACCAATCGCTTCTGGCGAAGGGATTCTTCATCATCCGGAAGGTGTGGATTTGATGCCGGCAAACATTTCCTTATCAGGGATGGAGGTATCCCTTGTAAATGTCATGAGTCGAGAACAAGTGCTGAAGGAATACATTGATTCCGTAAAAGGCAATTACGATTATGTGCTGATTGACTGCATGCCATCTCTTGGGATGCTTACCGTAAATGCGTTAGCTGCAGCGGACAAATTGGTGATTCCGGTCCAGGCGCAGTACCTTTCCGCTAAAGGTTTAGAACAGTTGCTTCAGACAGTGAATAAGGTTAGGCGACAGATAAATCCGAAGCTAAAGATTGATGGCATCCTACTAACCATGGTGGATGGAAGAACAAATTATGCGAAGGATATCAGCAATCTGATTCGTGATACCTACGGTAGCAAGCTGAAGGTTTATAAGACAGAGATTCCACATTCCGTCAGGGCTGCAGAAATCAGTGCAGAGGGTAAAAGTATCTTTGCTCATGATCCAAAAGGGAAGGTGGCAGAAGCCTATAAGAATTTAACAAAGGAGGTGCTGAAGAATGAAGAAAGAGCGCTCAAACATTCAGCTGAGCAGTTACGATGATATTTTTGGAAATGATGCATCGGCTGATAAGGCAGGTGCCGTGAATGGTGATACGGTGGTTGATATTCCATTGGATGAATTGCATCCCTTTCGGAACCATCCCTTTAAGGTTCGTGATGATGCTGATATGGAAAAAACAGTGGAGTCCATTCAAGAGCTTGGTGTATTGCAACCAGCTATTGTTCGACCAGACCGCGATGGAGGCTATGAAATCCTGTCAGGACATCGAAGACATCATGCCTGCCAAATAGCAGGTCTTCAGACACTTCCTTGCATCGTTAGAGATTTAGATGATGATGCAGCCACGATTTTGATGGTGGATTCGAATCTGCAAAGGGAAGAGATACTGCCGAGTGAGAGAGCATGGGCTTTTAAGATGAAGTTGGATGCGATGAAACATCAGGGCGAGAGGCTAGATAGAACTTCTGGTCAAATTGACCAGAAGTTGAAAGGTTCAGTTTCTAGGGATTTATTAGCAGAGCAAACTGAAGAGAGTTCCAAGAATGTTCAACGCTATATCCGCCTCACAAATCTCGACCCAGAACTTCTTCAGTTAGTGGATGATAAGCTGATGGGCTTTAATCCAGCCTACGAGCTTTCATTCTTAAATCCAGAACAGCAGAAAGACCTTCTTTCAGCTATTGATTACGCTCAGGCGATTCCTTCTTTATCTCAGGCTCAGCGAATCAAGAAGCTGGCGTTGAATGGTGAGATTACCCAGGAAGGAATGAACATCATTCTTTCTGAAGAGAAGAAACAGGACTTGGATCGAGTCACTTTGAAGCATGACACTTTAAAGAAGTACTTCCCAAAGTCTTATACGCCAAAGCAGATGGAAGATACTATTATCAAGCTACTTGATCAGTGGCAGAAGAAACGTAATAGAGATATGGAACGTTAGGAGGTGATTCTATGCAGGAAGAGATTGAAGAGAAAACTGTCCGACTTGCGATTACTACCACAAAGCTTTCTGTTAGATCATTCATTGCTGGAGTGAAAGCTTACTTGAGACATCGGCAGAAAAAGCAGCTGGCAGCTATTGATGAGCATATCCAGGGCAAGCAATCCATCGATGAACTGATTAAGCAGAATCAAGGAGTAACCAGCATGGTAGTCGGCGATGAAGGGCTTCGTACTTTTGAGCGTATTGCAAAGAAGTACGGTGTAGACTTCGCTGTTATGAAGGATACTTCTGAAAAGCCACCGGTGTTTACGGCTTTTTTTAAAGCCAGAGATACCGATGCAATGGAAGCTGTGGTGAACGAATACAGCAAGAAGATGGTAAAGAAGCAGGAGCGACCAAGTGTGCTTGCGAAGCTTCATAAGTTTATTGAGATTGCAAAGAAACAACCAAACAAGGCAAAGAACAGAACACAGGAGATGACGCGATGACCAAAAAGCAGAAACGACTGATCCTGTTAAATATCCCGTATGTGCTTATGGGATTATTTGCAACAAATCTAGGAGAGGCTTGGAGAATATCGCAGACAATTGATGCGGTAAATGAAGTGGGAGCTCTAGCACAGGCATTTCCAATTGCACTTCAGAATTTCCTGCCAAGCCTGCATCCCTTTGATTTGATGGTCGGTATTGCTTTTGGTATTGGAATGAAGGTTGTCGTATATGTAAGAGGTAAAAATGCTAAGAAATACCGTCATGGTGCAGAATATGGAACAGCACGATGGGGTACAGCGCAGGACATTGAGCCTTATATGGCTCCAAACTTTAAGGATAATATCATCCTTACCCAAACAGAGCGACTGATGATGAGCAGCCGCCCGAAGAAACCAAAGTATGCGAGAAATAAGAATGTACTTGTAACTGGTGGCTCTGGATCAGGTAAGACCAGGTTCTTCCTGCTTCCGAATTTGTTGCAGATGCATTCAAGTTATGTTGTCACAGACCCGAAAGGTTACTTTTGGATAGGACAATAGTAATATCACCTTGAAAAAAGAAAGGAGGCTCATATGAGTAAACATCAGTACACAGCCCTGTATGAACGCCTTTCAAGGGATGATGAGTTGCAGGGCGAAAGTAACAGTATCACCAACCAGAAGCAGCTTTTAGAGGACTACGCTAAGAAGCACGGCTTCGATCCCGTCCGTCATTTCACCGATGATGGAATCAGCGGTACCACCTTTGACCGTAAAGGCTTTAAGGCAATGATCGAAGAGGTTCTTGAGGGGAACATATCCACGATCATCGTTAAGGACATGAGCCGTTTCGGTCGCGACTATCTGAAAGTCGGTTACTACACCGAGATCATGTTTGTCGAGAAAGGTGTCCGCTTCATCGCTGTTAATAATAACATAGACAGCGCAAATCAGACAGATTCAGATTTCACACCGTTCCTGAATATCATGAACGAATGGTATGCCAGGGACTCAAGCAGAAAGATCAGCGCGGTATTTACCGACCGTATGGAGCGCGGATTGCGTTGTAGTGGTGCTATTCCCTACGGATATTACCGCAAGCCGGATGATAAGCAGACACTGTACGTTGATGAAGAGGCAGCCAAGGTTGTAAGACGCATCTTTGATATGGTGGTGCAGGGATATTCCTATAACGAGATCATCCGTATCTTTCACGATGAGAAGATCCTTATTCCGGCAGAATACGAGAGAATACACTCACCATCTGATTGCAGACATAATCCCGTGCCGGATCCCTATATGTGGAACTCAACAACATTGGGATATATCATCCACCGGCAGGAATACTTGGGGCATACGGTACTTAAGAAATCAAAGGGAATATCGTATAAATCCAAGAAGAGAGTGAATGTGGCTGCTGAGGATCAGATGGTTTTTAAGAATACACATGAACCGATAATTGACGAGGAAACTTGGAAACTCGCCAATAAGATAAAGGCTCGCAAGAAGAAAACACCATATGCCGAGGATCCGTTTAATCTTACCGGATTGTTATATTGTGCCGATTGCGGATCAAAGCTGATCCGTCATGATGCACAGCCGACCACACGGGAAAAGATGGATTCAGATCGGGCTTATTGTTGTGGGATGTACCGTAAGGGAGTCAACAAGGTTTGTACCATGCATTACGTTAAGCGGAACGATATGCTTGAACTGATCCGCAAGGCAATACAGAGAGCAAGCAAGTATTCGATAACTAACGAGCAGGAATTCAGAGAAAAGATCATGGCAGAGTTATCGGTCAAACAGGAGCTTGATGATTCGGAGAACGAAGAAAAGCGTACATCTGCCGAGAACAGGATGCAGGAGCTTGATGTTCTGATAGGCAAGCTGTATGAAACATATGCCATGGAGAAGATAGCACCGAAGCAGTATGAGCGCCTTATGAGCCAATATAACGCCGAATATGAGGATCTTGAAGCATTGGTGGCTGAGTTATCGCCCAGAGCGGAAGAACGTGATCCCAAGGCTGATATGGAGTCTTTCATAACGCTTGCCAAGAAATATGCGGACTTTGAGGAACTTACACCATTGATGGTCAGTGAGTTTATCGACAAGATCATCGTACACGAATCCAACGGGATCCGTGGTTTTGGCAGAAAGCAGAAGATAGAAATCTATTTCAACTTCATTGGTCAGTTTATCCCACCGATCCCCGAAGAGGAGATACGGGAGGAAGCCAAGAAGCAGGCAGCCGTACAAGCGGAGAAGAACCGGATCCGTGCCGAGAAGAGAAAGGCTACGCTTGTCAGATATAACGCCAAAAGGGAAAAGAGGCTTGAAGAACTCAGGCTTGCCGCTGAATCCGGAGATCCCGAGGCGAAGGCGCAGTATGAGGAGCATTGCAGGAAAGAAGAGGAAAAGCGGGAGCGAAGCAAGGCATACTTCAAAGAGCGTTATCGCAGGGAGCAGGAGAAATATGCAAATACCAAGTCACTTGCTGAGCAGGGAGATCCGCAGGCTATTGAACTGTTAGCAGAGTATGACCGCAGGATAGCGTACCGGAAGAAGCGTGTTAGTGAGCAGGGAAAGGCAAAGCGCAGAGCTGAGAAAGAGGCACGTGCAAATATGACGTTAATTACCGCTAATGCATAACCTTACAATAGGGCAGGTGGGGAAATATCCAAAGAGCATAATATAACTTTCAATCAATTGATAATTACCGTATGAATTGAAAGGAAAAAGGCATCCAAAGAGATCGGCAGAGATACAGATCCCCGAGGGTGCCTTTGTGGATATGTATACGGAGCTTCAGAGGGATGACGAGCCTCATGATCAGTTGGCAAGTCAGGATGTTATGGATCGATTCTAAAAAAATTTATTTCCTTGTTAAGATTTTGCTGTTGGATGTCGATATAGAGATTGGAGGAGTATATTCTCCATCTTTTGCTGTACGGAAAACAGCAAATGTGTTTACAAGGAGGTAAATGCTTATGTCGATATCAATAGGATCTGGATTTGGAATAAATTCTAATGGCGGAAACACTGGTATAAATAAAAACAGTGCGCAGTACAAAGCTGTGGAAAGAGATTCTATGGCGAGCATTCTTCAGAGTGAAGCGATGATGTCCGATGAGGAACGGCTTATCTATGAAACATTTGGAGGTCGTGACCGCATTATCCAGAACAAAATGAAGATGTACGATTCCAGCGGAAGAATGATTAATGGATTTGGTGTTGCCGGAATGGATGCAACGGGCATTCCGATTTCTCAAAGACATAAAATTATCAATATTTCTGACGATGCCAGACAGAATATGTTTAATGAAACTCTGCGGCATTTCAAACAAGAGAACGGTGTAGCTAACGGTGATACAACAAGACGCTCAGAGGTATTTAAGAAATATCAGTTAAGTGTTCCGACTGAAGATAGGTTAAAAGGAACATGGACGCTTGAACAATATGAAAAAGCATATAGGCAGGCGTTCTATGATGCGTGTAAGAAGACTGATCCAAAATGGGAATTAGGTAAAGATATTCCGGCAGGTGCATTAGATGGGATTACGAGAGAATCCATAGATAATTCACTTGTAAAGGGAAGTGGTGAGTATGGAGAAACACTTACAAGAAAATCTGTAAATGTTTCCGTATAGAATGAATTAATAATACGACTTTTTGAGAAGAATCGGGAAACCGGTTCTTTTCTTTTACCCAAAATCAGGAAGGAGGGCATGAATGGCTGGCAGAATCCAGGGTATCACTGTTGAAATCGGCGGCGATACCACCAAACTACAGACTGCCTTAAAGGGCGTAAATACATAGATCAGAATTACTCAGAGCCAGCTGCGTGATGTCGATAAGCTCCTGAAACTTGATCCGGGAAATACTGAACTGCTTGCACAGAAGCACAGGCTCCTGGGCGATGCCTTCAAGGAGATAAAAGTGGTATGCCAGACATACCCGAAAGGGAGCCTTCCCTTTCCTGCCTTCCTTCTTCCTCTTCCCCCTTAGAAAGAAAAACGAAAAGAAAGAAGCAAAGAAAAGATAAAAGAAAGATATACCCCTATTATCATCATCCATCCTATCCTATCCCATCCGTCCGTCTCCCGTCGGGGAACGGCTACGCACGTTCCCCGACGGGAGACGGGATATACGCGCGCATGCGCGAGAAAGGAGCCTAACAGAGAATGAAGTTAACAAGATACGAGCAAGAGACCATAATCAATTTCAATGCACAGGATCAGATGGCGATACTTTATACCCGAGATCCTGCCGTTATGAGAAAAGTTGATTCGTTAGTTATCGAGTATCCGGACACCTTTAAGTGCATAGGTGAAACAGATATCGATAAGACCTATGAGATGCCTAAATCTGTTGTTACTTATCGTAAGCCGAGAAGAATATCAGATGAAAGACGAAGTCAGTTACAGAAGATTATGGAGAATATAAACAAGTTGTAAAATATACTTTGAAAGTAGACTTTAAGTATCCTTTGTGGTAGACTTTACTCAGATATTTGAGATGGAGGTATTATCATGAATCTTGGTATAGAGGATGAATTCACTGAGTTTAAAGAGAGTTTAGCTCAGCTAGATAAGGGCTTGAAGTCGGTAACGGCTATGCTTAACAAGCATGGTGAAGCCAATGTTTATTTTGGAGTATCAGACAATGGTGATGTAATCGGTATGGATATTGGCAAAGATACTCTTATGAATATCAGGAATCGTATTCGGGATAGAGTTGAACCCAGAATATATGCCGATATCAAGGATTACACAGACGATAATGGCAAAAAATATATAAAAGTATCTGCAAAGGGTACGGACATACCATATTCATATGATGGCAGATATTATGTTCGTAATGTATCAGCTGATGAACAGGCGTCAAATGACATTTTAAGAAAAATGCTGGCTTCATCGGATGCGGATATCATCCGGCAGAAGGTTGCACCTACACAAAAGCTTACATTCAGATCCTTTTTTGCTATTCTCTCGGGTTTAGGGATTCATCCAAAGGATTCGGAAGAGTTTTACAGTAATTACGGTCTTTTAAATCGGGAGAATGAATATAATATAAATGCCTATCTTATGTCTGATGAGAATGATGTTTCGATAAAAGTTGTGGTCTTTGAGGGCGATAACAAAAGTGTCATGTCAAAGAGGACTGAGTATGGTAAAAAGTGTTTGCTGATGTCTATTTCAGAAGTGTTGGAGTATTTCAGTTCTATCAATTCAACTCATGTGGATGTAAGTGGTTCTCAAAGAAAAGAACAGACACTATTTGATTTCCCGAGTTTTAGGGAAGCATGGATAAATGCCTGCCTACATAATGATTGGAATGAAGGCATAGCCCCATCTGTATATATGTTTGATGACAGAATTGAGATAGTATCCTATGGCGGATTGCCGTATTCGTTGTCCAAAGAAGGCTTTTTCAACGGAACAAGCGTTCCTGTGAATAAGAGTCTGCTGCTGATCTTTATGGCATCAAAGTATGCGGAACAAAGCGGACACGGCGTACCTACAATAGTTGAGAAATATGGTCGGGAAGTCTTTTCTTTTGATGATGGAATGATCAAGGTATCAATCCCTCTGGCATATGACCGTGAAGAGGTTACAGAGCGAAAGAAAAAGGCTTATATGAGAAAAGGTTTAACCCAAAATCAAGAACAGGTCATGGATTATTTGAAAAAACACCCTATGGCAACTCTGCAGGAAGCAGCTTCCGGTTGTGAACTGAGCCTTGGTGGTGTAAAGAAAATATGCTCAAGGTTACAGGAAATAGGCGTGCTGGAAAGGGAGGGCTCGAAAAGAGATGGACGCTGGATCGTAAAGTAGACTTTGAGTAGACTTTAAGTAGACTTTGAAATTCAATACTATGAAATTCAAGCATATTAAAAACTTTATTATACGGTGATTTGGCATCAAGATATAGATATTTTAATCGCAAGTATTTAGAAAAGCGTAGTACTGACCGATAAAATAAATATAACAGTTAGTGCTAAGGAGAGCATCTGTAATCAAAGGATTGATAAATACCTGTTTACAGGTGCTTTTTGTATTATTACAGAATGAAAATGTATTATACCGCTTGGTCCATTACGGGGAGCGGTGCGGCTCTGAATGACAGATGAGCTGCGGAAAGGAGAACTAATGACAATAGGTGGACTGGGAACATATGGCTCTATTTATGATGTACGGGTAAATCAATCGACAAAAGCAAAGAATACAGCATCGAGTGATTTTTCAAAAACAATGGATTCAGCAGCGGAAATGTCAACTGTCCGTAGCAGAGAATCTGTACGTGAATCAATAGTCACAAGACATACAGAATATACAGATCCTGAAACAAATGAAAAGGTTCCTGTTGATATAAGATATACGACGTCTTATTCAAAAGATGGAATTGTATGTGGAAAGAGGTCTGATGTTGGCGGGAAGCTATCTGAGAGAGAACTCTGGAGCCTATCTTTTGAATCTCCCGGCGATTATAAAAAAGTTCAAGATTTTTTGAAAAGCTTTTCAAATGATGAGAGATTGACATTTGCAACACAGGAATCGTTCTGGAATGATTTTCTGCAGGATGATTTTGATATCGAGGGTTTTCGAGCATTCTACGATTCTACCGATAATGGCAGAATTGATATAGAGAAAGCTATGTCTGAAGGTAGAACGATGAGAGAAACCTTGACAGCGCAGAATGCTGAGTATTTGAACAACAATCATTTTGTCGGAAAAGTGTATTCAGAAGAAGATCTTCAGCCATCGTGGTATAAAAATGGGCAGATACAACTAAGCGAGGTATATGATCCATCTGTCCCAAGATCAACAAGGATAACTTCTACCAGAGGTATAGAAAGAACAAATCTGGTTACCAATGTCAAAGATATGACGTTGGAGGAATACAAGAATTATATTCACGAGACGATTTCTTCCTTTTCAGTATGTCCGGATAAAATGGGAGACTTTTATTCAATCAATATTTCTGATGATGGATTTAGAGCTATGCAGAATGATCCAGAATATGAGAAGTGGGTTTTAGATGACCTTAAGACAGCGTTTGCTACACCGCTTCCAGGTTGGGTAAGAGCGATGGGCGGAAAAGATTATGTGGTAGTGAATTATGGAGCCACAAAGGAAGAATGTTCTTGTACTGGATGGTCAATTGGATATCAAGGAGGTACTGGTGACAAGGTCTGGGAGGCACAGTCTAAGGGTAGCTTCTGGACAAAGCGTGGAGAGCAGAAAAAGATCCAGGAAAGGATAGACAAGAGAGCCGCTGAAAAGAAGGAATTGGAAGAAAAATGGCTACGGGAAGTGGCTGAGAAGAGACGGGCATACACGGATTTTCTGAATGGGGATAAAGTGTTTAAGGCAAACAGTATTTCGGAGTTTAACGATTTCTTCCGAATGTCGACGGGTTCTAAAGTAGCAGGGATATTGTCAGCGTATGAAGCCGGTACATTTGCGGGTGGCGGACTGATATAAATATTCATAGATAGTTGAATACCGCTCGGACCTTTCCGGGGAGCGGTGCGGCTCTGAATGACAGATGAGCTGCGGAAAGTGATCTTAATACTTATATGATTGGAGTATTGCATATGAGAGTTAATGGAAATTCAAATCTGATAAACCTATTTCCAAATCAGAGATTAAAATCTAAACAAGCAACGAAAAAGACGATATCATCGGGAATAAGAGATAGTTATGTCCACGGTACTGATTATACATCTGGTGTCTATTCTGCGAATAGTGGGTCGAAGCGTAATAAGATCACTTCTTCTGTTTTGGACAAGATTAATTTCAATTATCTGGATATTATGAAGCGAAAGTGCGATAAGCAATTCAGCTTTGTTATAGGTGGAAAAGAGTATCTTAAAAGTGAGTTGCCTGCAGTAAGTGCCGATAGGTGTGAAGAGATTAAAGCCGTCAATAATACTGTTGATTTTTCCAATGGCCGGTATTACAAGTATACTGAAAAGGATGGACGGGTTCATACATTTACATGCACGAATGATCATGTAGATCAGCCGTATTCGGATCTAGTTTCCGGACGACAGAGTGATGACAGCTATCAGGTTGCTAAGTTTTGGAATATGCTTTCGAGGGATGGGACATATTTGAGTTTGTATTATTCCAAAGAGAAGCAGGAGCAATTTCTTAATGATGCCGGAATTACAAAAGGATTCTTTACGGTAAAGGTGGGCGATCATAAGCAGGAATACTATTATTCACATGGGAACGCCGGAGTTGCAGTTCGTAAATTTGAATATGACGCAACATATGATATGCTCGCAAAGAGGGGAACGGCTCTGTTTAATAAATATGAGGTTGGTTCGATTTTCAAGATTGGCGGCAAAGAATACGCATTAAATGAGCAACGAAAATTAGACATCCCTTATGGAGAAGACATTTTTGATATAGAGTTTCCGAAGCAAATGCAGGGGGAATAAGAAAACGAAAAGAATCTATATGGGTTCGTACATTTTGTAAGTTATACCGGTAGTTAATACAACATAATTGAATATTGTTACCACAGACGGTGACGATTGATCGTAACAGATTATCGTCCCCGTCTTTTTTTATCCATAAATCGCCGGAAACGGTATAAACAGAAAGGAGATTTACAAAATGGAACAGCAACAGATTTCAGCAAAAAAACTGAAGGCAATGGAGAAGGTAAAGCGAGCCAATGCGGAGCTTGCCAAGGTTGTGCGAGAGGAGAAGGAGCAACTCAGAAAGACTCAGGATCGCCACAAGTACATGATGGGCGGTTGTGTAGTGAAATACTTCCCCGAAGCTTATGACTTTAGCGAGCAGGAAATGAACAGGATCATAGCGTGCGCTTTTTCACTTAAAGATGTGAAGAATATGATCAATACGGTTTTGAAAGAGCGACCGGATCCTGCGGTAAATAACGATGAAAAGGAGGAAGAAAACGATGATTTTGATTCTGATGAAACCGAGGAAAATGATTCCGAAGAAAGTGACGATGACGAGGGCAGAGAAGCCTAAGGTCTTTCACCGAGATTTTCTCGGTGCGCACAGATATACCACCGGAGGTGGTACTGTGCGTCCTGCCGGAGGCGTCCTGCGGACAGCTGTTGTCTGCCGAGGGCAGCCAAGAGGGGACACTACGTTTCCCCTCCGGTGCTTTCGCACCTACCCCTATGTGTACTTTCCGCTTGGCAAAGCTCTAAAGAGCAGAGCTTCACCAGGCGAAAAGTCTGTCCTGTCAGTCCGTCCATGTTTTGGTATGCCGTCAAGGTGGAAAGTGAGGTGCGGACATGACAGTTAAAAACATCAGCACCCGTGCCAAGATATGTGGCAGGAGTGCCAAATGTACGGGTGGTTATTCTGCCGTTGAGCAAGCCTCATATATCAGCAGGGAGAAGATGTATTGCGAGTATGACGGTCAGACGTATTATCCAAAGTATTCCGAGGATCTTGTTCATTGCGAAGTTTTGCTACCGGAGAATGCACCCGAAGAATACAAAGATCCATACGTTTTATGGAATAGTGTAGAGCTTGTCGAAAAGGCAAAGGATGCTCAGCTTGCCCGAACCTTTCGTATAGAGCTGCCGAACGAGTGGAGCTATGATCTTGCCAAGGAAGTGGTGAAGGATTATTGTGAGCGGAACTTTGTCAGCAAAGGTATGTGTGTTCAGTATGCCATCCATGATTCTGAAAACAAGCAGGGGCAGAGGAACTTGCATTGCCATATTATGCTCACATTACGGAGCATTGATGAGCAGGGAAAATGGATGCCGAAACAGAAGAAGGTTTACCAGAAGGATGAGAACGGAGAGCGCATCCCAGACATTGACATAAAGACCGGACAGCAGAAGGTTGATAAGCAGAACCGTAAGCAATGGAAATGCACTAACATTCAGACCAATGATTGGAACAGCAGGGAGAATGCGAAGATATGGAGAAAGGATCTTGCCGATACCATAAATGCGGTCAATGCAAAGATCGGTATAACGGATAAGTTTTGGGAGTATCGTTCCTTTAAGGAGCAGGGACTTGATATCATCCCTCAGATCCATCTTGGAGAGAAAGCAAGTGCAATGGAGCGTGCGGGGATCCAGACAATCCGAGGCGATATCAACCGAGAGATTATAGCAAAGAATGCTGTTATAAATGCTGCCCGTGCTGCTTATGAAAGAGCCAAGGAAGAACTTACGGAAGTCATGGCTATTCCGGTTACCGTTGCAAAAGCATTCAAGAGCGAGATCATTGATGTGATCCGTAAGATAGCGGAGCGTAACAATAACCGTCTTACATTGCCGATAATGAAGGGCAAGTTTATCGGTGCCGTTTCTGATCGTGCATCCCTGCAGGATAAGGAAAAAATGGAGGCTTATGTTCAGAGTAAAGGTTGGACTACCTTTGATGAAATGCAGGCTGATAGAAAGGCATTACAGGGCAAATATGAGGAGCTTCAAAAGAGCAGAGGTGATATGACCGCACGCATGGATTATCTTGAAAAGCTTCTTGCTTTCCATGAGCAGTATGAACCATATCAGAAAGTCAATGCCGAGTATTGGAAACTGAAAAAGGCAGAGGATAAGAACGGCAAGCCTCTTGGTTTCTTCAAAAAGAGTCAGGCGGAAGAGTTTAAGAGAAAACATCAGACCGAGCTGAACACTTATAAGATCCACCGTGATGTGCTGAAAGATATGATCAAGGAGCCGGACAAGAAGATCACACCCAAGGCATGGCAGAAGGAACTTGATGGTCTGAAAGAAAGGTATCAGAAAACAGAAAGACCGTTATCGGATGCCACCTTGGATCTTGCCAAGATGGAAGTGCTTAATCACAACAAGCGGGATCTTGAGAGAATGCTTCAGAACGAGAGAAGCGAGAGGAACCGGACACACATCAGAAACAGGGATCAGATACTGTAAACATGAGCATATTGAGGAGCAAAAGGCATGGTTATCATAGCGGTAATCGTGCCTTTTCTTTTCGGAGAGGAGGATTATGGAGAATACCGAACAGAAATACAATGCCGGAGGATACTTTGAGACCACTATCGGCAAGACACAGTACGAAGTCGTTATGAACTTCAAGGAAGAAGGTATGAGTATGCAGGAAAAGGCGCTCAGAGCCGTAAAAGAGGGCATTTCCGAGGATAGCAAGCCTGCCTAACATATTGCAGATGATACCAATTTGTTCTTGACAAAACGCTTCCAAAGGGTGACGTGGTGATCAAAGCCGGTAAGACTCTTTTGAAGCATGGATACAGATTGAAAATCTTTAATACCATCAACTTCAAAAAGAGTATGCACTACAACCCATTTGCCTATATACACTCAGAAAAGGACATCTTAAAACTGGTGAATACCCTTATCGCAAATACGAAGGGGGATGGCAAAGCCGGGGATGAATTTTGGACGAAGGCCGAGACTCTTCTTTATTGTGCGCTGTTTGGATATATCCATTATGAGGCGCCGGAGGAAGAGCAGAACTTTAATACGCTACTAGAATTTCTGAATGCTTCAGAGGTTCGCGAGGATGATGAGGATTATGAAAATCCAGTAGATATGATGTTTCATGATCTGGAAAAGAAGAGTCCAAATCACTTTGCAGTAAGGCAATATCGTAAATACAAGCTGGCGGCGGGCAAAACAGCAAAATCTATTTTAGTAAGCTGCGGTGCCAGACTTGCTCCTTTTGATATTGCAGAGCTTCGAGAAATCACAAGCTATGATGAATTGGAATTGGACACCTTGGGAGATAGAAAGACAGCATTATTTCTCATTATGAGTGATACAGATGCTACCTTTAATTTCTTGATTTCCATGGTCTACAGTCAGCTTTTCAATCTGCTTTGTGAGAAGGCTGATGATGTGTATGGCGGCAGGCTTCCAGTTCACGTTAGATGCCTCATCGATGAGACAGCCAATATCGGACAGATTCCGAACCTGGAGAAGCTGGTAGCAACCATCCGAAGCCGTGAGATTAGTGCATGCCTGTTCCTACAGGCGAAGTCACAGCTGAAAGCCATCTATAAGGATAACACGGATACCATCATTGGAAATATGGATTCTCAGTTGTTTCTTGGTGGCACTGAACCAACTACACTGAAGGATTTATCCCAGTTTCTTGGAAAAGAAACCATCGACATGTACAACACCGGTGAGAGCAGGGGCAACAATCCATCCTACTCCATGAACTATCAGAAGAGTGGCAAGGATCTCATGACCGTGGATGAAATCGCAGTTATGGATGGTGACAAGTGCATCCTGCAGCTTCGAGGTGTACGTCCATTTTTGTCGGACAAATATGATGTCACCCAGCACCCACTTTATAAGGAGACTGGTGAGTATGATGAAAGAAATAAGTTGGATATACAACGGTTTCTGCATCAGGGGATTAAGGTGAAAAGTGGAGAAATGTTTGATGTGGTGAGGGTTTAGGTGAATTTGAGCACCTCTTCAGAAGCGTAATATGGTAAGATTATTAAAGGTACGGAGAGGTGCTTATTTTTACAAATCGAAATTTTTAGAGGCAAATTATATTCCAGTATAAACGGTTAAGCAAATCGGAATTTTACGCACTATTAACTTTTGAATATAAAGTGCCGATATTGTGAATATAGAAATGGAATTCTGTATTTTTTTTCAAGGAGGATGATACCATGATTAGAGCAGCTAATTTAACACAGGTAACAGATTATTATAAGAGCAATACTGTTAGTAAGCAAAATAACACAGAGAAAGCAAAAGATGTGCAGCCCAATGCACAGAAAA
>Ga0310695_10001644_pt1 | contig 51396 bp, 52 predicted proteins | sample RumenRJG_04DNA_FD_203882 | JGI IMG/M metagenome (GOLD analysis project Ga0310695, IMG submission 203882) | Bovine rumen microbial communities from Lethbridge, Alberta, Canada - RJG_04 (v2) (version 2) | ecosystem: Host-associated > Mammals > Digestive system > Stomach > Rumen | place: Canada... | reverse complement strand
ACAAATTTGCAAAAACCTTCTCCCCAAAGCAAAACCCCAACGGCAACTGGCAGGACCAGGACTTCTACGACGAAAAATTCAACTTCCTGCCAAAAGTCCTTCTTATTATACTGGCATCGGTAGTGGCAATAATCACGCTGGGAACAATCATCAACATAGCAACAAGAGACACGGCCATAGGAAGCAACTACCGCCACTCAGACCCCGAACCCCAGAAGGTCATTAAAAATTCCAAAAAAACCGACCAGAGCGTAGACGCATACACCGCAATGGGACAGCTCCGCATAAACACAAAAGGTGCGGAAGAAAACACACCGGGCGCCCTGCTGGTAGTCTCACCCTGGTTCACATACCCTTCTGCAGACACGGCCCTCTTTGAAGAACTACAGCAAAAGGAGAGGCAGGAAAAGTCCCTCATAACAAACTACTTCTCCCGCTTTACCAAAGAAGACCTTCTTGCACGCGGAGAGGCAACCGTAAAAACCGACATCGTGGAACTCATAAACAGCCAGCTTGTAATGGGAAAAGTCCGTGCAGTCTACTTTGACCAGTACACTTTCTTTGAATAGTCTTAATTTTTCTCATTTTGGACGGCAATTTTCTCTTTAAAGTTGTCATTTTTTTTGCAAACAAAAAGGCCACTTATTACGGCGTTCCGGGGTTCCGGGGCCCCTACCCCTCCATTGCTATCGCAACGGCTACGCCGCCCCTCCATGCCGGCCTAATTCCTGCCAAAAAAAAATCCATCCATGGATTTTTTTTGGATTGCAGAATTGCCTTGCAATTCTGCATGTTACTAACCCGCCCATCCATGGGCTCTTTAATTTTTATCAAGATCGAAATACGTTCCTTGCCTCAGAAAAATCCCTCCTTGGATTTTTTTTAGGATCGCAGATTCGCAAGCAAATCTGCGCGCCTCTAAGCCGCCATCCATGGCTCTTTAATTTTTTTCAAGATCGAAATACGTTCCTTGCCTCAAAAAAATCCCTCCATGGATTTTTCCGGGGATTGCAGAATCGCGTCGCAATTCTGCACGCCTCTAAGCCGCCATCCATGGCTCTTTAATTTATATCAAGAATGAAATACGTTCCTTGCCTCAGAAAAATCCCTCCTTGGATTTTTCCGGGGATTGCAGAATTGCCTTGCAATTCTGCATGTTACTAACCCGCCCATCCATGGGCTCTTTAATTTTTATCAAGATCGAAATACGTTCCTTGCCTCAAAAAAAACTCCCCGACTTGGCATTTGTTTGGCAAGAAAAACCCGTTCCCTGAGCCTGTCGAAGGGAACAGTTCCAAAACAAATGCCTTTGATTTCTACAGATTCCGGGTCGAGCCCGGAATGACGGCTGTATTTAAATAGTGGGGTTCTTAGGCATATCGCGATACGTTGAGCGATATGGCCCTAAGCGGTGCCTGCCCGGAAAAAATCCCTCCATGGATTTTTTCCGGGATTGCAGAATCGCTTCACAATTCTGCACGCTGCTAAAACGCCCATCCATGGGCTATTTAAATTTCATCAAGAAAGAAACACGTTTCTCGTCTTTAAAAAAAACAGGTGTTGAAAATTGGGGTTCTTAGGGGCTAGCCCCTAAGCCGTGCCTGCCCCAGAAAAATCCTTCCTTGGATTTTTCTGGGGATTGCAGAATTGCCTTGCAATTCTGCACGCTGCTAAAACGCGCATCCTTGCGCTTTTAAACCATGGCAAGAAACAAATGTCCTACCAAATCCATAGCTGCCAGAAAAAAAAATTTTTGTAAAAAAATAAAACTGGGTTCTTAGGGCGTTAGCCCTAAGCCGTGCCGGGAAAGGGAGGGGTTTAAGGGCCCTCCCTTGAAAATCAAATTTATTCCTATATTATCCCCTAAAATTTAAAACCCAAATTCCGAAAATCAAAGTATGCCGGCAAACAATAGTTACAGCAAGCCAGATTTTTGGTCACAGAAAGCCTTTAAAGAAGGCTATCCAGCAAGAAGTGTCTACAAACTTGAAGAAATCGACAAGAAATTCGGCATGGTAACTAAAAACTGCACGGTACTGGATTTGGGATCAGCGCCGGGAAGCTGGACAACATGGCTTTTAAGGCGGCTGGAAGGAAACGGAAAGGTTGTTTCGGTAGACCTTAACCCGCTTGCAAAAAGCGTAAAGGGCGAAAACCTGGTCTTCTTCCAGGGAGACCTTCTTAGCGAAGAAATCCGCACCAAAATTCAGGAAAACGGCCCCTACAGCCTGGTTGTCTGCGATGCCGCCCCTCTTACGACCGGAAACCGCACCATAGACACTGCAAGAAGCAAGGCTCTGGTGGACATGGCAATCTGGTACGCCCAGACAATGCTAAAAAAAGGCGGAAATTTCTGCGTAAAAATCTTCCAGAACGGGGACCAGCAGAAAGAACTGCAAAAAATGCGGGAAATTTTTACGACTGCCAAGGGCTTTAAGCCGGAAGCATGCCGTTCAACCTCGTTTGAAACATATTTGATAGGAATAAATAAAAAAATTTAGAAAAATTCATGCAAAACACAAGACTTTTACATGACTTTTCTGTATAATAAAGGAGCAATAGGAAGTTTTATGAAAAAAATGGTCTTCTCAAAGAAACGTTTCTCGTCCAAGCCCTCCAATTTGGGCTATTATTCAAAAGTTTTTGTTACTTGCTCCGCAAGCATAGTCTGTGCAGCAGGCATTGTAATTGGTGCTACGCTCGCAGTACTTCATGTTAACAATACAAACGGTCAGGGCGGTGGCTCAGACCCCAAACTTTCAATGATAATGTCAGAGGCTGATTCTTCCGTTAAGGCTTCCAACATAAGCGACATGGAAGCAGACTCCGAAGCATTAGGACTTGCAGCCCTCATGGGAGAAGACCACGCAACAGAGGCTCCTGCAGTAAGCGACAATACTTCCACAACGCTTACATATACTTCCTACAGAGTTAAGAAAGGCGACATGATAAGCCTTATTGCCGATGCTTACAATATTACTACAGATACAATCTACAGCGCAAACAATACAATCACAAACTCCCGCCTTATCCAGCCGGGCCAGTACATAAAGATTCCGTCAATGTCTGGAATCCTCTACACCACAAAAAAAGAAAACGAAACACCAGCAACAATCGCAGAAAAATATTCAGTAGACGCAGAACGCTGCGCCCTCGTAAACAACACAGACCTTAACGCACCGCTTAAGATGGGAACAACGGTATTCGTTCCTGGTGCAGAAATGGACTGGGAAACAAAGCTTGAAATCAACGGAGACCTCTTCAAGCTGCCTCTCCACAGCTACTTCTACATTTCTTCTCGCTGGGGTTGGAGACCAGACCCATTCGGAAGCGGAAGAAGATCCTACCACGGCGGTATAGACATGGCTTGTCCAAAGGGAACACCAATCTATTCTGCAAAGGCAGGACGCGTTGTAAGCACAGGCTACAGCAACGTCTACGGTAACTACGTAATCGTAAGCCACGGCCAGGGCTACAAGACACTTTACGGCCACATGACCCGCATCCTTACTTCAAACGGTGCATTTGTTGACACATCTACAAAGATTGGTCTTGTAGGTAGCACAGGTGCAAGTACAGGTCCTCACCTGCACTTTACGGTTTACAAGAACGGCAAGTCAATCAACCCGACAAACGTTGTAAACTTTGCAAAGCGCTAAGCCTTAAACAAACTTAATTAAGCAAACAGGCCTCTAAAGCTTCGGTTTTAGGGGCTTTTTACATTTAGGAACAATAACAAAATGCTAAAAATCATAAAATACAGCGAACGGTATGCAAACCCTTCAATTGCAATTTGGAACGACATTGTCCAAGACGGCATTGCCTTTCCGCAGACAGAATTGCTTACCGAAAAAACTGCAAGCGATTTCTTTAATTCACAATCATTTACGGGACTTGCACTTGATTCTGATTCAGGCGAAGTTGTGGGACTGTACATTCTTCATCCCAACAACGTAGGCCGCTGCGGACATATTTCAAATGCAAGCTATGCCGTAAAAAAAGACAGGCGGGGCCAGCACATCGGGGAATTCTTGGTAAAAGACTGCCTTAAAAAAGCAAAGGAACTGGGCTTTAGGATTCTGCAATTCAATGCTGTTGTTGCTACTAATACATCCGCACTAAAGCTATACAAAAAGCTTGGTTTTGTTCAGCTTGGAAGAATACCCAATGGATTTTTGCTTAAAAACGGCGAATACGAAGATATAATCCCACATTATATAGAACTAAAATAAGACAATCAAGAAAATATCAAAATGAGCTAGCGGGTCCCAACTGGCAGCGCAGCGTCAAGCCGTGACGGAAAAAATCAAGGAATCCTCCCTAAAGGGCCCCTCCTTGCTTTTTTCCTACGTCCCGCTACCTCATTTTGATATTTTCAGATTTTAGTGCTAAAAACAATCAGCCCAATGGGTGTTGTCCGCATACGCTACCGTGTTTCCTCGAAACTCGCGGGATTTTTATGTTAACACCACCCAATCAGAGCAGGCGTTGTCCGCTCGCTGCGCGAGCTACCGAGTTACTTCGTAACTCGCGTTTTTTTTTGCGACCTCGAAATAATTTTTGGGGCGTTGTCCGCTTACGCTACCGAGTTTCTGCGAAACTCGCGGGATTTTTATGTTAACACCACCCCATCAGAGCAGGCGTTGCGGGCGGCGTTTGAGCCCGCAGAGGGGGTAGCGGAAGACACGACAAAGTGGAGCAAATGCTGGAAGTGGCTTGTTTTTAAAACTGGTATTTTGTTGCGGTCGTCTCCTGAGCCTGCCGAAGGTGTTCCCTGAGCCTGTCGAAGGTGTTCCCTGAGCCTGTCGAAGGTGTTCCCTGAGCCTGTCGAAGGTGTTCCCTGAGCCTGTCGAAGGGGCGGTGTTTGCAATGGGGGTGTAGGCGCTTCGACAGGCGCAGCGTCCGTGGATACTGTCGTTTTTTTGCTTTGTCTGCTTGCCACTTACAGCATTTGCGGAGCGACTCGTGGCTGTAGCGAGGGGGAGACCTCTCCCTCCTTAGGCAAAAGACGCAGGGGGTATTCGCAGCGAAGCCTCAAGCGGACTTCCCCCTCCTTGGGTAAAAAGCACAGGGTACCAGCTGGACGGATTTTCATCCTACGCCGCCGTGGAGGGGCCCGCCGGAGGCGGGTTGCGCAGTAATGGAGCGGGTAGGGTCCCGCGGAACCCTGGAAGGGCGGTGGCGCAGAGGCATGTCCGCTCGAGTTAGCCAATCCGCAAATGGAAGAGCCGGGCAGTCTTCCGTCCAAAAGAACAAAGCTAAAATTCAAAAAATTATTTACATATATATACCCATTGAATTCGGTTTACAAATATTTGATGGCGGTATATAATAGTAATATGTCAGATTTGCTTACAGATTTACAATTTGATGAATTCCGCAAACTCATTTACGATACAAGCGGCATAACGTTTTCCGAGACAAACCGCTCCATTTTGGACAGCAGGCTAAAGGAACGCCTTAGAGAAAAAAAGATAGACGACGTTCAGCAGTACTATAAGATAATCACCACAGATTTGGAAGAATTCAAGAAATTCTTGGACAGCATAACTACAAATTTGACACGCTTCTTCCGCAACCAGCCGCATTTTGACGCGCTAATAAATTACGTAATTCCCCATGTAATACAGGAAAAAAAGAAGGTTGGCGAGACAAAAATCCGCATCTGGAGCGCAGGCTGCTCAACAGGCGAAGAGCCCTATACAATTGCCATGCTCCTGCAGGACAAGCTTCCAGCCCCCTACACCTACGAGATAAAGGCTTCGGACATTTCGCTAAAGTCCATTCTTGTTGGCCAGCAGGGCTTTTATCCCCTTCCCCGCATAACAGGCATTCCCAAGGAATATCTGGACAAATACTTTACCCAGACGGAAGAGGGCTACCAGGTAAAGCCAGAGCTTATGAACAACGTGCACTTTGACTACCACAACCTTAGAAACGAAAGCGGCGTAAAGAACTACGACATTGTTTTTTGCCGCAACGTTCTTATTTATTTTGACGAGGCAGCGCAAAAGGCTACCATAGACCGCTTCTACCGCTCAATGTCCGACCATTCGTACCTCTTCATAGGACACTCGGAAAGTTTGTTCGGAATGGATACCAAATTCAAATTCCTAAAAACCGACTGGGCCTGCCTTTACGAAAAGAACGAGCTCTAGAAGATTTCTAATTTAGCAAACTTATGGGCATTACAATTGCGGTGCCCATAACACAAGCCTGCTTTTTGACGGGAGGGATAACATAAATATGGACGACATACAAGTTTTAGTTTGCGATGACTCAGCATTGATGCGCAATCTTATCTCAAGAGTTGTAGACAGCACACAGGGCATGAAAGTCTGCGCCACGGCAATGAACGGACGCTTCTGCCTGCAAAAAATTCCCACGACCAAACCGGACATCATCATTCTGGACATAGAAATGCCGGAAATGAACGGTGTGGAATTCCTAAGGGAAAGAAAAATGCAGGGAATAGACATTCCAGTTCTTATCCTTTCCTCCGTAGCAACAAAAGGTGCCGCCGTTACCATGCAGTGCCTTGAACTTGGCGCAATAGACTTTATTACAAAACCATCCGGCTCGGTTTCCAACAACATAATGTCGGTTTCCGCAGCACTCATAGAGCGCATAGCATCCTACGGCTCACGCTATGCACGCCGCAAGGGCAAAAACGTATACCCCACAGACTTCTTTATACAACAGACCAAGTACAAAGAAGCGGAACTAAGCGCAAAAAAGGCGGGTCTTGCAAAACCACAGCCAAGCATAGAAACAAAGCCTGCAAGCACGGCAAAGCCTTCTGGAGCGGTAAAGGCACCGCTTGAGCAAAAGACAGAACTGCCTATTTTCTCCGCATCAATATGGAAGCCTGCAAAACCCAAGGAACCAGCCGTTATAAAAGCGGAAAGGAACCCAGGCCCAATAGAAATCGTAGCAATCGGCATTTCAACAGGTGGCCCAAACGCCCTCCGCGAAATGCTCGCAAAAATAGACCCCAAATTCCCCAGGCCAATCCTTATCGTACAGCACATGCCTGCCGGTTTTACAAAGGAATTTGCCAATTCTCTTAACAGGATATGCCCTCTGGAAGTAAAGGAAGCAGAAGACGGCGACCTTATCCACCCGGGAATGGTTTACGTAGCCCCCGGAGACTTCCACATCGTCGTAGAAAAGTCAACCCTCTGCAACGTAATCAGGCTTAGCAAGGCAGACTGCCGCAACGGACACAGGCCATCTGCAGACGTTATGTTTGAATCCGTGGCAAAAATCTACCAGAACCGCGCACTTGGCGTAATCATGACCGGCATGGGGCGCGACGGTGCCGAACAGCTTGCAGAAATGAGGCGTCAGGGAGCATGGACACTTGGCCAGGACGAGGCTTCCTCCGTTGTATACGGAATGCCAAAGGCTGGCTGGGAAAACGGTGCCGTGCAAAAGCAGGTTTCGCTTGACAACATGGCGGACGAAATAAACCGTCTGGTTCGCGAGCACGCAAACGGCTAAGTTCTGATTTTTTTGCATAATTCTCTTTTTGCGGCGCTTTTTCCTGCAAAAGTTCTGCGTCCCAAAAGAAGATTTTATCCATATTTTAGGGGCTTTCCGCACTTCCGCTATCGCTCCATTCTCGCTCTGCGAGAACGCCTGCGGCGGTGCTCCAATCCCTGCCGCACTTGCATTTGCCACCCTTCGTCATGCGACACCCAGAAGGCACTTGCAAGTAAGTAGACACAGCATCGGTACAAGCTAAAACCCGTCACCCAGAACTGGTTGGTGAGCTTGTCGAACCACAGGGTCTATACAAGCAAAAAATCGTCATGCTGAGCTGGTTGGTGAGCTTGTCGAACCACAGGGTCTGTATAAGCTAACATGCCATATTCTACAGATCCCGGGTCAAGCCCGGGATGACAGCCTTGATTCATGCCGTCACCCCACAGCTCCGTCACCCTGAGCTGGTTGGTGAGCTTGTCGAACCACAGGGTCTGTACAAGCAAAAAATCGTCATGCTGAGCTGGTTGGTGAGCTTGTCGAACCACAGGGTCTCTACAAGCAAAAAATCGTCATGCTGAGCTGGTTGGTGAGCTTGTCGAACCACAGGGTCTCTACAAGCAAAAATCGTCATGCTGAGCTTGACTCAGCATCTGTATAAGTTTAAATCCCCCACGCAAGAATTGCAAAAAAAAACAAATATTTTGCTTGATAAACTGTAAATCTAAGTTATAATAAAATTAAAGTGTTAATTCATTAAGTTTTAATGCTTTGTAAATTCATTAAGTTGAACGTTTTTCGTTCAGAGAGGAGCATTTATTATGGCAGAATTGAAATCAGGAATCATTTTGCAGGACGGAGAAGAGCTCGTTGCAGAAATCGAAGCAGAACTCTGGGCTTCCAGCGCAAACCCAATTGCAAAGGCTCTTGGTAACCTCCAGAGAATCGTCTGCGGAATTCTTGGTACAAAAAAGAAGGGCTACGTTGTAATCACAAACAAGCGCGTTGTAGAAGTTTCAAACCTCGTACAGTGCTACGTATTCAACGTTGCTCACGAAGTAAAGTACCTTCTTCCTTCAAGCGTAAAGGAAATCGGCTACACAAAAGAAGCAAGCTGCGGAATGTTCTGCCCAGCCTATCACCTGTACTACGAAACCTTCACAAACACAACATCTGTATTGCTTAAAGTTGCAACAGACGAAGAAGCTCAGAAGCTCGTAGATGCATTCTACAAGGCAATCACAAAGTAAAAAATGCCCAAAAATAAGTTTTTCAGGTACTGCTACCTGAATACTTACGCATTTTTGCTGCTCTTTTTGAGCATTATTGCCATGGCCATACCGCTGTACAAAATATCGGCATGGCTTTTGCTGCCGCAGGGGATTGTAGCTTTATACATACTTTCCCGTGCGGCAAAACTTTTTTCCACCTGGCCGGACAAACAGCGTAAGTATGAAGTTCTATTCGGAAAAAACAAGACTCAGTTCAACCCCGAATCATTCAAGCTCTTTATGCAAATGCCATGCGGAAGGCTTTTAACAAAAGTAGTCCTTAGCGACCTTGGCAAAAAAGACGAATACCGCACCCTAAAAAAACTCTACAAGCCATCTTTCATCCAGGCAATCAAAAACGCCTTTGCCCCGCCCGTAAAAACCTCCGTCTACATAAACAAAGACTTCATAAAATACCAGACCCCCACCAACACAGAGTCTTAACTCCTTATCCGTAATAGCTATAAAGGACAAGCGCATGTTTTCAACAAATGTAATGCAAAAAAATATGTAAAGAAAGCACTGGAATGGAGGCAGTAAACGCGACAAAAAAGCATTTGCGCGGTGCGCCCCCCATAAGCGTATCTTTAGCCTCCCCCGTAGCTATACTCAATGCAATACAGGAAATCAGTTTGGTGTGCAGCGGAAGTCAAAGCCGGCTGAAAACCCGCATGGCTTGAAACTTCGTTGCGGGTACGGAGCGGAACGAGCAAAGCGAGTGCGTAGCGTTATGCGGGCAAAAAGTATCAAAATGAGCTAGTGGGACGTAGGAAAAAAGCAAGGAGGGCCCCTTTAGGGAGGATTCCTTGATTTTTTCCGTTACGGCTTGACGCTGCGCTGCCAGTCGGGACCCGCTAGCTCATTTTGATTTCTTTTGTTAAAACCCCAACGCTTGCCCATAGCCCAAATTTAGATTATACTATAATAGATGAACAAAGATTTTGCGCCTTACTTGGCACGCATAGAAGAAGAAATTCACAAGGCCCTTCCAAAAGTCTCCGGGAAGGAATGGCAGGATACCGTTTTTGGCCAACTCTACCCCGCCGTTACAGCCGACCACATAAGCCCCCTCATTATCCCCACCCGCTCACTGGTTGACCTTGGTGGAAAAAGATGGAGACCCTTGCTCCTCGTGCTAACAGCCCAGGCTCTTGCAGAAAAAGACGGCGGCACAAAGGACCCGTCTTCCAGCAATAAATTCGAGACAGCCTGCCACCTGACCCCCCTTGTGGAGTTCACACACACGGCAAGCCTTATCCACGACGACATAGAAGACTCTTCAGACACCCGCCGCGGAAAGCCCGCCGCATACATAACATACGGTTTGGACACGGCCCTCAACGCAGGCTCCTGGCTTTATTTTGCCGCCACAAGCTGCATAGACACGCTTTCCTCCACAGACGAAGCCCTAAAGGCAAGGGTTTACGCCCTCTACAACATGGAACTAAGAAGGCTCCACTTGGGACAGGCAATGGACATAGCTTGGCACCGCAACAAGGGCTTTATCCCCAGCCCCGACGAATACCTTGCCATGGTTCAGTGCAAGACAGGAACGCTGGCATCCCTTGCGGTAAAGCTTGGCTGCATGGCATGCAAGGCAGACGACTCTACCGCAAAAAAGGCCGGTGCTACAGCCGCAAAGATTGGCGCTGGCTTTCAGATTATAGACGACGTAATAAACCTTAGCACTGGAAACCCGGGCAAAAAGCGCGGAGACGACATTGTAGAAGGAAAAAAATCACTTCCGGTTCTGCTCTTTGCCCAAAGCAAGGGAAACTCTTCCAAAGAATTCCAGGAACTTGAAAGCTGCTTTGAACAGGCCGCAAAAGAAGGCATAAACAGCCCTGCCGTAGAAAAAGCCATAGGAATTCTTGAAAGCGCAAATTCAATCGCCACGGCAAAACAAAAAGGCGTTTCGCTAATAGAAGAAGGTTGTGCAGAGTTTGCAGACATTTTTGGCAGCGCAAACAAATACGCACTTTTGATTCAAGATTTGTTCCGGTCTATGGTACCGGCAAACATCTAAAAGGAGGCCCTGCATGAGAGAAACTTCAGAAACCTTGAACAACCAGGCCATAGAACTTGCCTCCAAGGGAGAATACAAGGAAGCAATAGCCTGCTTTATCCGCGCAATCTCAATGGAACGCCAGAACTACCTCTTATGGTTCAACCTTGGCATCACATACCGCGACGCAGGCAACCTGGAAGACGCAAAAAACGCCATCCACAAGGCCCACCTCATGAACCCCTACGACGAAGAGGTAATAGAGTCACTTGCAATAATCTGCTTCAACATGGGAAGGTTTGAAGAAGCATTCCGCTACTGCACGGCGGGACTTGGCTTAAACGATGCAAACTACCACCTGTGGAACACGCTTGGAGTCCTCTACTTTAACCAGTCAGACTACGGAAGCGCAAGCGAAGCATTCGAACAGGCCCTTTCCATAAACCCCTATTACTACGATGCGCTCTACAACCTGCGGGACACATATTCCGAGCTGGGCAACGAATCTGGAGCAAAAGCCTGTGCCCTGCGCATGAAGGAGCTTAAAAGATAATGTACAAAAAAGGAATAGTCGTAAAAATAGAAAACGAAGAGGTCACAATCCTGCCCTTAGTAAAAGACGCATGTGCATCCTGCAGCCACAATTGCAGCGAACACGGCCACTGCCAACCCTACACGGCCACAAACCCGCATTCCCTCCCCATAAAAGAAGGAACCGTTGTTGGCATAAGTGCAGAAAAAAAAGCAGAGGCAATGCAAGGAATCATATCCCTTTTGTTCCCATTCCTATTCGCCGTAACAGGATTTGTCCTTTCCGCAAAAATAGCAGGCCTACTTGGAATGATTGCAACAGAAGGATTCAAGGCCCTGTGCACGCTAATATTCCTTTGCGCATCCGCACTGATAGTCCTTGCAGTAACAAGGATTTTTCCGCTTTCGGGACAAAACCAAATTGTAGAAGTGTATTAAAATTTGAAGACCATAAGCCCCCTTTTTTTTGCAGCAGAATTTTTCCTCCTAAGCGCATTTTGCTCATGCTCGCTAAAGTATGACCAAACCACGGACACAAAAGGAAGCGTTCCAGAAATAATCTTTACAAACGTCAAATTCAGCCGCTACGAAAGAAATTCCCAAAAGCTAAGCCTGGCATCTTCAAAACTGGAAGAATACAAAAGCGACGGTGCCTACTTTGCAGTCGATGCCCAGTTCCAAACATGGGACTCAAACGGCAACGTAGACACAAAGGGCAGCTGCGGCCTTATTGGCATACTTCCCCAAAAGAACACCTACTCCCTGCTCAACGGCGTAGAAATAGAAAACAATTCTCAGGGTATAAAAATCTCCGCACAGACCATGCAGTGGAACAGCCAGACAGAACAGCTAACATTTGCAAAAGAGGATGAAGTTCATTTTACACACGGAGACCTGGAACTTTCCGGAAAAGGATTTTCGGCAAGCGGAGTTTCAGGACGCTTTGAATTTGACGGCCCGGTGGAAGGCTCAATCACCACAGGCGACCAAGAGGAGGCAGAATGAACTCAAGAATAAGGCTTACACTTTTTCTGCTTGCAATAAGCATGCTTGCAACAAGCACCATCCCTGCCAGCGCAGAAAAAATAACCTTCAGTGCAGATTCAATGAGCGGCGTCTCCGGCAAAAACTCAGACAGGACAACCCTTTCCGGTAACGCAAACATAAAGGCAGATGCAATGGAAATTTCCGCAGACAGCATAGAACTCTACGGAGCAGACTTCCGCTTCCTAAAGGCAACCGGCAACATCAAGGGAATAAATTCGCAAAGCAAGCTTGAATTCACCTGCGACTCCATGACCTACGACCGCATAGCAAAAATCGCAGTTCTCCGCAACAACGTTCACCTCATAGACCAAGAAAACAAAGTCACTGCGGATGCAGAACTAATTGAATACAACCAAAAGACCGAAGTCGCAGTCATGCAGATTAACGTCTATCTTGTGCAGGAAGAAAACACCTGTACAGCGGCACATGCAGTCTACAACAAAAAGCAGCAGCTCTTAGACATGAGCGGAAACCCACAAGTCGTCCAGAATCAGGATGCATTCAGGGCACAGGAAATATCGCTTAACCTAAAGACAAACGAAATTACCCTGGACGGACACGTGCGCGGTTCTGTAACAACAAAGACTTCTTCAAGCAGCGAAGGCTCGGCCAGCGGAACAAAGGCAAAGTCTGCCAGCGAGAAAAAAGAAGACTCCAGTTCAAACGCAAAAGACGGCAAAGAAAAAGAAAGCTCTGCAAAAGAAAGCGACAAGTCAGAAAAAGACGCCAAGGCAACAGAAAAAGATTCAAAAGATTCAAAAGCCAAGGATTCAGCTTCCAAAGAAGATCTATCCGGCAAAGATTCAAAAGAAGAAAAGGCAGACAAGGAAAAGGAAGAGGTAAAAGATGCAAAACAATGACACTGGCGACTTGTTCTCCGACTCACGCACCCCCGGCATTCACTCGCTAAAAGTTTCTTCCCTGCACAAATCATTCGGAAAGAAAAACGTCGTAAAGGGAGTTGAATTTTCCATGCAGACCGGAGAAGTCGTTGGTCTTCTTGGGCCAAACGGAGCGGGAAAGACAACAACCTTCTACATGATTGTAGGATTTTACAAGCCCACCAGCGGAGAAATATTTTTGGACGACAAAAGAATCACAATCCTTCCCATGTACAAACGCGCTCAGCTAGGCATATCCTATCTTCCCCAGGAACCGTCCGTATTCAGAAAGCTAACGGTAGAAGAAAACATCTGGGCAATCCTCGAAACACGCAAAGACCTTAGCAAGAACCAAAAAAAGCAAAAGCTCGAAGAATTAATAGAAGAGTTTGCCATACAAAGAATCCGAAAGCAGCAGGCATACACCCTGTCAGGAGGAGAACGCCGCCGCACAGAAATTGCGCGCTCACTTGCAATAGAACCAAAATTCCTTTTGCTGGATGAACCCTTCGCCGGAATAGACCCCATTGCAGTTGCAGACATAAAAAAAATGATCAAGCAGCTTTCGCAAAGGGGCATCGGCATATTGATTACAGACCACAACGTCCGCGACACTTTGGAAATCACAAGCCGGGCCATAATCATTTCAACAGGAGAGCTCATCGTTCAGGGCAACAAGGCAGACATACTCGCCTCCCCGGAAGCAAGGGAAATCTACCTTGGCAAAGATTTCTCTATGTAATTTTTTTCTGGAGCATATTTTTTGGTTCAACTGTGTCCGGCACTCCGTGACCGGCCAACCCCGTACAATTTTTACCCTCTGCAAACATGGAGCGCCATGGACGGCGCGTCATTTGTTAGCAATAAGGACAATGCAAGTTTCCGCAGGAAACTTGTGGGTAAAAATTGCACGGATGCAATTTTTACCCGCTTTCCGGTGCTTGCCCGCCTTACGGCGCGCGGCCCGTCAGTTCCTGCCGGTCGCCTTCGGCCACCTACAATCGGGGCTAGGCTTTTATTTGTAAAAAGGAGAAGATCATGACTGCATTCCTAACACTGGCTTTTATTTTTGTCATTTTAGCTTTAGCAGTTGTCGTAGCATTTTTTGGCATAAAAGACACAATAAAGGATATAGGAAACTTCGTCAATCTTGCAAAGGAAGAAACATCCCACATTACCGGAGAGAACACACAAAACCAAGGCCAACACTGGATCAGGATAAAGTGGTTTGCAATAGGGGCAGCCACCATGTTTTTATGCGCAAAGATTTTTTCCTTCTTTATTATACCGCTAATTTCTTCCATTGTACTGCAAGCCGTCATCGTATTTTTTGTAAGCAAAAAAGACCAGGAAAACAAAAACGCAAAAAGAAAATTCTATGCCCTGGGAGCCTTTAGCTCAATACTGGCTGCCATACTTATCATCCTTATAGAATATGGCGGAAGCAAAAATCCTGTTAGCATACTCTTGCACTTTGTCATGCTGGTAGCACTCTTTATTCTTATGGCATTTGCAAACAATAAAATAAAAGTTCTAAAAAACGACACAGCCACAAGACGCACATCAGGAATAATAACAAACCAGCGGATCAGCAAAGGAAAAATCCTCTTTTTTACCTATGCAACAAGCCACATATACGAATACGAGTTCAACGCAAACGGCACAAGATACAAGGGCATAGACGGAGAATCAAATCGTCAGCTAAAAAAAAGAGGCCACCAACTTACTGAATCAGTCACCGTGGAATACGAAGCTGACTCTCCAAAAAACTCCTGGCTCTTGGACATAAAGCACCGGGGAAACTTTACCGTATATGCAGCAACAATCGTATGCACGACCGCAATCATCATGCACTGCATCATGACCACAGACCTTTTAGACACAATAAAAAGCCTTTAGTTTCCCCTAGCCTTCCAAGCAGGATACCAGCTCACAAACTTTTTTGTAAAAATTCCCATCGCAAGAGGAACAAGATTATTTATTATTGCAATCAAAATTCCAAAGCCCGCCCTTTTCAAGAAGAATGTCCACGTTGCAGTCATAAGGTAAAGGATGCCCCAGCAAACAGAAAGAATATAATTTGCCCTCATAAAAATAGGGTTACGCCTTGCCTTCTCACCGCCATAGCTGTATTTTACATAACTTGCAGAAAGAGGTTCTTTTGTAAGGCAGGAACAAAGCCAAAAAGCACCAAAGATAAAATACCCCAGGCTCGTAACAAGTTCTTCCCTTCCAAAAAGAATCACAAAGGCAGACAATATTGCCACAAACGCAATCGAAAGCTGGTCCCAAATTACAAACCTGCGCTTCCTCATAACAAGCGGCAAAAGCGCACAAACCACCATAGAAATTACGGCACCAGTCTTTGCATTTATTCCCATGGAAATCCAAAAAGAAATCCACGGAATAAGCATAGTCACCATCGACGGATTTTTTTTATCCTCAAAGGAATCCGAACTTCCACCGCTTCCTTCATCCCCCTTCGAAAGGCCCGTCCTTCCAAAAAATTTATTCCAGTCTATCATCAAAGAAAAATCACCGGAAACAGTATAAAGCTTCTTGCCCAAAGCTTCAGCACCGTCCATCTCCCCGCGGGAAATTGCAGTCCAAACTTCATAAGGAGTGTCTATGCGGGTTGTAGCCGTCAAGTGTCCGTCCGTAAAAACTTCACTGCCGTCTTTTCCCAAAAGAATCTGATAGCAGCTTCCAACGTCGGTGTAATTCATTTCAAGAACGCGGTCTTTTCCGTCATAAGAACCCTTGTTGTAAAGAGCCGCCATCTGTTTTGTAAAAGTCAAATCATCAGGAAGCTTTTCTCCAGAATGACTTATGCCCCAGCTTGCATCCGCCATCTTTTCAAAAACATCTTTAGGATAAATAAGCGCCTCAAGCTTTTTGTGTGTAGATTCAGAAATAGAGCCCAATGCAAATTCCGCTCCTGCCTTTTCCACAAGCGCAAGATATTCATGTGCAACAGAAGCAACTTCTTTCTTGCCAAAAAGCTCGCCCTGCCCGCACATGATTTTTTCATATTTTCCGCTTCCAAAAAAATGATCAAACATAGCAATTACGCTGTCATAATTATCCTTTGCCGAATAAAATCCGCATGTAGAAATAATCACATTGCGCCGGTCTTTTTTTTCGTACCGCACCTCATGACTTCCGCTGCCATGCCCACTGGTGTTTTCTTTCATAAAAGGAAGAATCAAAGGAAGCTGGCGGTCAATCATATTCTTTAGCACACCGGGAACATTAAAATAGTAAAGAGGAAAGCTCCATACAATCATGTCCGCATTAAGAATCTTTGGAAGAAGAAGTTGCATGTCGTCTTTTATGCAGCAAACTCCGGGTGTATTTTTCCAACAGCCAAAGCAGCCCTTGCATGCTCCTATATTCATGGAAGCAAGCTCTATCTCTTCAACAGAAAACTCCCCTTCCCTAGCCTTCATTCCCGCCTTAAAACCCTGCAAAAACTTTTCAGCAAGCCTAAGCGAATTGCTTCTTTTTCCCTTAGGACTTCCATTAATCAGCAGTATTTCCATGTTTCAATTCCTCCAGTTCCCCAATGCAATTCTTGCACCATTTTCGAAGCATCTTTTCATACATAAGGCCAAAATCCATTGTAAACTTCCAGTACAATGTCTTCATCCTGTCCGGAACATTTTTTTGATATTCATTTATCACAAAAGCAGCTTTCTTGTCACCATCCGGAAAGACAGAATTCTGCTCAGGAAGATTTTTAAAAAATTCTATATTCTCATCTATGCTGCATTCACCACGAAAAAAAGTTTTCATCATCAGGGGACTGCGAATAACAGACTTTATACTGTCATCCCTTAGCCAGCGGGCAAGTTCCTTTTTACCCTCGCGTGTTATGGAAAGCAAATTCTTGTCGGGTCTACTCTCCTGTTCAATGCGGGCAGACTGAATCCAGCCGTTTTTTTCAAGAGTCTGAAGCTCCCTGTAAATCTGACTTGTCTGAGCATGCCAGAAAAAACTCAGCGAATCGCGAAAAACCGTCATAATCTCATAACCGGTCATTTTACCGTAATTCAAAAGTCCAAGAATACCGTGTTTCAGCATAAACTTTCCTTATATTCCACTTGTGTAATATCAACACTTTTACTATACTTCCACTTGTAGAATATGTCAAGAGAAAAAAGAACACTTGCAATAAAAATACATTTTTTGTAGTATTAAAGTATAAACCTAAAAACAAAGCGCAATAAAAAAATTAGGTGGAAAAAAATGAAAGATGTTTATGAAGAAGTCCCGGAATTTGAAAACGAGCACTATCTTTTCCGCTTTGTAAAAGAAAACGATGCAAGTGATTTGCTTGAAGTTTACAGCGACAAAAACGCCCTTCCTTTCTTTAATAGCGACAACTGCCACGGAGACAATTTCTATTACCCTACAACAGAGCGCATGAAGGAAGCCATAAACTTTTGGATTAAGTCTTACGAGACAAAATGGTTTGTCCGCTGGGCAATAGTAGAAAAACAAAATGGAAAGGCTATTGGCACGGTAGAACTTTTTCACCGTGACGCAAACGACTACTTCAACAACACTGCACTCTTGCGACTGGACTTAAAAAGCTCACACGAAAAGTCAGAAGTTATAGAAGAAGTTTCCGGCATAATTTTACCGTCAGCCTGCAAACTGTTCAATGCAAAAAAAATCGCAACAAAAATTCCGCTTTATGCCATTGAGCGCATGGCAGCTTTCAAAAAACTTGGCTTTACAAAATCAGAAGATTTTTTGGTCGGAGGGTCAGACGGATATTCCTACAAGGATTACTGGGAAAAGCAAGGCTAAAGGAGAAGGAAATGCCAATCGTAAAAATAAATATGCTAAAAGGAAAGAGCCCCCTGTACAAAAAGACCCTACTAGACTGCGTTCACCAAGGGCTTGTAGAATCCTTGCACATAGAAGACTGGGACAGGTTCCAAAGGATAATAGAATTTTACCGTGAAGATTTTGAAATGCCAGATTTTAAAAGCGACAGCTTTATGATTATAGAGCTATCACTTTTTCCCGGAAGAACAAAAGAAGAAAAGAAAAATGCCATAGAAACAATAACAGAAAAATTGACTTCATCACTAGGCGTCAATGAATCTGATATATTCATCATAATGAATGAACCGCCATTGGAAAACTGGGGAATGGCAGGAAAGCAAAAAGGATAGCTGCATAGCAATGTCCTATAAAATGAATTCAAGCCCCTGCACGCTTTTGAAATTAAATAAAGTGCAAAAGTTTTTTTGCAAGGAGAAAAAATGATTACGGTAAAAAGAATAAAAGGTGGAACAGACAACTGCTACATTGTTGCAGAAGGAAAAACCGCAATACTTGTAGACACAAGCAGCAAAGCCGCCCGCGACATGGTAATTGAAGAGTGTGACAAATACCAAATAAAGCTTATTGTCCTTACCCACCCCCACTTTGACCATGCAGAAAATGCAGCCGAACTTTCAAAAAGATATTCCTGCCCCGTTGCATTCAGCAAAGTGGACGAAGAACTTTTTTACGACTATACCAAGCAGCCACTAAAATCATACGGTCTTGTAGGAAAAGTTGTACTGGGACTTTCTCTTTCTGCTTTAAGAAACACAAAAGTAGAACGGCCTCAAAATATTGTTTACGTAAAGGAAGGAGACAGCCTTGCTGAATACGGAATAAATGCAAAAATCATAGAACTTCCTGGGCACACAAAAGGCTCAATAGGAGTTGATGTAGAAGAAAGCCACCTCTTAGTCGGAGACGCTTTGGACAACTGGATAAAGCCAGCCATGGGACACTTGTATTGCGACATTGACGCAATCAAAAAGACACAGGAAAAAATAAAGGCGCTTGGTAAGCGTACCATTTATTTTGGCCACGGAAATCCTGTTAGCCGTTAACAGAAACTAGACTGGTGAACAAAAGAAGCACAAATATGGAAGATTTATCTGACTACTTAAAAGAAAGTGACTGCATTGATTATACAAATCCTCTCGTTGCAGAAAAAGCAAACCAACTAAAGGCTTCTTCTTCCGACAAGCTTGACTACATAGAAAAAGCATACAAGTTTGTGCGCGACGAAATTCCGCACACCTGGGATGCAAAACTCACCGTAGTTTCAAAAAATGCCAGCGACGTACTCAAAAACAAAACTGGCATCTGCTGGACAAAATCATGCCTGCTTGCGGCCTTACTCCGTGCAAACAAAATCCCGGCAGGAATCAGCTACCAGTATTTAACACGCGCCAATGATGCAAGCGACGGTTACATCATTCATGCATTGAATACTGTTTACATCGATTCGCTGCAAAAATGGATTCGCCTTGACGCACGCGGAAACAAAGCAGGAGTAAACGCACAGTTCAGCCTCGAAAAAGAAATCCTTGCCTTCCCTGCCCGCCCTGAATTTGGCGAAAAAGATTACCGCGACAACCATTGCGACCTGGACCTTCGCCTCAAAGAAATTCTAAAGACGAGCAGCAACATCCTCGAAGTCCGCACGGATTTTGAAATAGAGGACTAAGCAGATGCTAATAAAAAAATGCTCTCTTTTGGACCTTAAAGAATTGGCTCAGTTAAACAAGCAGCTCATCGAAGACGAAAAAAGCGACAACACCATGAATTTGGAGCAATTGCAAAAGCGAATGCAAGACTTTCTTAAAAGCGAATACGATGCATATTTCTTTATGGAAGAAGATTGCACCGCAGGATATGCCCTTGTCCGGCGCACCGCAAAGCCTCTGTATCTTAGGCAGTTTTTTATCGCTAGAAATTTTAGGCGGCAGGGCAAGGGTAAAGCTGCACTCAAACTTTTATTGGATGAGCTAAAAACAGACAAGATTGACATAGAAGTTCTGTCTTGGAACAAGGCTGCAATTAAATTTTGGGAAAGCTGTGGTTTTGCAGAGCGCAGCCGCTATATGAGGCTGGAAAATTCAGAATCATCATTCTGCATACGAAAACTTGCGGAAGCAGAGATTCCCGAAGCACTTGCTCTTGCATGGAAAGTTTTTAGCCAATACGAGTCGCCGGATTATTCTGACGAGGGTACAGAGTCCTTCCGAAAGAGCATTAACGATCCTATATATTTAACCGGCTTGGACTATTACGGAACTTTTAAAGGTAGCAAACTTGTTGCAATCTGTGCCATAAGGGTTCAAAAACACCACATCTGCTTTATGTTTGTAGAAGGAAGCTATCACAGGCGTGGCATTGGAAGCCGTTTGATCCGCCATGTCCTGAATGAATACAAGGGAGAGACTGTCACGCTCAATTCTTCACCCTACGGCTTGCCTTTTTACAAAACACTTGGTTTCGTTCCGACGGATAAAGAAAAAACAATCGGCGGAATCCGCTTTACACCTATGAAATACTCTGTGGCATTACAAGAAGGCAAAGAGAATGAATGAAAAATTAATCGAAGAAGCAAAACTGTACATACAAGAAATATTCAAGAATAATTCTGATGGACACGATGCAAACCATTCACTAAGAGTTTACAAGAATGCCCTTCAAATTGCAAAAGAATATCCTGAATGCAACATGATGACCGTCGCTTTATCTTCTTTACTGCATGATGTTGATGACCACAAGCTGTTTGCCACAAAAGACAACATGAATGCAAGACAATTCCTTAAAAATCATAATATTGATAATAATGACATCGAGTTTATCTGCCAGATTATCAATGGCGTGTCTTTTAGCAAGAACAAAGAAAGACAACCCCAAACTATTGAAGGAAAAATCGTTCAGGACGCAGACAGAATAGATGCCATCGGCGCTGTAGGAATAGCAAGAACTTTTGCTTATGGCGGAAAGGCTGGAAGAACACTAGAATCTTCCTTGCAACATTTTAACGACAAGCTCTTGCTACTTAAAGATAAAATGAACACACAAGAAGCAAAAAGAATTGCCGAAAGCCGTCATTTGTACATGGAAGAATTCCTAAGTGAATTCCAAAAAGAAACAAAAATATAAATTCAATTAAAAAAAACGGAGGCCCATGGAACAGTTAAAAAATCTGAGAGAAACCAGAAGCAAAGAGCTGCTATCATAAAACTTCTTCCGCGTCCTTGCAGTTTTGCAAAACACGTTTTAAGTAGTTTTCAAAAACCTCAATTTCTTTTTTAGAAAAGCCCTTGTAAAAAAGCGCGTTTTGTTCGTCGGAAACCTTTGGAACTTTTTTCTTGAAAATTTCATCCTTGCCTGTTCTTGAAATAAGAGTGGCGCGCTTGTCGTCCGGGCTTGGAACGCGGCAAACAAAGCCGTCTCGCTCCAAGCGGTCAATGATTCCGGTAAGAGTCGCCTTGTCCAAGCTTGTTTTTTCCACCAATTTTTTTATGGGAATCTTGTCCTCGCTCCACAGGGCAAAAATCACCCTGCCCCGCGCACCGGCAAGGTCTTCCAATCCGTTGCGGCTTAACACGGCATGCCAAACACGCTGGCACACCTGGTGTATTTGCGAGATAAGAGTTCCGCCTTCTGTCTGGCCGTTTTTCATATCATCTCGCCTTTTACGCCTATTTGTCGACGGAATTTACAGGCTGGCCAAAATTGTGGATGCCCAAGTTGCCCCAGCAGTGCATGTATTTTGAGGTGAACTTCATAAGCGTGTAATCCGGGTCGGTTGGTCCCTTGTGATAGTAAATGAGCCAGCCGGTCTGCCAAAAATCCTTTTTAAGGTTCATGTCCGTAACTTCTTCCATCGTTCCGATTGCGGAAATTCCCTTGAACTTTTTGGGAAGAACAAAATAAAGGCACACGTTGTTGTTGGCGCGGATTTGCTTTATTTTGCGCGAAGAAGTGTTTGTCGTAAAATAAATCGTGACAGTCTCACCGTCAACACTAATCGCCTTGTCTTTTAGCTTTGGATATTTTTTTGGATTTGCAAGATTCAAAAGCGCACGGATTTCCGGGAAGCCTTCCGTTTCGTCTTTTCCAAAAGTCGCAATTTGCGCGCATTCCGATGCCTGGATTACTTTTACAACGTCCTTAATATTCATTTTTCGCTCCGGTTAATTAGTTTGTATACAAACTATATATACTAAGCGAGTTTTTGTCAAGCACACTTTATTCCTTTACGAACGAACTTATTTCAACAAGGTTGCCTTCCGGGTCGGCAATGTAGCATGTGCGCTGCCCCCACGGCTCCGTTGTTGGCGGCATGACGGGTTGCGCTCCATTTGCCGTTACTTCCGCAAAGGTTTTGTCTACAGCAGCGTAATTTTCAACGCCCAGGGCAATCTCAAAGTGTCCGCTGATTTTATCGGCGTAGTTGAATTTTGAATTGGTCATCTTTTCAATGTCACCTCTGCCGTACAGCAAAAACAAGGTTCCGTCTTTTTCTAGAAAAACGTTCGTCGTGTTTTCTTCTTCCTTGATTCCAAAGCCAAGAACGTCGCGGTAAAAGCGCACCATCGTTGGCATGTCCTTTACGAAAATTCCAAATCCTTCTAGTTTCATATTACCCCCAATTTTTTTTCAATTATAAAACTGAATCCGATTTGTGTATTGTAAAAATCCGACAATTTATTTTTTACTGAATGCGATTTTGCGGGCTTCTGTAAGATTCATTCCGTGGAATTTTTTAAAGTCGTTCAAAAGATGTGCCTGATCAAAATAGCCAAAGTCGGAGACAGCGTCCTGTATGTCAAACTTTTTTGAAAAGCAGACACTCTGCCACAGGCTCTGGTAGCGTATGAGCGACGAAACTTTTTTGGGCGAGAGGGAAAGCGTTTGCGCAAAAAATCGTTCCAGTTGGCGTTCGCTTGCATGAATGTCTTTGAGCAGGGAAGAAAGATTTTGAGAGCCACGGGTGCGAATCATCTGGATTATTGCGTCCATGACAAGCGGATTCTGTTCCGGTATTTTTGAAGCGGGACGGGCAAGAAGTTCAAGAAGTGTTTCTTCGGCAACCTGCTTGAATTCTTCAAGATTCATAACAGGCGAAAGCTTTGCAAGCAGAAGTTTTCTGGCTGTCAAAAAATGTAATTCCAGGCCAAAGAATCCGTTTGCAGTTTTTAAAAGCGGCTCGTCAGAAAAAACGGAAGCCTGCCATGCGTAAAACCTGATTCCGAAAAGCCGTCTGTGCTGGCCTTGTGAATGAACTGATGTAAACATTTTGTCGCTCACACCGCAAAAAAACATGGAAGAAATTTCGCGTCCGTCAGATTTATTTTCTGTTCCGTCTGTCACAATTATGATGTCTGCGCACAAATCGGGAATAATTGGGGCGGGTAAAACTTCATTCCCCGAAGTCCAAAAGGCACGTACATAAGAAGCGAGTTCATTTGAAGGGAGAAGTTCGCGGTAGCCTGAACAAGAAAACGGTGTTGAAGTCAATGGAAAAAACATCTCAATATTATAACTCGAAAAGCTTACGATTTGCAATCATCTTTTGATATTTTGGTTCGGACACAGTTTTCTCCCTCAATGCAACCCGTAGTCCTGTTCGCAAACCAAAGCTAAGCACAGAGGAGTAATATAGACTTTCTGCTTTACTTTGTCATAAAGCGGATTTGCAGGACGGCACTCTACTTCAGTAGATGGAGCTAACTTTTTTACGTATCTTGCAAGTGAATCATATACCTTCGTAACACAGTCAGGTCTTTTGATTAAAGTGCCATCGGCATCATAATAATCTGATATACAATATATCCGGGATCTCGTTATAAACTTCTCCTTGCTATTTATGAAGGAAAAATAAGCTTCGATAATTGAACTTCCACTTGCATTATAACCACAAACCACGTGTTCTTTGTCCCCATGCCGCTCGGTTTTAATTTCACCGGCTTCAGGAATATGAAAACAATAATAATGGTTATCTTTCGAAATTATATCAGGAGAATAACCCCGCTTTAAAACACCGTCACTAGAAGGCATTATTTCACAGCCCAATTCAATTGCCTTTTTTGCCAAAAGAACAAAGCTGTCGTATTCCATGTAATAATTTATCTGCTTTCCCATAAGCTATAATTCCTGTATGCCTTAGTGATTTTCTAAAACTTCATTTTTCCAAAGCCTTTACTCTTTTATCATATTCTCCTTTAAAAGTAAATATTTTCTTTCAATTCTTAGCCACAGAGATACGGCTATTGACAAAAATACCGCTTCTAAATCTATACTAATAAAATAAAGAGTTTTAGCCGGCATAAAATCGCACCAAATTTTCACCTGTGAAAAATTAAAAAAGTGAGGCCTATATGATTATTCAAGACATCGACAAAGGAAAAGATTTTGACTGGGGAAAAACTTCCAGCGACTATGCAAAATACAGGGATGTTTACCCGCAAGAGTTCTATGATTATATTTTGAATTTAGGATTATGCAAAGACGGCCAGAATGTTCTGGACTTGGGAACAGGCACCGGTGTTCTTCCAAGGAATATGTACAAGTACGGAGCCAAGTGGACCGGAACAGACATAGCCCAAAATCAGATAGAACAAGCAAAAGCACTGGCAAAAGAAGCCGGAATGGACATAGATTTCTATACCATAAGGGCGGAAGAAGTTTCTTTTCCAGACAACAGCTTTGACGTTATCACTGCTTGCCAATGCATTTGGTATTTTGACCATAACATAACCTCCGAAAGTTTTGCCAGAATGCTTAAGCTAAACGGCAAGTTTCTTATTTTATACATGGGCTGGTTGCCTTACGAAGATCCTGTCGCAGGGAAAAGCGAAGAAATCATTTTAAAGCACAACCCTGACTGGACAGCGTACGGAGACAAGGTTCAGCCTGTATGGGTACCAGACCAGTATTCAAAACATTTTACACTTTTGTCGCAGAAAGAATTCCGCGTTGACGTTCCATTTACAAGAGAGGGGTGGCACGGACGAATGCGCGCATGCAGGGGAGTAGGAGCTTCAATGTCGCAAGAACAAGTTGCCGCATGGGACAAGGAGCACAAAGAGATGCTCAAAAAAAACGCCCCTGAAAATTTCATGGTAAAGCATTATATATCCATCGCAGAATTGCAGGTAAATAAATAAAGTTTACAAAGGAGCCATCATGAAGCAATACATTGTTGACGCTTTTACGGACAAAGTTTTTGGTGGAAATCAGGCGGCTGTCTGCATTTTGGACAAGTGGATTTCTGACTCACTCATGCAGAACATTGCAAAAGAAAACAATTTTTCCGAGACGGCATTTGCGGTAAAAGAAGGAAGCCTATATCACCTGCGCTGGTTCACCCCGGAATCAGAAATTGACTTTTGCGGACACGCTACACTTGCAACGTCATTTGTGCTTTTTAATTTTTACGAAAAGGCAGCAGAAAAAATTACTTTTAAAACACAAGTCGGAAAGCTTACGGTAGAAAAAAATGATGATTTGTACAGGATGGATTTTCCAGCCTACCACTGCAATAAAATCCAAGTGACGGACAAAATGGAGGAAGCGCTTGGTATTAGACCTCAGGAAGCCTACATTGACAGGGACCTGCTCCTCGTTTTAAAGAATGCGGATGAAGTAAAAAATCTTTCTCCTGTCCAAAGCAAGCTAAAAGAACTAAAAGGCCTTTGCATAGTCGTAACAGCCCCATCGGACAATCAAAGCTCTGACTGCGTAAGCCGGGTTTTCTGCCCTGAACTTGGCCTAATGGAAGACCCGGTTACAGGAAGTTCCCACTGCATGATTGTGCCCTACTGGTGCGACCGCCTCAAAAAAGAAAAACTTACATGCTTTCAGGCATCTCAAAGAAGCGGAATCTTGTATGCAGAACGCAAAAAAGACAGAATTATTATTTCTGGAAAAGCCGTCCTTTTTTCCAAGTCAGAAATATTCGTAGAGGAAAAACAAAACACAGATTCTTAAAATTAACTAATTTTTACCATTATATATGCCGATACTAAGTTCATGGCTATGGGAAATTTTACGAAGAAAGATTTTGTCCGCTGCTTTAAGAAAATTCCTAAGGCAGAACTACACCTTCATCTTGAAGCGACCGTCAGCAGAAACACAATAAAGCGCTTATACATGCGTCGCTTTCCCGGATTAAGCCAAGAAGAAGCCGACACAGAAATACAAAAAACCTTCACATATTCAGACCTGAACGGATTTATCAAAGGCTATCTTGCCGTACAAGATTTGTATGAGTCAGAAGAAGACTTGGAATGCGTCTTTGCCGATTTAAAAGACTATCTTGTCCGCAACGGTATAGTTTATGCAGAAATATTTGCTTCTCCAAGTTCACTGGTAAAAAAAGGATTTGATTTCTTCAAGATGGTGGAAATTTACCGCCGCAACATCATGAAAATCAAATTTGAAACAGGAATCGTCGTCCGCATATTAATAGATGTTTCTCGCACCTTTGGTATGGAAAATGCGGAAAAGAACCTGCAACTTTTGCTTGCATACAGAATTCCAGAAATCATTGGAATTGGACTTGGCGGTTCAGAAGAAAAAGGTCCAGCAAAGCTTTTTGGTGAAGTTTTTGCAAAGGCACGGGAGAACAACCTTGCAACAGTTGCACATGCCGGTGAAGACGTGGGCCCTGAATCCATCTGGGATGCAATAGATATTTTACAAGTACAGCGCATAGGACATGGCATTTCCGCTGCCTTGGACGAAGAACTTATGCAGACACTTGCAGAGCGCAAAATTCCGCTTGAAATCTGTCCGACAAGCAACGTCTTTACGCAGAAGTATGTAAAAAAACTTGCCGACCACCCGATGCACAAATTCTTCGACAAGGGCATTCCTGTAACCCTCAACTCTGATGACCCTGTTTTCTTTGGCGTTGAACTTCTTGACGAATACTGGAACGCTTATTCCGAAATGGGCTTTTCCCTTGAAGAACTAAAACAGATTATACGCAATTCATTTTCTGCCTCGTTCTTGGACGACACCGCAAAAGGCACATATCTTGAAGCGGTTGAATCCGAATGGGAAGCCTTAAACATTGAGCGCAAAAAAAAAAGCAAGTTTGAATTAAGCTCAATCAAAGACTCTATTTTAAAACTTGGAACACCAGTCGCTGTCTTTTTTGTAATAACAACAATAATAGTCACCAGCTTCGTCTCCAAGTTCACCAAAGAACAGACATACCGAGTGATGCAGGATGAATCCCAAAAGTGCGTCATTGAACTTGAAAAGACGCTGACCGCCCCAATGAAAATGACAGAAGCTATGGCTTGGGTGTTCAAGGACGGATTCTACCAAAGCAATGCAGAGACAAATCTAGTCTTCGAGAACATGTCCAACGCATACCCAGGCTTTTCTGGCTTTTACGGTTGCAGAACAGATAAAACGCTTTTTCACACCCCAGAGCTGATTTTTCCCGATGGATACGATCCCACAAGCCGCGGTTGGTACAAGGGTGCCGTAGAAAGCGCAGGCAAAATGTATTATTCCGACGTGTATGTAGACGCTATTACGGGTGGACTTGTAGTTACATTTTCGCAAGCTATCTACAAAAACAAGCAGCTTGACGGCGTAATTTCATTTGACTATCCGCTGACTGACTTGCAAACAATTGTCAGCAACCTTAAGCACGACAAGAACGATTTGTCTTTCATACTTTCGCCAGCAGGAAATTATTTCATGCACGAAGTTTATACGCCGGATGACAATATGCTTGTGGTAAAAAACGGATCCTACAAAGATGTCGCAAAAAAACTTTTGTCTATAAAAAATGGATTTGTTACCGGTAAGCTTGACGGAAAGGAATATGTGTTCAAAGTTGCAGAAATTCCAATGACAGGCTGGTTCTATATTTTGGCAAAGAGGACGCGTGATGTTGACGCATTCTCAAATTCAATGAAAGGAATGCTTTCTTTATCATTTCTTATTCTCTTTGTTACAATAATGGCAATCACAACTTTCTTAATCGGACGAATGAGGGCAAAAGAGCAAGGTGCAAGCGAAAGACTTTTGAACGAAACGCAGAACCTTGCGGAATCTTCCAAGCAGAATGCAGCTACTGCCCATGAACAAAGCGCAGCTGTAAAGGAAATCGTTGCCACAATGGAAGACAACACTGCCCTTTCCGAAGACATATCGCTCAAAATTAAAGACGTATCATCCATCGCTTCAAAAACCAGCAACGATGTTTCAGACGGAGTTTCATACCTTGAAGAAAATGTGCGTCAACTCCACGAAATTGCAAGTGCAAACCAATCCACAATAAACGGAATACGATCGCTTAGTGACAAAATAGAAAACATTTGGGACATAGTATCTCTCATCAATTCTGTTGCAGACCAGGCAAAAATCATCGCTTTCAATGCTGAACTTGAAGCTTCCACTGCTGGAAACGCTGGCAGAAACTTCCATATTGTTGCAAGTGAAATACGCCGTCTTGCAGATGGAATTATTGAAGGCACAAAAGAAATCAAGGACCGCATCACAGAAATTCAGCAGAGTTCAGACAGCCTTATCATTGCTAGTGAAAGCGGAACTGAAATAATACGAAAGGGTGTAGACAGCGCAAAAAATTTGGAGATGCGCTTCTCAAGCATCAAAAATGCTTCAGAGATTACTGCCGCAAGTTCTGGAGACATTACCACGATAATTCAGCAGCAAGCAATAGCAAGCGAACAAATTCTTACAACACTAAAGCAAATTGCTTCAGGCGTTCAGCTTTTCAGCGGAGCAACGGAAAACATTTCTATTGCCTCGCAGAATTTGCAGGGAATAGCGGAAGAACTTGCAAAATAAATTGGACAAGGAAGGTAGCACGAAAATGAAAAATAAATTTTTCTCGATTGGAGCTAAAGAGATTGCCTTTATCCTTGCTCCGATTGTAATAGTCGCAATAGTCATCTGCATGGCCTGGGCAAGGATGCTTAACCTTGCAATAAATGTTGGTCTTGCAGATCAGGCAAGATTGGTCAGCGAAAAGGTTTCCTACGAGGCACGAATGTCCGCCGAGCCGCCGGCCAACGTTCTGGAAAGTCTTGCACAAGCAATAAAAGCAAACCCTACAAGAAATAATGTTTCTGCTCTTTTAAAAGCCGTTGCCCCCTACTATCCGCAATGTATTGAATTCTATTATGCAACGGCAATCCCGCACAAGAATGGTGGCTGGCTCATTACAAATGATGACTGGGAGGCTCCTGCTGACTTTGAATATGCGGAGCGTTCGTGGTATACCGGTGCCGTAGCTACGAAGGGCAAGATTTTTTGCAGTGAACCTTACATTTCCAAATCCAACGGAACACTTTGCGTCACTTATTCCATTGCTCTCTATAATGCAAGAAATGAATTCCTTGGCATTACGGCATGCGACCTTCTGCTTACAAAATTGGAAGAAGCAGTCGAAGGCATAAAGTTTTCCGCCAACAGCAAAATTCATGTTTTGGATGGAGACGGCAGATACCTTACCCACAAAGACACATCTTATGTTCTTGAAAAAAACTACTTTGACGAAACTCATCTTGACAAGAAAAAATATAACGCCAAAACATATTTGGACGGTGTTCAAAAGGCTTTTGTAAAAAACGGATATTTCTTCTCCGTCAGAAAAATAGAAAATTCCTCTTGGTTCGTTATTGTGGAAGGTCCTATATCTGATTTTTCTGGACAATTGGCTAAACCTTTTTACATGATGATTGTAATTACCGTACTTTTGATTCTTGGAATCGTAATCTTTTACGGAAAAATAATCACATCCACAAGGGTCAAAGAAGCAGAGCTCAGCGAAAAGCTTATTTCCGAAACGCAGAATCTTTTTGTTGCCGCAAAGGAAAATGCCGCAACAAGCCAGGACCAGAGTGCGGCCGTAAAAGAAATTGTTGCCACGATGGAAGACAACAACGCTCTTTCGGAAAGCATTTCTGAAAAAATCAAAGGTGTTTCTGACGTAGCGGCAAAGACAAATTCCGACGTAGCAGATGGTGTTACCTACCTTGCAGAAAATGTGCGCCAACTTCACGAAATAGCGGATGCAAACCAGACGACGATAGACGGAATAAAATCCCTCGGTGCAAAAATTAGCAACATCTGGGACATTGTTTCTCTTATCAACTCTGTAGCAGACCAAGCAAAAATCATCGCATTTAATGCTGAACTTGAAGCTAGCAGCGCAGGCGAAGCCGGACGGAACTTTCACATTGTCGCCACAGAAATCCGCCGCCTTGCAGACGGAATCATCGACGGCACAAAAGAAATCAAGGAACGCATCACAGAAATTCAGCAAAGTTCAGACAGCCTTATTCTTGCAAGCGAAAACGGCACCACAAAAATCAACGAAGGTGTAGAAAACGCATCGGTTCTTTCCGAACGCTTCGAAAGCATAAAGGGCGCTTCTGAAATTACGGCAACAAGTTCAAGCGACATCACTACAATAATCCACCAGCAGGCTGTAGCAAGCGAACAGATTTTGATAACACTCAAACAGATTGCATCCGGTGTAGAAAACTTTACGGCGGCAACAGAACACATTTCCCAGGCTTCAAAAAATCTTTCATCAATAGCTTCGGAACTTAACAACAAAAAAGAATCGGAGACAAACGCATGAACGAAGAAATAGTTGAACAGATTGCTAAAACAAGCGAAAAAGAAACGCAGGTCACCGAAGAAAAAAAGAAAATCACATGGCTTATTTTTTCCATAAGAAAGAAAAAATATGCTCTCCGTTCCGACGATGTAATGGAAATCATCCGCGATGTCTCTGTTTACAAGTTGCCTTTCATGCCGCCCTATATTGAAGGAGTCCTCAACAGACGCGGCGATCCGTTTACCGTAATAAATCCGCTCGCATTAATTGATGAAGACGACCCTACCCCGCCTGCCGAACCGCTCTTCCTCATTTTAAAAAGAAGTGACGATGAACTTTCCCTGCATATTTCAGACATCCTCTTTTTTGCAGAAATGGAAGAAGGCGACATGAACGTTATTCCCGGCAACAGCGAAGAAGGATTTTTTTTGGGCACACTCGTTTATGGCGAAGATGAAATTCCCGTCATAAATGCAAACGCTTTTGAATTGCTTATAAGGAAAGATCTTGGAAGCGCATAATCATTTTACCTGCATAGCATACAACAATGTAGATTTCCTCATTCAGAGCAAATACGTTCTTTTTGGTATTTACCTTGGCGAAGGAGAAGATGACGGCAACATAGTCTTCAACCGTGAAACCTTGCCTCATATTCGCATTGGGCATCTGCTGGAAAAAGAATTCTTGTGTGAATCCATGGAAGGCTACAATGCTGTGCTGGTAATGAACAAGAGGGATTTTGCAAACGACATCTGCAAGCAAATTGAAGATTTTACAGAAACAGCTTTTCCGATGAGTGGCAACCTTGCAATTTCTGTGAACACTTCTGTTTCAAGCAAAATAGTTGATATAGAAACACTCCGCCTTATTCCGCAAAGCATACGCGAACGCCAGTTAGAATGCGGAGTGTGCGCAATAGGATTTGCAAACAAAAAGCAGATTTTAATATCGCCCGACAATCTGCTGCGCAAATTTTTTTCAGCCGGGCTTATAAAGAAAAGGTAGCGATTTTATGAGGATAATTATTGCTGATGCATCCGCCATTGTAAGAACGATTCTCGAACAAAATCTGGCCGACTATCCAGAAATAAAAATAGTTTCGTCTGTTTCAAACGGAACAAAACTTATTAACTCCGTACAGAACGAAAGCGCGGATGTTGTAATTCTAGACTTAGGCTTACCCTACATGGATGAACTTGACGTCCTTGGCTCAGTTGGAAAATCAATGCAGCTGCCAATACTTGTATTTGCAGGAACCCAAGCAGACGGAATAAAGGCAACGACTAGTGGCGCTAAAGACTTTATGCTTAAGCCCGCGCTAAACTCTTACGACAAGGATTTTTTTGATTCCCTCGTAAAAAAAATAAAAGAAATTGCAAACGAAACAAACGCTTCAACTCCAAATGCAGAAAAGAGGACATTTGAATGGCCTAACAGCGAAAGGTGCGGACAGGCTTTTAAAGTTCTCTGCATAGGGGCTTCCACAGGAGGACCTTCCGCTGTATCAGAAGTTCTTTCCGGACTTGGAAACAATTTTCCGCTTCCAGTTCTTTACACACAGCACATAGAAATTGGAGCAGACGAAAAACTCGCACAATGGCTTTCCGGCACATGCAAAAACATTTCTATTTCAATTGCAAAAGACGGCGAAGAAGCAAAAACTGGACATGTGTATATGGCACCGGCAGACACCCACCTTATAATTGATTATGTAAAGCCCAGCGGAATACCGGTTCTTCGACTATCCCATGAAGAGCCGGAACGTTTTTTACGACCTGCGGTAAACAAACTTTTTAGAAGCGCAGCACAGTTTTACAAAAAAGACTGCCTTGCAGTTCTGCTTACAGGAATGGGAATGGACGGTGCGGACGGCTGCAAAGAAATATGCGTCAATGGTGGTTGGACCATCGTAGAAGATAAATCCACATGCGCAGTTTTTGGAATGCCTGCTGCGGCCATTGAGGCTGGCGGAGCAAAAGAAGTGTTGCCACGAGGCAATATTGCAAAGAGAGTTTTGGAGCTGGTAAAAACATGATTCAAGGAACACCCCGTCTAACACAAGAAGAACTCGACTCTTTTATTACCATGCTAACCCAGAACACAGGCATCATTCCCCGTTCAAGCCATCTTGAAGGCATAAAGAACTACATAGAAAAACAGCTTGAAAAAAAAGGCATAAGCGTAGTGGAATACAAGAACAAGCTTGTCACAGACAAAAAACTTTTTTCCGAGCTTATAAATGAAAGCACCGTAAACGAAACTTATTTTTTCCGCGAAGAAAAACAGTTCCTTCTTTTGCGCGACAAAATCTTCCCAATATGGAAAGCAACATCCAGTACTCTGCCAATAAAAATATGGAGTGCAGCATGCTCTTTTGGAGAAGAAGCATATTCACTTGCCCTACTCGCAAAAACCTGCGGTGTGAATGCAATAATAACGGCAAGCGACATAAATTCACAAGTGCTTGAACATTGCAAGTCTGGCACATTCAAAAGTTCTTCAATTCGTTCTGTAGACGGCTCTTCATTCAAAGACCTTCTCACCCCCTATCAGAACGATGGTAAGATTCAGTTTGATTCAGAAATTAAAAACTGCATAAGCGCAAAAGAAATCAACCTTTCAAAAATAGAAGAAGCGCAGACACAAGCCCTTCTTCCAAAAAACCAGCACATAGTGTTTTTGCGCAACGTGTTCATATATTTCAGTCAAAATCTTAGGCTCAAAATTCTAAATGCCATAGCGGAAAAATGTCTTGCGGACAATGGCATTCTTTTTGTTTCTATGAACGAAACAGCGCAGATTAACTTTAACGAAATATCGCCACTGTTGGAAAAAGTCATGGACGGAAACATTTTTTATTTCAAGAAGAAATCCCCGGAGGTGAAGGCAAATGGCTAAAGTTTCGTCTGACATTATAGAAAGTTTCACCGCAGAAGTTCACGAGCTTCTTGCTCTGTCACGCAAGGACATCATAGCTCTTAAGGCGGCACAGATTGATGAAGAAACGCTTTCAAGACTTTTGCGCAACCTTCACACCATAAAAGGAAACGCACGCATGCTCGAATTTTCTACAATAGAAAAACTTGCGCATGCTGTTGAAGACATTTACAAAAGCGTAAAAGACGGAAAAATAAAATCAACAGACCGCCTTATAACACTTGTTTGCGCAGTTGCAGACAAAATGGATGAATGTGTTGCATCTGTTTCCAAAAATGGAACGGACGAAAAAGACATTGAGCTTTACCTTCAATATTGCGACAAACTTGCAGCTGGAGAACTCATAGACATAGACTCTTTTGCCTCAGAAATAAAAAAGCAGGTTGAAAACACTGACGATGATGAAGATGAATTTAATGAAAACGTAAGCGAAATCCAGTCAATTAGAATTAAACTTTCGCGCGTAAATGAAATCATCACAGCTTTTGACACAATGATAACAAGGGAGTTCCATCTTAAGCACCAGCTTGATACGCTGCAAAAATACGAAGAAGCATCCAACAACCACGACCTTGCAAAAATCCGCAAGCAGTTTGAATCAGACATTTATGCACTCGAATCTTCAATCTTCAGCGCACAAGAACAAGTCTTCAACCTAAGGATGCTTCCAATCAGCATTGTCTTGAACCCGCTGGAAAATGCAATTGCTCTCGAAAGCATAAAGCTAAAAAAGAAAGTCAAATGTGAGATTCCGGAAACAGATATTGCGATTGACAAAATAATTCTGGAAGAACTTGGCGACATTCTTATGCACCTTGTCCGAAATGCGCTTGACCACGGCATAGAAAAGCCCAAGGAAAGAAAGGCTGCCGGAAAGAGCGAAACAGGAACAGTATCCATAAGCTGTGTGCGGGAAGCAAAGCACATAGAGCTTAAAATAAGCGACGACGGACGTGGTCTTGATTACCAAAAAATCCGCAACAAGGCCTTGGAACTCTATCCAGAACGTGCAGAAGAAATTGCGAATATGGTTGACCGCGAACTGTCACAATTTTTGTTTCAGTCTGGATTTTCCACAAAAGACAATGTCTCAGAACTTTCTGGACGTGGCGTAGGCCTTGATGTTGTTTGGTCAGCGGTAGAAAAAATAAAGGGAAGAATAAAAATTGAAAGCGAAGCTGGCAAAGGTACGTCTTTTATCCTTAACTTTCCGCTTTCACTTTCAACCTTGCAAGGACTTTTTGTCTACTCCAACGAGGACAAATACCTTATTCCGTCCCAGCACATTGTTGACATTATTTACAGGAAAAAGAGTGAATATGTAACGCTGCAAAACCAAAGTTATATTCATCTTGAAGGGCAGCTCATTCCATGCTACTCGCTTTCATCTCTTTTTAACGAGCACAAGATTACAAACAGCTACGATGCAGACTCCATCCTTATCGCTGAATACATGGAGCAGCGCATAGGCATTATAGTGGACCAGGTTCAGCAGTTTGTTTCTCTTGTCGTTAAGCCACTACCAAAAGCCTTCAAGAATTTTTCTATTTTGCAAGGCATTGTCTTTGATGAACATTACGACATCGTTCCCATTCTGCATGTACCGGACATTCTTAAGAAATTCAAATCATTGCGCGGTTACGACATAAAGAAATACGAAGCTGCAACAAAGAAACGCGTCCAACACATTCTTATTGTAGATGATTCGGAAACCACTCGTCAGATTGAAAAGTCTATTCTTGAAAACGTAGACTTTATTGTAGACGAAGCTGTTGACGGTATTGACGCACTGGAAAAAGCCAAGTCCAAGCAGTATGACCTTATACTGACAGACAAGGACATGCCTCGTATGACAGGGCTTGTTCTTTTGGACAACCTGCGCCGCATGGAACAGTACAAAGACACGCCTGTAGTAATTGTTTCTGCCGACCAAAGTGAAAAATCAATTGAAGAATTCAAGGCTTTGGGTGCAAACGAAGTTATTCCAAAAGGCAATTTTGAACGTGGCAAGCTTATAAGCGTCATCAAGGCTCTGCTGAAAGATTGAAAAGGAGAATAAAAGATGGGCAAAAAAATCCTTGTACTTGAAACATCTGTCACTCTGCAAAAGTTATTTACGACCACACTCAACAGCGATGACTATACAATTCAATTTGTCTCTGACGGAAAAGAAGCCGTATACATGCTTTTTGACGCACAGCCGGATTTGTTCCTTGTAAACACAGAAATACAAAATCCCAAAAGCTTTGAAGTCGTAAGGCTTGTACGTTCCATAAAATGCTTCAAAAACCTTGCAATTGGAATGTACTCAAGCTACCCTTCCCCGCTGGATGAATCACTTGCCACTGCAAGCGGTGCAAATTCATTCATCAGACTTGACCACAAAACACTCGAACTTAACGTTCATGAACTTGGACAAATTGCTGGCGAAAGGATAGACAAAGTTGAAGTCTCCCATACAAAAAAAAATATAGACGACAATTTTTTGCTCCGCCAGACAGCATCCATTTTGTCGCAAAGTTCTTACAAAAATGAATTGTTCGCAAACCTTTCGCGCCTCGCAATCGAACTAGAAAACATAGAAGAAATGGTCAAGGCCCTGCTAACCCTTATTGCAGAAGCATGTGAATCACCCATAGCAGGACTTTACCTGATTGAAAATGACGGGCCGCACGGATACTACATCTGCTCCGACAACATGAGCGAAAAAGAAATACAAGACTTTATAAGCGTATGTGCAGTAGACTTTGAAAAAATCCAGCCTGACTACAATGCATCAAAGATAGTTCCAAAATGCCTTGAACGAAAAGAAGACTTGAACCAGTTTTTTTCCGGCAAAGTTCAGCTTTCAAGTTACGAAAGCGAATCTCTTAAAACAAGCGACGAAAGCGAATACTTTGGAAGTGTGCACATTGTTTCGGAAGGAAACATTTCTTCAGAAAAGCGGGACTTGTTTTCTTTCTGCGTAAATTCTTCGGGAGATATTTTCAGCAAGGCACTTGTCGTCAAAAAGAAGATGTTCTTTGAAAAGAGAATCCGCAGAGCCTTTAGCCGCTTTGTACCAGAACAGATTATAGACAGCCTTGTTTCGCAAACAGATGCTTCGGATGAAAAAATCGGCGTTGGAGAAACAAGAGCAGTTGCAATTCTTTTTAGTGACATACGCTCTTTTACCAACATCAGCGAAAAAAACAAACCGGATGTTCTTGTAGCCTTTTTGAACCGCTACTTTACAGTCATGGTAGACATCATAAAAAAACATGGTGGAACAATAGACAAGTTTATAGGCGATGCTATCATGGCAGAATTTGGCACACCTGTAAGTTACGAAGACAACTGCAAGAGGGCTGTTTCCGCCGCTTACGAAATGCGTGACGCACTTTCCACAGTGGAACTTGGAGACCTTGTAATGCCAGAAGGAATGACATTCAACATTGGCATCGGCATTCATTACGGAGACGTCATCGTAGGTTCCATAGGCTCAAAAGACAAAGTCGATTATTCCGTCATTGGAGACAACGTAAACCTCGCGAGCCGACTCGAAGGGCTTACAAAAACATACGGAGTTCAGATTGTAGTAAGCGACAGCGTTAGGAAAGATGCCGGTGAAGACTCATTCTTTTTCCGCCACCTTGACGACGTTCGCGTAAAAGGCAAAAAAAAGGCAGTACCAATTTATGCTGTAGACCGAAGCGCAGAGGAATTCTCGCCGGAATACAAGGATGCCTACACAAAGGGCATGGACTTGTACAAAAAAGGCATCTGGAACCTTTCATGCGACTACTTTAAGAAAGCACTAAGCGCTTCAAAAAATGACAAGGCTGCAACCTTAATGTTGGAGCGTTGCGAAGAATTTATAAAGAATCCGCCAGAAAACTGGGACGGCGCGATTGCATACAATACAAAATAAGGAGAACACTATGAATGTTTTTAGTTTTTTTTCAGCGTTAGCTTTTGCAATAACCTATGCAGGAATTTTTACACTCCGCATCTTCCACTACGGATTTGTGTACGAACGCCCGTCAGCAATAATTCTTGAATGCGTTCCGACTGTAACAATTTCATGTTTCCTTATTATTGTTGTCCTTCTGGTTGAACACTCAATCTTAAAGCGTTTTGACGCGATTATACAAAAAGGCAAAAAAGACAAGGCTTCCATTACAAAAGACGACATTGCGCTATGCATGTCATGCTATAAAAAATTTGACATAGCAATCGCAGCTGGAGAAGCCGTTGGTTTTCTTCTAGGCTGTGGCTCAACCGCAATCTTGGAATCAATCAAAGGCATTGCACCATTCAAGCCTGCAATTTTTATCATCATAGAATTACAAAGTATGGGCATGGGATTTTTGTGCTATACGATTATAGTTTTTCTTACCAAGAAAATTTTTATGACGCAGAAAATGCGCGAAATTGGAATTGAAGTAAGTGAAAACCTTTCGCACAATCTTTCCATAGCAATAGCAACCTGTGTTTTCATTTCCGTAATGAACATGATTACTGTTCCCATTAACCTTATCCAGCATCCAGACAAAAACAGCTTTACCAAATTCCTTGTTTATTGTGCAATTGGGGCTGCGGTAAACATTATTGTATGCTATATAACTTATTCGGTTTTGGTAAAAAAGATTCAGCGCACAGAAAAAGACATAAGCGCAAATCTTTTTAACGAGACACAAAATCTTGCAGAAGCCACAAAGGAATCTGCGGAAACAAGCCACAACCAGTCAGCTGCAGTTAAAGAGATTGTTGCTACAATGCAGGACTCCACAGAACTTGCAGGAAACATAAGCGAAAAAGTACGCCAGGTAACAGGTCTTGCAGAAAAATCCAGAGACGCGGTTATGTCAGGAAGAGAGGCTTTGCAAAACAACGTAAACGAACTTCTGCGCATTAAAGACAACAACCGATTGACCATAGAAGGTATAAAAGACCTGAACAAAAAAATCAGCAACATTTGGGATATTGTTTCAATCATCAATGTCATTGCAGACCAAACCAAAATCATTGCATTCAACGCAGAACTTGAAGCATCCAGCTCCGGCGAAGCAGGAAAAAATTTCCATATTGTTGCTACAGAAATCCGCCGCCTTTCAGACAATATCATTGACAGCATAAAAGAAATCAAGGACCGCATCAACGAAATCCAAAAGGCTTCAGACACATTGATTCTTGACAGCGAAAAAGGAACAAACCAAATTGATTCCGGTTACCAGAGTGCAAAGAGTCTTGAAAACGACTTTGAAAGCATCATGCAATCTTCCGAAAACACGGCAAGCAGCTCACACGAAATATTGAACCATGTAAGCCAACTTTCTGTTTCAAGCGAGCAGATTCTGATTACGCTAAAACAGATAGCGGATGGTGTTGAAACATTTTCAGCATTCACTTCAAATATTTCGGCCGCATCAGAAAATGTGCGCCTAATAGCAAGCCGTCTGTAAAGAAAATTGTTATGAATTATGCATGATTCAAGCAATCCTTCTGCAGTAAGGTCAAAAAAAGAAATTACTCAGGCTCTGCTCACACTCATGAGGCAGCATCCCTACAGCCAAATTTCTGTAAAGCAGATAATCATGGAAGCAAAGCTTGCGCGAAAAACATTCTACCGCAACTTTGAAAACAAGGATGACGTTCTGCTTTCGCTGCTTCGAAGCATTCTAAGCGAATACTACGCTACCGCTTGCAACAACATGTCCAATCTTTTAAGCGTAATATTCTTGTTTGCAAGCAAAAACAAAAAACTCCTTTTGCTGCTAAACAAAAATAACATGCTCCATCTTCCGCTGCAGTGCATAAATGAATATCTTCCGGAACTGCACAAAAAATTCTTTCTGGAAACAAATCCTCACTACTACCTGTTTGACGGCCTTGATGCTGACTACATCATGTTCTTCAACATTGGAGCCGTCTGGAATATGATTTCATTATGGATAAAAAGAGGAATGAAAGATTCTCCCGAAGCAGTAAAAGCAAACATAAAAGAATACATTTCCAGAATCAGAAAAAAGCCCCTTTAATTTACGTCTCACTCTTCACCATAACTTTTCCTAAAGAAAGCATTTACAATCGGAAAAAGACTGTATATCAGTTTCATGTTCAAAATCATCATCAGAATTCCCGTCGCAATGAAAGAAATTGTTACAAGGTCAAAAACCATAAACTTAGCACATTTTGCCAGAATTAAAATGCTGATAGGCAAGCAGATGACACTTGTAATCAAACATGGAATATATTTTCTTATATAAATTGAATGCCCAATGTGAATAAAAAAATGGGCAAGCAAGGAAAGAAAAATTCCGAACCACAAGGCATAAAGAATTTTACCCGGAAAATAAAAGGCCAAAAGGCTCACCCCAAAAAAAGGAATGAATTCCTCATAAACGCCAAGTGCAAAGCCCTCATTTGTAAACCCCTTGTAGTTTTTCATAACCTTTGGAAAGCGTTCATACAGCCATGGATTCTTTCTAAAAAAACATCCAAAACCAACAAGTTCTTCCATGTCGTGAAAAATAAAAATGATTGGCAAAAGCAAAATAAAATCTTTCATAAAGTCCTCCCGTGCAAAAGAGCGCATAACAAATGTTACAGATGTGTCACTTATTTTTTATTTACCGCAAAGAAAAGGGAAAGTCAATAAAAATGAAAAAAGAGACACAATTTAGCAGAAGTGTGGCTTTTTTATAAATGTTTTAATCCAAAAAAACTCATTTTTGCAAAACAGTATTGCAACGACCTAGGTTAATTAAGTATAATAAAATCAAGATTCAATATTAATTTAATGAGAAACAAAATGAAAGCGTTTATAGTTTACTGCCATCCGTCGGAAGATTCATTTACGCGGCAAGTGAGAGATTCTTTCATAAAAGGAATACAAGATTCAGGAAATGAATACCTTATCTCCGACTTGTACAAAATGAATTTTAATGCGGATATGAGTGAAAAGGAATATTTACGCGATGCAAATTATAAAAACACTCCGGACATAGCAAAAGACGTATTGGCAGAACATGAAAAAATAAATTCATCCGATGCAATAGTCTTTATTTATCCTGTCTTTTGGACAGAAGCGCCCGCAAAACTCGTAGGCTGGTTTGACAGGGTATGGACTTACGGCTTTGCTTACGGCACAAACCGAGCAATGAAAACTTTGGACAAGGCACTTTTTCTTGTAACTGCCGGAAACACAATGGACCGCTTGGAAAAATTCGGTCTTTTGGATAGCATGAAAAAAGTCATGATTAACGACAGGATTTTTGACCGTGCAAAAGAATCAGACTTTGTACTCTTTCCCGGCATGACAAGGGAACTTGATTCTCGAAAGTTGGACTGGGACAAAAACCTTAGAACCGCTTACGAAAAAGGCAAGGATCTTTTTAACTAAAAATATACAAAGAGGCATAAATGAATCACAAAGAACGAATGTTGGCAAACCTTCCCTACAAGCCATGGATGAATGGACTGGAAGAAGAGCGCTTCGAAAACAAAAAGAAAATTTTTAGATACAACAACCTTCCCCCAGAAGAAAAAGAAGAGAAGACTAGGCTCATAAAAGAAATACTGGGAAAGACCGGTAAGTGGATTAACATAGAAGCCCCCTTTCACTGCGACTACGGCTACAACATAGAAGTTGGAGAGTGGTTCTTTGCAAACTACAACTTTGTAGTCTTGGACGTTGGAAAAGTAAAGATGGGAGACAATGTCCAGATTGCACCAAATGTTGCCATTTACACCGCAGGCCACCCAATTCATCCTGACTCCCGCAATTCAGGCTACGAATACGGAATTGACGTAACAATCGGAAACAATGTATGGATTGGTGGAAACACCTGCATAATGCCGGGCGTTACCATAGGAGACAACGTTGTTATAGGAGCAGGAAGCGTCGTAACAAAAGACATCCCCGCCAATGTGATTGCAGTTGGAAACCCCTGCCGCATCCTCCGAAAAATAACAGAAGAGGACAGAGAATATTACTACCGCGACAGAAAATTTGACGTAGACGACTACAAATAATAAGAGAAAAAAAATGGCGAACCCTTGGGAAGAAATAAAACTTGATGACTATGAAAAACACATGAGCTTGGATTCCGTAAAACAATTGCAGGCTATGAATTCCATCATGAAAGATCAGTTTGAATCATACCCCGTAACATCTGCAATGGTGCTTGGTGTTGCCGGCGGAAACGGACTCAATCATGTTAGAAAAGAAAAGTATCAAAAAGTTTACGGTGTGGACATAAACAAAGAATATTTAAAAGTCGTAGCAGAAAGATACAGAAGCTTAGGAGAAACACTTGACTGCCTGCAGGTGGACTTGATAAAGGAATACGACAGCCTTCCCAAGTCCCAACTTGTAATTGCAAATTTACTGATTGAATACATTGGCTACGAAGCATTCAAAAAAGTAGTTGCCCATGTAGAAGCAGAATATGTGTCTTGCGTAATTCAAATCAACACAGACAAAGAAAATTGGGTTTCCGACTCACCCTACCTCCACGCCTTTGACAGACTTGATGAAGTTCACTGCCAGATGGAAGAAGATGCTCTTGTAACTGCGATGAAAGAAATTGGATACGAAAAGCTAAGCCAAAACTGCCAAGCCCTGCCAAATGGAAAGGCACTTGTAAGGATAGACTTCAAAAAAATCTAAGCCTTGCCACCTAGTCCATTTGCCCAATTTTTAAGAACGCAAAAAAGCTCATCATAAGAGCCGGCAGAAAAATCAATGTCGTACTCACGCATGGCACTTTCCACATCACCTTCCGGCATGAACCAAACGGAGCTAAGGGATGCGTTCTTTGCGCCAAGCATGTCAGAAGAAAGCGAGTCTCCTATAACAATGCACGATTCTCTGGGTTGCTTTATACGTTCAAAAACAATGTCAAAAAATGCAGGATCAGGTTTTGCAGCCCCCATGTCTTCGCTTATAAAAAAGCCGTCCATAAACTTGTCTAGCCCGGTAGATTTTAGTCTGCCCATTGCGTTTACAGTAGCACCATTTGATACGATGTATATTTTGCAGCCTTCTATTTCCCGCTTAAGCCTTTCCACAAATTCATAAGAACCGTCAAGCAAAACTCCGTTCACAGCCATTGTCTTTATAAAATCGCTATTGACCTTTAGTGCATCCAAAGTAGACACGTCGCCACCGCACTTTTCAAAAATATATTTAAAGCGGTTCGTAAAAACATCCGTTCTGGAAATTTCCTTTTTTTCAAGCTTAAGCCAGAGGGATTTGTTGCATTCCTTAAAAGCAGAATAAATGTCATCCGAGAAGGGTAAGCTGTTATTCCTTAGCACAATTTCAAGAGCCTTGCGCTCTGAAGCATGAAAATCCAACAACGTCTGGTCCAAGTCAAAAAGAAAATTACACTTCATAGGTGAAAATACTTTAACAAAGGAAAAATGAAAAGTCAACATAAAAAACAGGAAGCTGGCAAGATTAAAAAATTGTATAAAAAAATGAAAGGTGTTATAATTAGAAACATAAATAGATAAGGAAAAAATGAAAACTCTTTTTACACTCGACTTAAAAAACTACGGTGAAAACTGCAAGCGTTTTAGGCGCGACTCAGCAAGGGCAATAATCCACGTAGAAAAAGACAAGCTTGCACTTGTGTATGCTGTCAAACTTGGTTACTACAAATTTCCCGGTGGGGGAATCCATGAAGGCGAAGACAAGATTGCAGCCCTGTCGCGCGAGGTTCAGGAAGAAGTGGGGCTTAAAGTTATTGCGCAAAGCGTTAAGGAATACGGCGTAGCGCACCGCTTCCAAAAATCAGCAAAAGAAGCGGACACTGTTTTTGTTCAGGATTCATTCTATTACGAATGCGATGTAGAAAGGGTAAAGGGAAAGCTAAAAATCCTAAAGCAGAACTTGGATGACTACGAAGACCTGGCTGGTTTTGAGCTTAGGATTGTTTCCATAAAAGAAGCCATAGAGGCAAACCTAAACTACCGCGACAGTGACGACTTTAACATTGTAATGATTGCAAGGGACACCCGGGTTCTTGAAGGTCTAATTGGAATTCCTTCGGAGCCTTCAAGATGCATGGCGGAACTTTTGCTAAAAGAAGGTGTGGCAAAAAATCCTGGCCCATGGAAAGAACACAGCTATGCTGTAGCAGAGGCAGCGGAAAAACTTGCACTTGCCGTTAACAAAAATTGTGGCAAAGAAAAAATGGATCCCAACCTTGCCTACATATACGGTCTTTTGCACGACATTGGACGGCAGGAAGGATTCTGCTACATAGCGCATGTTTACAAAGGCTATCATTTTATGATGTCTTTTGGCTACAAAAACGTTGCACGAATTTGCCTAACCCATTCTTTCCAGAGGCAGATTATGGATGACTGGTTTGGAACAGTTGATCTTCCTCAGGAAAAGATGAACGAAATAGAAAATCTTCTTGGAGCAATTCAGTATGATGACTACGACAGAATGATTCAGCTTTTGGATTCCATCTGTGCTGCGGACGGAACAAAAAATCTTGAACTCAGGATAGCAGACATAAAGTCGCGCTACGGTTCCTACCCCCAGGGCAAAAAAGACAAAAACTTTGAGTTAAAAGAATATTTTGAAAAATTAGCTGGAAAAAATATCTATAATGTAATATGATTTATAAAATGAACGAAGACAAAATGAGACTAAGGCCATTTATAATCTCCAAAGACTTTGACCAGATAAAGAATTGGATGATGGACGAACGGGGACACGCATTATGGTGCGCAAACCGCTTTAAGTTCCCCTTGGAAAAAGACGATTTTGAAAGCGTCCTTTTTAATATGGCAAACGAGCATTGCGAAAGCCAATTTGTAGCTACAGCTGACGACGGTGCACTTCTTGGATTTTTCTCTTATTCACTCAACCTGGACTCAAACGAGGGTATGCTAAAATTTGTAATGGTCAATCCCAGCTTCCGCGGACAGGGCTTGGGAAAGCAGATGCTAAAACTTGCACTTGACTACGCATTCAACATTACAAAGGCAGATGCCGTACACCTGAATGTCTTTCCGGAAAACACAGGTGCAAAAAAGTGTTACGAATCCATTGGCTTTACGGAAAGGGATACGCATCCAAATGCCTTTACCTACAAAGACGAATCCTGGGGAAGGTGCAACATGATTTTTATTAAAAAACAAGGAGAATAAAATGGAAAAGCTTACCATCAGAAAACTGGAAAAGAAAGATGCGGCTGCAATCAGCAAAATAAATGCGGAAGGTCTAGGCGGAACAGATGACCTTTCTCTTGTTCAAGAAAAGATAGACAAGCTTGACCCGGCACGAGAAGCGGCTTTTGTTGCAGAAGAGGACGGACAAGTTCTTGGAATTATTCATATTGAACGCTACGACCTTTTGTATTCAGAAACAATGGCAAACGTTTTGGGGCTTTCCGTAAAAAAAGAATTCCACAAGCGGGGAATTGGAAAGGCACTTCTCTTTGCAGCAGAAGACTGGGCAAGGGAAATGGGCATTAAAAAGATGAGACTTAACTCCGGAGCAGAACGTGTTAACGCACACAATTTTTACAGGCACCTTGGTTACGTGGAAGAAAAAGACCAGAAGCGTTTTATTAAAAAAATTTAACGGCAAAATCTGGCAAAAAAAATCGGGCAATAGTTTAAAATGAACCACGCCCGACAACAACTTGCCTATAGCCTAATAGTTTTCTGCGCTAATTTCAAAGTAGCTCTGAGGATGGGCGCATACAGGGCAAACTTCGGGAGCCTTTGTTCCCACTACGATGTGTCCACAGTTTCTGCATTCCCAAACCTTTACGGAACTCTTTTCAAAAACTTCTTTTGATTCAACATTCTTTAGAAGGGCACGGTAACGCTCCTCGTGATGCTTTTCTATTGCAGCAACTCCACGGAATTTTGCGGCAAGTTCAGCAAAGCCTTCTTTTTCGGCGGTTTTTGCAAAACCTTCATACATGTCTGTCCATTCAAAGTTTTCTCCGTCAGCGGCAGCGTTAAGGTTGGCCTTTGTGTCGCCAAGCTCGCCCAGTTCCTTGAACCACATCTTTGCGTGTTCCTTTTCGTTGTCAGCGGTCTTGAGAAAAAGAGCACTAATCTGCTCGTAGCCTTCCTTCTTTGCAACGGATGCAAAATAGGTGTACTTGTTCCTTGCCTGGCTTTCACCGGCAAAAGCCGTCTGCAAATTCTTCTCTGTCTGCGTTCCCGCATATTTGTTTGCCATACATTTCTCCTAAAAAATTATTTCTATTTTACAGGCGCACTAGGCGCTCTCGTAAATCGGTTCAAAATCCTCCGCAGGATGTCCGCACAAGGGGCATGTGTAGTCTGACGGAAGCTCTGGGTTCATATACTCGTAGCCGCATATTTTGCATTTCCAGCCAATGATTTTCTTGGAAGATTCAACCTTAACCTTTGGCTTTACATTGCTTTGGTAATAGGCATAAGTCATAGGTTCATTCGGGCTTGTAACTTCCGAATTCTGGATTTCCGCAACAAAGAGAGTGTGTGTTCCCAGGTCTGTCTTGGAAAGAACCTTGCAGCTAAAAACCGAACATGCGTGCTCTGCCAAATAAGGGCATCCGTTCATATCCGTCTTGTATGCAAAGTCAGCAAACTTGTCCACATTCCTTCCGCTCTGGTAGCCAAAGCGCTTAAACAGATCAAAGCCAGCCGTCTTGTCCAAAACAGAAAGACAGAAGACCCCACTTTCTTTTATAAGGTCGCAGGTGTAGTTCTGGTTCAAAACCGAAATTGCTATGCGGACGGGATCAGATGCAACCTGAATGCAGGTATTTGTAATGCAAGCGTTTATTTTCCCGGAAGCATTTGTCCCAAGCAAAAAGAGACCGTAGGAAATATTGTAAAGTGCCTTGTTGTCCATATTATCTGTCTGCCCAAAGTCCGTGAAGGTTGCAGTAGGCATAAGCCCTTACAAGTTCGTCGCCCTCGGAAAGTCCAAAAGAAGCCTTTGGTTCTGCGCCCGGAGCAAGTTCCCTAAACATAAAGCCAAACTTGGTCTGAATGCCAATCCATTCAATAAAATGCTTTTCTTCCATAGGATGAATAACAGCCCCAACCGTTACCTGAACAGAGCTTCCGTTTTTAGCAACAACAGGAACATGCTTTTCTACAGCGGCATCCGTTGTGTTAGCCTTTAGCTCAACAAGCGCATCTCCGCAGCAGGCAGAATTTCCGGCAGCACTAGCATCACTTGAACTTGGCATTGCAAGAACTTTTCCGCAATCCTTGCATTTGTAAAATTTCATCTCCATACTTTACTCCTCTTTTGTATTTACTTCACCCCAATAGCTAAATTATAGCGCGACTTGTTATTTTTATAAATAGTAACAAGTCCAAATTCACTCTATTTTCTTTGGAAAAATTAAAATGAAAAAGCGCAATCAACGAACCGCAACACAGAGCATCGGGATATTGCCCCTCCGCGCTAATAAAAAAAATCGCCATGCCAAAAATCCACAACAGAAGCACGGAAAATTGGCATGACGAAGCCTTCACTTTCTTTACCACCAAGAGAAGAAGAGCCCCGCAAGAGGAGAAAGCACAATCATTATGCAAGAGAAAGAAAATGACTCTATGCTAATAAGAGTTGCCCTCTGCTCAGAAGGGAACATGTCCTGCAAGCGTGTGTTGGTCCTTACCTGAAGCGCATCATCTGCCATAGAAGCCATAAAGCCCCCAAGCGTCATCAAAAGATAAAGCCCCGTATGCTCAAGCGCAATTCCAGACAGAATCACCGCCGTGGAAATCAAAAAGATAATCCTGTAGCGCACATTCTTTGCCAAAAGAATAACCCTTGCCCCAACAATGCCTCCAATCTGGGTGCTAAGCAAAGCCAAGCCCAGAAGCCATTTTGGAATTCCGGCCATAGGAAGTTTTGCCTGCAAAAAGAACAAAAGCAAAATATCCAAGGCGCCCACAAAAGAATTTGTGAACATCAAAAGCAATGCCTTCCTTGCTTCCTTTAGGAACAAAAAGCTCTGCTTAAAACACTTGCCAATTTCCTTCCACATGTTAAAGTCTTCCGCCAAAGGAGAAAGCCTCACTTCAACAAGCCCAAGAAGAATCGCAATCTGAATAAGCGAAGCAAACACTCCCGTAGCGTATGCAATCTTGTAGCCAATCACAAGCGCAAAGCCTGCCGTCAAAGTGGAAAGCCCTTCGCACACGCGGTAGATTACAAGCTGGTTGGAAGCATAACGGTCAAACTTTTCCTCCTGCCCCACAGACTTCAATGAATCGTAAGCCAGCGCGTCCCCAGAACCGGATGCAAAGTTGTAGCAAAGCGCATGAAGCCCAATCGAAATGCAGACCATGGCAAAATTGTTGGAGAAAATCATCACCATGTCACCTGCAATCCGCATCAGGCAGGAAATCACAAGCGTCTTCTTCCGTCCAAAAACATCCGCCAGAACACCCGACGGAATCTCGAACAAAATGCTAACGATATGAAAAACCGTCTCCGCAAAACCAATCTGCGCAAGAGAAAATCCGCGGGCCGCAAGAATTGCAACCCAAGCTCCAGAAAGTGAAATCTGGCCAAAAACCGAAGACGAATATAACCTGTTAATTTGTTTCTTAATGTTAAGCATAATAAGCCGCCCCTTTACGGCAAAAATAATAAGTCGTAAAAAGAGGAAGTGGTTCTAATGCGTTGGATTTTTTTTAGAAAATGGAATTACAAAAGCGACAATCGTTTAATGCAAAACCACAGTTTTCTGAAAAAGGCCCACTACCCCTATTGGCGGGTAGAGATATAGCATTTTTCTAACAATAAAACTGAAGTTTTCCACATAATGCTTGTATTTTACTCCAACAAATAATTCTTGTCAACTTGAATTTTCTGGACGGAAGCTTTTTTATGCTCTACCATTCATTTCCACTCTAACTCGACCGCCATGCCATATCGTCACCGCCCTCGCTTGAAACTTCGTTGCGAGAACCGGGGTTCCGCCAAACTATTAAATGTAAAAAAGTAGCGCCAAGGAGGGCGCGTCATTTGTTGCCATAAAAAACAGGTGAGTTTTCGCAGAAAACTCATGGTTAAAAATTGCAAGGAGGCAATTTTTAACCAACTGCCCCTCCACGGCGGCGTAGGATTAAATAAAATTCCTTCTTGACAAGAGCAAAACGTTCGTTTTTAAAAGCTGGCATTCATCCGGTTGATATGCTATACTTACAGAAGTAATTTCAACAAAAAGTAAGGTGTTAAAATGAAAAGTACAGTTTTTAAATTGATTTGGTTTGCATTCCCATTGACAAAAGCAGTATATGCATACCTTGCATATTCAAATTCGGTCAAGGTGAACAATTCATTGTTGCCGGTAAGCCTATTATTGCTTATTATCGGATTCATCACATGCACGGTCAGTATTCTCTTGTCAAAAAAAATATACAAAAAAAGTTTTTATGAAAACAAGATAGTAAAGACATTTTTTTGCAAACCCAATTCTGATGAAAAGACAACCATCTTTGGCCTTTTCGCAGTGCTGCTTGGCTTGGCAGAGGACGCAGCCCTGTTCGGCTTTATTCAATATATAATTACCGGAAACCTGATTGTCGGAATCATCTTGTTTGCATTTTGCTTTATTGCCTGGTTCTTCAACTATCCTAAAGCAATAGAGAATGACGGCAAATTGGATTAAGAAGCAGAAAATGACAATGCTGGTCATTTAGTTGAATATCTGTTTGCAAAGGCTTTGGCTCACCCCGCTGGCAGCACGCAGCTATCTTCCGCTCCACCCTCTGCGGGGCAATCTCTTTGCAAAGTCCAACAAATGCCCCAAGCAAGTTACAAAGCAACCGCCAGATAAAGCCATACATTCAATTGCCTTGCCCAAACTCCATCCAGCCAAAAGCCGTACACCAGCACAGGCCAAAGAAGATTAAGAGTATAAACAGGGTCAAAAACAAGCCAGGCGGCGTTATGGCACCAATAAGCAATTCCTTAAGGTCATCCTTCATACCTTCCCACTCCTTTTTATGCTTATTCTTGCTGTCTTCTGGAACATAACGTTTTTTCTTTCCGTTTTCCAAAAGAAGGTAAATGTCTGCCGCCATATCCTTCAAGGAAGTTACATATTTAATAAAGAGGATTATAGATATTGGAACTGACAGGCAAAACCACACTGCCGAAGCCTGAAAATTAAGATTCCTAAAGTTGAACTTATTCAAAAAGAGGGCTATTATTACTGTCAGAAAAACAAAAGGTATGCATGCAAAACTTGCAAGCACAATTTTTCTTACAAAATTAAATTTAAACTCGCACCAAGCCCTGCCCCTTTTGGGTATGTCAACATAGCCAACCGGTTTAACAAACTTACGCACAAGGGGCTTTATGTCCTGCACAAGACGCTTTCCCTTTCTTCTGAAGGGGCCGCCTTTGGAAACAAAATACCGCGAGTCCCTCTCAATCTTTAGCTCCCTTTTTCCATATTCATTGTGATAATGTACAAGGGTAATCAGGAAGAATAGACCCGACAGCATAATTGCCAGCCCGGATCCTGTTACAATGTCCTTAAAAATCAGCGAAAGTGCTACAAAGGCAAGCAGGCCAATTAAAAGCGTTGCAACAATTGCCTTTAACCACCAGGGCATAAGATGGAAGAACCTTTGCTTAATTTCGCGCACGCTAACCTTCCCCGTCTGTCCGTTTACCGCAAGGCAGACATCCCCAGACGAAATATAATAGACAGGAAGCAAAACCGGCATCCGTAAAAGCTCACTTGTATCTTTGCATCCTGCGCTGGCAAGTCTAGTCTTCATGGTTTTACGGGCAAAAGAATTATAATAAGAAGAAACCTCCGACTTGATTTTCCAAACAAGGCCTTCTTTATTAATGTCTGCAATCTTGACCCTATGCCCTGCAATGTAGCCAAAATCAAATTCGGTAAGGCTAGAAACGTCAAAGGGTTCCATTGCATCCAACAGAAGGTTGTCCAGCCGGTCAGAGGCATTTATAAATTCATCGTTCACAAAGCCGCTCATGTGGTAGACATGATTATCCTCTTCCTTGGACATAATGCAGTCCACAGGCCCCCGGACCAATTCATAAGGCAAATAGTAGCCCTTTAACTTTTCAACCACTTCTGGAGTAAGAGCCTTTGCCTCCGCCTTCCACCAGTTTGCCTTTTTCCAAGCGACAAGCCTCTCCTTTGCTTCGTCTTCAGTAAGCTCAAAGGGAATGACAAGTTCAGGCATATTGCCCGTCTTAAGATATTCCTTTCTTACAAGTGCCCTACCGCAGAATTCACACTTAGAAAGAGCCTCTCCCTTTTCAAAGACAATCTCTGCTCCGCATCCGGTACACTCGGCATGTTCAAGCTGGTAGGAAGTAACACTTTCCTTTAGTTTTTCCTGATGAAGTTTTCGGAATCCCCTCTTCTGCTCTATGGCTTCTCTTACGGTAACAGAACCGTCGCAATAAGAGCAGCGGTAAATCCTCTTGATAATATCGTATGCAGCTGGTGCTCCACAAGACGGGCAATGAATGTCCGCCATTTTGTTTGAACTAATCATATTTTTAGATTAGTTATAAAAAACCATTTTGTCTAGTAGAGAATCAAACCTTTCAATAACCGCAATAAATTCATCCCGCTTGTTTGCATGAAGGATTTCCTTGCACTTGGCCTTTAGCTCAGCAGAAACGCCTTCTGCATCACGCGCATAAAATGCTTCCGCTATTGCACCGGCAATGCAAGCCATTGTATCCGTATCTCCCCCAAGCGAGACAGCATTGCGAACAGCATCCTCAAAAGAATTGCTTTCCAAAAACGCAATGATGGATTCCGGCACACTTTCCTG